>Ga0111539_10000322_pt1 | contig 58508 bp, 43 predicted proteins | sample RhiMethybrSRZTD1_FD_79667 | JGI IMG/M metagenome (GOLD analysis project Ga0111539, IMG submission 79667) | Populus rhizosphere microbial communities from Tennessee, USA - Rhizosphere MetaG P. TD hybrid SRZTD1 (version 2) (version 2) | ecosystem: Host-associated > Plants > Roots > Rhizosphere >...
CGGAGCGCCCCGGCAGCATCAGGTCGAGGACGACGGCGTCATAGTCGACCGCGCGCGCCTGTTCCCCGGCCATCAACCCGTCGCGCAGCACGTCGACGGCGTACCCTTCCTGGGTCAGCCCGCGCTGGATGAAGCTGGCGACTTTCTGATCGTCTTCGACTACGAGGATTCGCACGTGCGCCTCAGATCACCCCGCCCGGCAGCGCGTGCAGCGTTCGAATCTCCTCCCCGGTCAGCGCGCGGTTGAAGATTGACAGCTCGTCGAGCAGCCCGATGTAGTTGAGACCGAGGGCGATCAGTGTGTCCCCGGGATTCCAGGTGAACGTCTGCTGTCGCGCGGTCAGCGCCCCCGCCGGTGCGCCGTCGAGATACAGCCGGGCGACGCCGTCGCTGCGGCCGGTGTTGAATTGTTCGAAGGTGAAGACGACGTGCGTCCATCGGCTGCGCGCGAACGGTGGGTCGTTCACCGAAACGAGCGGCCGCTCGGCCGCCGGGATCTCGGCAAACGGCCGCTTTCCGGGATTCCAGATCTGCAGGTCGGCATACACGCCGAGCCGGAACGGGATCGACTCGGGGCGCTTCTCGAACTCGACGAAGAAGGCCGCATCGTTCCACGCGCGCGGGGTGATCTGCACCGGATCGCAGAAGCCCGGGGCGAGCGCTCCCTGCGGATCCGTGTTCAGCCAGAACGACACGGTCCCGCTCCAGTTCGTCTTCTCGTACGGCATGTTTCGGTTGCCTCGATAGAAGACCACCGGCGGGGCCTTGACCGTAAACTGCAACGCATCCCCGAACCGTCCTGCACCGGGTGCGTGCCGGGCCTCGCCACCGTCCGGAAGTCCCCTCTTCGCGTTCTCCCGCTGCTTCAACGACGGTGCCCAGTACAAGTTCGGATCTCCGGCTGCATGCGCTGCGTCGACCTTGCCGTCGAACGACGCGTGGAAGGTGAGCGCCTGACGGAGCGACTCCTGTGGCACGAAGCGGTCAGACGCGATGATGACGCCGGACAGTGCGCACGCGACGGCGAAACCAGCTTTCACGATGCCTCCATTGTGACAGCGCCCGGCAGCCGCGAACCGCCGCAGGCGCGGGATGAACACATTAGACAGCCGTTCGAAGATCCAGGACAAAAATCGTGAGTCTGGAGCGACAATGAGCACGTAGGTTCGCTGTGGAGGGTAATTGCGTGAAATCGTCGTGCACCTGGATGCTGGCCCTGACGTTCTGCGTTTCATCACTCGTGACCGCCGACGCGGGCGCCCAAACTCCTCAGTCGCCGTGGAACGCGGAAGTGTCGGTCGGGTGGGACATCGGTCTCAGCGGCGACTTTCTGTCGGCCGGGATCGGTACGCTCAACGACCTTCCTGTGGTATTTCAGTCACAGCCCTTCGACGACGTGTATGGCAACGGCGTGATGTGGCAGTTCGGCGGCGGCTACATGCTGGATGACATCAACGAGGTGCGGGCCCAGGTGAGCTACGAGCACGTCAGCGCCGACGTCGTCAATCTCGGCACGGCGGGAGCGTTCGGCCTCGTCGCGACGTTTGCCGACTACGACGCCTGGAGCATCGAGGCTGGCGGTCGCCACTACTTTGCTCCGCGCAGCGAACGCCTGCGTCCGTATGGCGGCGCGGCAATCGGCGTTTCGATCATTGGCGAGATCGACGGCGTACTGGCATCCCCGCAGGCTGGACTCGCGCGCTACGCCACGGATTTCTACGATGGCACGGCCGCGTTCACGCTCGGCGTCAATGGCGGCGCGCTCTATGCGCTCAATGAGCGCTTCGACCTGAACGGGCAGATCGGCTTCCGCTACAACAGCGGTCTCTCCAAGATCGACGCCCTCGTCGGCACCGGCCTCGAGGATGTCAACGACAAGAGCTCGCGCTGGACGATGCCGATCACGTTCGGGCTTCGCGTGAAGTTCTGACAGGCTGCGCTGATTTGTTGCGCTATCTCTTCACCTCCTGTTTGGGAAACTCAGCGGCTGTCGCCTCTACGCCTGATTCCACCACTTCGAGAGGCTCTGATCCGAGATGCGCGGACGGTCGGCGTAGTGTGACGTATCGTTGAAGAGCATGAGCCGGACCCTCACCGGATCGCGGAAATCGAGGACGTTCAGGCAGGCCGGAGACTGATCGAGCCGATCCCGATAGCCGCGCGGATCGAAGGCGAGCAGGCTGCTCAGCACCAGCCGCAACGTCGCTTTGTGCGACACTACCAGGACACGGCCGCCCGGGTGCGTAGTGACGATCTCGCGTATCACCGGCAGCGCCCGCGCGAGTACGCCGAGGCCGGACTCGCCGCCTTCCGGCGCGAACGTAAACGGGTCGGCTTCCCACGCGGCGTATTCCACCGCGAACTGCTCCTCGACGTCCCGCCGCTTCATGCCCTCCCAGTGCCCGTGACCCATCTCGCGGAGTCCGTCGCGAGTGGCCGGCTCGAGGCCGCACTGTTCCGCGATGATTCGCGCCGTATCGAGCGCGCGCGAAAGCGGGCTCGAATACGCGGCGGTGATGTTCTGGTGCGACAGACGTTCGCCGAGGCGGGCGGCCTGCCAGCGGCCCTCTTCCGACAGCTCGGCACCGCTCGAGCCCGAGAAGCGGTCCTCCTGCGTGGCCGATGTCGCTCCGTGTCGCACGAGGAACAGTCGGGTGACGTTCACAGCTACTCCGCTTTGAGCACTACGTTGGGATCGACTCGTGACGCGCGCCAGGCCGGCAGGATCGACGCGAGTGCGGCGACTGCCGTGATCAAGGCGACCACTGACGCGGTGGTCAACCCGTCGTTCGGCCGGACACCGAACAGCAGGGAGCCGATCAGCCGCGTGACGGCGAAGGCGCCGATGACGCCGACCGCGATGCCGATCGCCGCGGACTGCAGGCCTTGCTTCATCACCAGCGTGATCACCTCGAAGCGGTCCGCGCCGAGCGCCATCCGGATGCCAATCTCGCGGCGACGCTCGACCACCATGTACGACAGCACTCCGTAAGTGCCGACGACCGCCAGCAGCAGCGCCAGTCCCGCAAACGTGCCCAGGAGCTCGGCCAGCAGCCTCGGCTGGCGAATCGTCTGTGTGAAGACCTGGTCCATCTCGCGCAGGCGTACGAGGGGCACTGCAGGATCCAGCTCTCGGACCGCCTGTTCGAGCGTGTGTGACAACGCCGCGGGTGGCAGGTTCGTGCGTAATGCCACGTGTATGGTTGACGGAGCGTCCGCCACCCAGGGATGGTCATTGCCGTTCAGGGACGGTGCCGGCTGTTCGGCAAACAGATACAGTTCTGTTCCGGCCGGCCGATCGACGCCGCCCTCCTTGACGTCCCTGGCGACGCCAATCACCCGGTGCCAGGGATTGCTGGCGGTGCCCATGGACGCGGCCAGGTTCGGCCGGACGCGTTGTCCGATCGCGTTGCGCCCTTTCCAGAGCCGCGTCGCGAGGGTCTCGTTGACGATGGCTACTCTCTCCATTGACATCGCGTCGGCCGGTTCGAAGCCACGGCCGGCGACGATGGCGATGCCCATCGTCTCGAAGTAATCCGACATGACGAATTGGTAGTAGTCAACGGATTCAGACGGCTGCCGACCGGCGGCAGCGTCTCCCGGGACCCCCGTGCTGAATCCCTGGGTGGCTCGGGTCAGCGGGAGGCCCGACATGGCGGTCGCAGCCCGGACGCCTGGCACGCCGCGAAGGGTGTCCAGCAGGCGCCGGTAGACCTGCGCGCGTCCGCCCGGCTCCGAAGTCGCCCGCGGCAGCGTCATCGAGAACGTCACCAGGCGCGATCGATCGAATCCCGCGTCTACCCGCGTCAGGTTGTAGACCGTGCGGATCAGCAGGCCGGCCCCGATGACGAGGATCACGGCCAATGCGACTTCTGCCGCCACCAGCGCACGTCGCATGCGATGGCGCGGGCTCCCGCGTTCCCACGTTTCTTTCAAGGGGCTCGCTGGCGCGCTGGTCTCCTTCTGAGCCAGCGGAGCCAATCCGAACAGAACCCCGGCGGCCATCGACACCGCGGCGGCAAACAGCAGGACGGGAACGTCGATGGCGACTTCACTCGTCCGGGGCAGGCTGGCGGGGTACATCAGAACCACGCCCCGTAGGCAGAAGTGAGCGAGCCACAGGCCAATCAGGCCGCCGGTGACCGACAACAACAGGCCCTCCGTCACCGTTTGCCGAAGCAATCGGGCACGGCTGGCGCCGAGTGCGGCGCGGACGGCGAACTCGCGGCGGCGCGATTCGGCGCGGGCCATGCTCAAGTTCGCGAGGTTCACGCAACCGATCAAAAGGACGAGACCCACCCCGGCCTGCAGCGCCCACACCGCTCGCCCGGCATCCCCGACGATGGCGTCCTGCAGCCCATACAGGTTGAGTGAGTGATCCTGCGGCCGTGATAAATCCCGGGTCGGAACGTGCCCTTTCGCCCCGGTCCTTTCGCTCCAGTTCTCGAGGAACGCGCGAAGCTCCGTCCGCGCGGCCTCGGGCCTCACGCCGTCCTTCAGCCGGCCGACCACATTGAGCACATGACTGGTCCGGATCTGACGAATCACCGGATGCATCCCGAGGGGCAGCCAGATCTCGGGGCGGCTGTCCACGAGATCGACGTTCGGCGGCATGATGCCGATGATGTCGTGCGGCCGGCCGTCGACGTGCACCGTCGCCCCCACGATCGGTTGCCCGGCGAACGCACTTTGCCACAGCTCATGGGACAGAATCGCGAGCGGCGGTCCGCCAAGGCCCGGACGGTCGGCCATCGCGTCAGTCTCTCCCGGCGCGAACAGTCGCCCGTGCGCCGGCCGAACTCCGAGCGCCACGAGAAGGTGGTCATCGACGGCCGCCGACCGCACGCGCAGCGGGCGATCGCCTGCGGTGATGTTCACTTCACCGCTCCACGAGCCGCCGCCTCCGCCAACCGTTCCACCACCAGTCGTGAATGCGCCAACATGGTCGAAGGACCGGTTCATCTCGCGAAACTCGGCGTACTCCGGGTACGAAATCCCTGTCCCGGTCGAACCGGCGACAGGAAAGTGGCCGGTCAGGCGCATCAGCTGCTCCGGGCGCGGATAGTCGAGCGGCCGGAGGATGACACCGTTGAGGATCGAGAAGATCGCAGTGTTTGCCCCGATTCCCAGGGCCAGCGTCAGCAGCGCGATCGTCGTGAAACCGGGGCTGCGCCTCAGAGTGCGCAGGCCATGACGCAGGTCGCGCCGCAGGTCGTCGAGCCACGGCAGGCCTCGCTGGTCGCGAAGCGCGTCCATCGCCGGCACGGTGCCGCCCGACCGGAGCCTCGCCGTACGGGTCGATTCGGCTGGTGCGACTCCACGCCGCCCGGCATCCTCGGCGGCCAGCTGCAGGTGCAGCTGCAGTTCCTCTTCCAGGTCGGCATCCGATCGGCCAGGCCGCACTGTTCCCGCCAACCGGCGCACCCACTCGCGGATGGTAGCCATGCGACCTCCGTCAGCCTCTCGCGTAACCGCGCAGCAGCGTGTGAATGATCGCTGCCATCCGGTCCCAGGCCTCTACTTCTTTGGCGAGCTGTCGCCGCCCGGACGCCGTGATCGCGTAGAGACGCGCGCGCCGGTTCGCGTCGGTCGTGCTCCACTTTCCACGGAGCCATCCCCGCTGCTCCAGCCGCATCAGCGCCGGATACAGCGTGCCCATGTTGAGCTGGAGCGCGCCGCCGGACACCTGCTCGAGGCGCGCGGCGATCGCATATCCGTGCTGCGGCCCGAGCGACTCCAGCGTCTGCAACACCATCAGATCCAGGGTTCCCTGCAGGACCTCCGCCTTGGTCCTGTCCTTATTAGACATGCCAATGGAGTATCAGATTTACATTAGAACGTCAAATGGTGTGACTGGGATTCCAGCGGTGTGTCACATCGCTGGCCGGCTGTGGGCTGGGAGCTGTTCCAGGTCGCGCCCGTGAACCCGCTGATCGCGCTGTGAGAGATTGAGTGACCAGAACCCCCAGCGCGAAGATCCCTACGGCGAGAAACACGGCCCCGAGTCCGCGCCGCAGCATCCGGCCGTGCGGCGCTATCTGCTCGCCGAGCGCCAGCATGCCGAGCGCCCCCATCCACCAGGGGTTCATCATCCCGACCGCGAATGCCGTGGCCATCAGCGCCCAGCAGCAGCCGACGCAGAAAAGGCCGTGGTGAAGGCCCATGCGGAAGGCGCCCATCGGACGGTTGCGCCACCGCGTCAGGAAGTAGCCCAGCGGCGTGCGACAGTGCGTCAGGCAGGCTCGCTTGAGCGGCGCGAACTGGTAGAGACCCGCGATCAGGAAAATGACCGCACCCATCCACGGGACGACGGCGTCGCCGGATGCCGCCATGAGTGTCGTTCCCTGCAGTGCGCGCTGGATAACGGCCGCCCCGAGCGCATAGCCGCACCACGCCAGCAGGTAGCCAGCCGCAAACCGCGCGGTCCCGGCGACTTTCGGGCTCCCCCCAGCGTCGCTGAAGCGATGGAAGGCGCGCACCCACGGCCATGCCGTCGGCGCCATCATCATCGCCATCATGCCGAACCATATCAGCGCCAGCGGCCAGAACTCAGCGTCTGGCGCCGGGTGCCCGTGCCCGGTCATTACATGGCCGCCGGCGCCGCGAAATCCGCGGTCACCCGCCAATCGAAGTGCGAGAACAGGCCGTGCGAGCCGGTCGTCTTGAACCTCACCGCGCCGTCGTCGTACTCCGATTCCCCGAGCGCGATGACCTGGGTGGGCGCATGGATCTGATTGAAGATGTTCTCGAAGAGCACCGGCCTGGACTTGTCGCGGCCACGAATCTGCGTAACGACGCTCTTCAACCGATCGACGATGGAGGCGCGCTTCACCGGGCCCTCATCCTCGAACGCAATCGCCCGGAACTCGGTCGGTTGCCGGGTGGCGACGAACGCCGCGAGCTTCGCCCACGGGCCACCGGCGTGGCCCATGAAGATTGACTCGAGAGACCGCCGCTGCGCCTCGGACGCGCTCTCGTCGATGATGATGGTCTGCAGCCAGCCGCCGTCGATCATCCGCTGCGGCGAGTCGAACGCGACCAGCACGCGCATGTCGGCGAGCGACACGTCGTCGAACAGGCCCTCGTCGATGCGCACCGCCCAGTAGCCCTTGCATCGTTCGTAGGTGCAGTTCTGGCTGAAGTGCATGTGCCCAGGGCAGACGAGAGCGCAGGAACAGTTCTCGAAGATCAGGCCGCGCGCGTACCAGGATGGTGGAGTGGGCATTGGCCCCGGAATGGTACTCCTTTCTCTGGTACAGCCGACGGGTCGAGGCGCGATCACGCCTCCGGAAGGGTCCGACGATGGTATCGTCGTCGGCGCGGCACGGCATTGGCTCGGTGGCGAGGCAGGCTCCCTGAAGGCTGTCCGCCGATGTCTCGTGGAGATCGAAGATGCCAATGTCGCCGCAACCGCTTGAGTCCAGGGTAGAAGCACTCGAGGATCGCGTGACCAGTCTCGAAGCGCTGCCGGCTCGAATCGACGCGCTGGAGTTGCAGATTGTGCAACTTCGCAGCGAGATGCACGGTGAGTTTTCCGCCGTCCGAGCCGAGATCCGCGAATTGAGGGGCGAGACCCGGCAGCTGAACGAAGAGACGCAACGGCAGATGCGAGAGGGGGACGAAGAAACGCAACGGCAGATGCGAGAGGGGGACGAAGAAACGCGTCGGCAGATGCGAGAGGGGGACGAAGAGACGCGCCGGCAGATGCGAGACGGAGACGCGGAAACCCGTCAGCTGATGCGCGAGTTGAACGACGAGACGCGCCGGCACATGTTGGTGCTGCACGAAGAAGTCGTCGGCCGGATCGCACTGCTGCAGGAAGGATTGGTCGAACGGCGGCCGCGCAAGAAGCGAAAATCGTGAAATCGCGGTGAGCGGCAGAGAACGTCGGCTGGAACGAGTGCTGATATCGGCGGAGCGGATCATCCGCACCGACGTGGGGTTCCGTCCGTTTCGTCCGTCGGGCTTTGTCGTGCGCGCCGAGACGCTCGGCGACAAGTGGCTGGTCCACAACTATGGTCACGGGGGCGGTGGCGTGACCCTGTCCTGGGGAACCGCGGAACTGGCAGTCGAACTCGTTGCCGCCGGCGGCCGCACTGGTCCGGCGGCGGTGCTCGGCTGCGGTGTCGTGGGGCTCGCCGCGGCGCGGCTGCTTCAAAGTCAGGGATTCCGCGTGACAATTTACGCGCGCGAGCTCCCGCCCGACACGACGTCGAACGTCGCCGGTGCCAGCTGGTATCCGCATCTGGTCGTGGACGAGGCGCGCCGCACGCCCGGATTCGATGCCCAGTTCGCGAGAGCTGCACGGCTGTCGCACCGCCACTTCCAGGCTCTCGTCGGAGATGACTACGGCGTGACCTGGCGGGAACAGTACGCCTTCGGCAGTGCCCCAACCGCCGGATCATGGGAGTACGTGCTGCTGCGCGATCTGTTCCCGGAACCCCGCACGCTTCAACCGCCGGAACACCCGTTCGGGCCGAGGCCGGCGCTGGTCGACAGAACGATGTTCATCGAGTCGCCGATTTATCTCGCGGCTCTGATGCGTGATTTCCGGCAGGCGGGTGGACAGATCACCGTTCGGACGCTTGCCACCGCCGCCGACCTCGCCGCGCTTCCCGAACCCATTGTCGTCAACTGCACCGGCCTGGGTGCCCGCGAGCTGTTCGGCGATCGGGAGCTCACCGCCGTCAAGGGGCAACTCACCGTCCTGCGCCCCCAGCCCGAGGTGGACTATGCGCTGCTCAGCGACGATCTCTACATGTTTCCGCGCCGGGATGGCATCCTGCTCGGTGGCACCTTTGAGCACGGTGTGGAAACGCGTGAGCCGAATCGGGATGCCGAGCGGCGCATCATCGCGGCCCACAAAGCGATCTTCGACGCGATGCGTCAGCCGACCTGACTTAGGCGCGCCAAGGGCGCGCCCCGCCGGAGCGGAGCGGGGCATTCGGGGCCCCGCGAGCGACGGCGTAGGGGAGTCCGAGGGGCGAAGCCCCTCGGATCTAGTCAGTACCGCAGGCGACGCAGCGCGCGCTTGCAGTCGTACAAGTACAGCAGGAGGCCGGCGGTGGTTCCCCAGATCGCGGCGCCCGGGCTGCGGTGCGCCGTCCGTTCCGCGACGAGCATCGATCCGACCCGCCTGACGCCGTGGAACAACGGGCTGCGGCAGATCATCTCCCGGACGATGCGGCGCGGACCGTCGTAGGCGGCGGTGGCGACGTCGTGGAACATCACGGTACCGCCTTCGATCAGGCGCGGCAGCCAGAGCTCCGCATCGCGGCGCACGGCGTCGTATGAGTGATCGCCGTCGATGAAAAGGAGTTCGACCGGCCCGGTGATCCGCGCCGCCGCCTCTTCGGAGGTCATGACCAGCGGTTCGACGACATCGGTCAGGCCGTTCCGGGCGAGGTTGCCAAGGAATTCGTCGAGGGTGTCGGCCTCTGGATACTCACGCGAGTGGCAGTGCGGATCAACGGCGTAGACACGACGGCGCGCGAGGCGAGCGCCGGATGCGAGCCAGGTGGTCGATCGCCCTTTCCACGATCCGATCTCGACGATTGCGCCCCGCCCTCCCGTGTTCGCGGCCGCCTGGAAGAGGGCGCGGCCCTGAGCGTCGCTCAACCACCCGTCGACCAGGGTCGCACGCTGCCGCGTGCGTTCGGCTTCGTCTGCGAGAGACATCACTGTCAACGGTCCACACTCGAATCAGGATGGCATGACCATCTTGCGTAACCGCTGGTGACGATCGTAAGGGGGATACCGGACGCCCGGATCGATCCGCGCGGTGTGACGCAGAACCCCGCGTGGGTTGGTATAGGCGCGGAATCCCCACTCGCCGTGGTATCGGCCCATCCCTGAGTTGCCAACGCCGCCGAACGGGAAGTCGTGAAGGATCGGGTGAACGGTGCACTCGTTCACCGCAGCGGCGCCGGAGCTGGTCGAGTCGAGAATCTGTTTGACCACCGCCTGATCTTCCGCGAACACGTAAAGGCCCAGCGGGCTTGGCCGGGCATTGATGAAGTCGATCAGGTCCGGGACGCTGCTGACTTCCAGCACCGGAAGAATCGGCCCGAAAATCTCATCCCGCATGACGGGAGCATCCAGCCCCACGTTCACCAGCACGGTCGGCGCGATGTAGAGGTCTGCGCGGTCGTGCCGGCCGCCGAAGTGGACCGTCCCGCCTTCGAGCAGTCCCACGAGCCGATCGAAATGATGCCGGTTGACGATGCGGGCGTAGTCCGGGCTCTTCTGCGGATCCCTTCCATAGAACTCGAGCACGGCCGCCTGCAGCTGCTCCAGGAACGGTTCGACGACATCCTTGAATGCGAGCACGTAGTCCGGCGCGGTGCAGGTCTGACCGGCGTTTGCCCAGCGACCCTGGGCGATACGGCGGGCCGCCACGCGCAGGTTGGCCGATGAGTGCACGATCGTCGGACTCTTGCCTCCGAGCTCGAGCACCAGCGGTGTCAGATGCTTCGCCGCCGCGGTCATGACGATCCGCGCTACGCTCGTGCCGCCGGTAAAGAAGATGTGATCCCACTGGCACGCCAACAGCGCGGTGGTTTCCGGCACGGCTCCGAGGACGACGGAGAACGCTTCGCGATCCAGATACTCCGGCAGGAATCGCGCGATCACGTCCGCCGTAGCCGGCGCCACCTCCGAAGGCTTGATGACCGCGGCATTTCCTCCGGAGATTGCCGCAATCAGCGGGGACAGCGTCAGCATCACCGGATAGTTCCAAGTGCCGATGATCAGCCCGACCCCGAGCGGATCGAACCGCACTTCCCCGCGTGAGGGTGCCAGCACCAGCGGAGTCCTGACACGCCGCGGCTTCATCCATTGCCGCAGGTGCGCGAGGGCGTAGTCGGTCTCGCTCGTCAGGTACTTGACATCGGTCCAGTCGGCGTCGACACGGTTGCGTCGGAGATCCGTCCACAATGCGGCGTAGAACGCCTCGGCCCGGTCCTTCATCATCGTCCGCAAGGCGGTCAGCTGACCCTCGCGCCATTCAGCCGGCCGGGTGGCCCCGCTGCGGACGTAGGTACGGTGGCGTGATGCGAGGCTGGCAAAGTCGAGCGTGCTCATGGAGGACCCCATCGCCTCGTAGACTATACGGGGCGACCCCCGCCGCGCAGGCACGACTCGCGACAAGGGGTTTTCGGGCCGAGGTCGGGTGGTTGGCTAGGATGCCTTGCGCCGCTTGACCTGGTTGAAGAAGACGAAAGTCCCGCTCGGTCCTGACGTCACGATATCGATCGTGCCGTCCTTGTTCAGATCGCCGACATCGATGTGCGATCCGACGCCGGATCGGTTGTGGACCAGCTCGGGAACGAACTCGGCACCCCCGTCCGCCTTTGGATTCCGGGCCACCTTGTAGACGTAGAGCACCGGCGCGCCCCAGTTGTCGGGATCCGTGTACTGGAAATGCGAGTGATGACGCTTTCCGGTAATCAGGTCCGGAATGCCGTCCATGTCGATGTCGGCGAACGTCATCGCGTGCGGCTGCGTGAAGGTCACGCCGCCGGCATTCCTGTCGAGGAAGCCGTCCATGATCGTATGGCGGACGAACGAGATCGTGCCGGCAGCATCGCGCTTCTGTTCGTGCCACGCGAGACCGAAGCCGTGTCCTTCCAGCGCGGTCACGACGTCGTTCAGCTTGTCGCCGTTCACGTCGTAGATCCCCATCTCCGCGCCGCCCGCGCCGCCCTGTGATGCGCCCCAGCGGGCGAACTCGACGGGGTGATACTTCCAGAGTTTGTCATCGCTGCCCTTCGCCGGCTGCTTCCACCAGCCGTACGCCGTCACGTAATCCTTCAGGCCGTCCCCGTCGATGTCGCCAACGCCCATCCCGTGACTGATGTTCACGCCCCAGGGACCGGCCTCTGAAATCGTCGTGACCAGCCAGGAGCCGGTGGGATTGTTCGGGTCCGGTTTCGAATAGCGGAGCGTGTTCTGGCCGGTATGAATGATTTCCGGCTTGCCGTCGCCGTCGATGTCCTTCAGCAGAGTTTCTTCGTTGCCGACGACGCCGCCAGGCGGCTGCATCACGACGAACGAATCCCATCGCCGGTTCTCTCCTTTCGGATTCACGAACAGCGTGCCAGTGCCGTTGCCGGCGTTGCCGCTCATGTTGAGCACGTCGGGCCAGCCGTCGCCGGTGAAGTCGTACGCGAGCTGCACCATCGCGGCCTGCGGCCATTCGCTGGTGGGGTTGTAGGTCACTCCCGCATAGAGCTGGCGTCCAACCGTGAACTGCGGGCCCAGGTAGTAGTAAGGCCCGGCGATGACGTCGGGGTTGCCGTCGCGGTTCACGTCGGCAATCGCCGACGAGTACGAGTAGTAGAACTCGTTGATCCGCTGTGCCCGGAAATTGGGGGAGGTCGTTTCGGCTTCGAATCGTCTCCCGTTCAGGTCGGCGTATGCGACGTCCTTGAAGTGCGCGGTGCCGGTGCCACCGACGTACAACGCGATCGGGCCGTACTTGCCGGCGGCTTCTTCGGCAGAGCCCCCGGCGGCGCCGAGCGATCCGCCGTTGAACCGCACCGTGACGGTGGTGTTCGCGAGCGTGATGTCGACGCTGTTGCTCTTCTCAGGGAAGAACTCGCCGGTGGGACGTGCGAGACCCGGCAGGCTCACGCCAGCCGGAAGCGGCGGTGCTGCCGCGCCTCCGCGACCACGGCCGGCGCCCGGAGCCGCACCCGCCGCACCACCTGCCCCTCCACCACCACCTGCAGCAGGCGGCGCGCCAGCGCGGCCGCCACCGCCCCCGCGGCCCGCGGGCGGCAACGCCGTTCGCGCAAGCTCTTTCCCTTGCCCGTCGAGCGTCACGGCGTATGAGAGCAGATCGCCCGCCGTCAGCGACACGTAGATGCCCTTCATGCCGTCAGCGGTCTTTTCGGCGCGCAACAGGACACCCGCCTTACAGCCGCCGCTGCACGTCACGTTCGAGAATACGGCGACATCCTGGAATGACTTGTCCAGCACGAGCCAGCCGCCGCCCGGCTGCTTCGGCGTTCCGATGATTTCTCCGTTGACGGCCTTCCACTCCACGTCACCGAGTGGGGTCCAGCCGGTCAGCGTGGAACCCTTGAAGACGACGTCGGGTCTGAACGTCGGACCCGCGGCGGATACCGACCAGGCGAGGCCGCAGCTGACGAGTACGACGAAGCAACGTCGCGACATCGAGGCCTCCTGATCTGCTGTCGTCGCTCGACGCGACTACTGTTTCGGTAGCGCGAACGCGATGTAGCCGTACGGACCGGTCGGTGTCGATGGCGCGCTGCCGGTGCCGCCACCTTCTGCTCCGCCGACCCCTCCAGGCCCCGTCGCAGGTGACATGAACACGACGTACTGACGGCCGCCCGACTCGTACATCGCGGGGATGCCGATCGACTGCCCCGCCGTCTTGCCCTTCCACAGTACCCTGCCGGTGTCGACGTCGTAGGCACGCGCCCAGCCGTCCTTGCCGTTCTGGAACAGCAATCCCGTCCTCGTGACAACCATGCCGTTCCGCGACCCGACGCCGCCGGTGTCGTGTGGTCCGTCGCCCTTCCCGAAATGATCGACCGTCGCGGGATCGTCGCCGTTCGGCACCTGCCACTTGATCTCGCCCGTGTTCAGGTCGTAGGCGGTGATCGTCGTGTACGGCGGCTTGGTCGACGTCGCCATCACGTTGTAACCGCTTTGATAACGCGTCGGCAGCTTGGAGGCCGCCACGTCTTCGGGCCATGGCATGTTGCCGGCGGTTCCGCCAATACCGGGGTAGAACGGACCACCATAGCGCGGCGGCAGAGGAGGCCGTGGCGCGCCCCCTGTTGCGACAACCGGACCTTCCGGCAGCGGTGGCGCGTTACCGCGTCCCCGTCCGCGTCCCCCGCCTCCACTGCCGCCCCGGCCGAACGGATTGGTGATCGTCAGATAGGAGTGAATCGCGCGAATTTCTTCGTTCGATGCGTCGAGGATCGGCCGCATGTTGTTGCGGCCCTCCGAGACGATGACGCGCATGCTCTCTTCGTCGATCCGGTCAGTGACACCGACGAGCGACGGCACCCCGGCGATCGCCCCGCGCTGATCGGCCCCGTGACAGGCCGCGCAGTACTGCGTGTACGCGCGCCTGCCGTCATTCAACCGGCCCGAGTCGACCTGCGTGCCGCCTCCGCCACCACGGCCCGATGCAGCCGGCGGATCCTTCACGTCGTTGAGGCGGAGCAGTGCCACCTGGTTGACGTTGGTGACGAAGACGAGGCCGCGCTGCGGATCCGCCGCAGCGGTTCCCCAGTTCGAGCCTCCCTGGTTGCCCGGCATCGAGATGGCGTCGCCGTTGAGCACTGTCGGGTTGAAGATGCCGCCCTGCGGGCCCTTGCCGTTCTTCGCCTTGCGCACTCGCTCCTTGAGTGCCTCGTACTCTTCGGGGGTCAGCAGCCAAGGGTTCACGTCGTCTTCGGTGAACGACTGCCGCGCGAACGCCGGAGGCTTCGTCGGGAACGGCTGCGTCGGCCAGGACTTCTCGAACGGTACCTGGCTCGCCTCGACCGGGCGTTCCTCGATCGGCCAGAGCGGGGTTCCTTTCACGCGCTCGAAAACGTAGAGGAACCCGGTCTTGCCGGCATGCGCGACAACGTCAACCTTCTTGCCGTTGTGGGTGACGGTGACGAGCTGCGGGGCGGAAACGTTGTCGTAATCCCAGAGGTCGTGGTGAACGGTCTGGAAATGCCACAGCCGTTTACCCGTGCGCGCGTCGAGCGCGAGGATACAGTTGGCGAACAGGTTCTGGCCGTGCCGATCGCCGCCGTAGAAATCCGCAGTCGCCGATCCGGTCGGGAGATAGACGATCCCGCGCGCCTCGTCGATCGACATCTCCCCCCAGTTGTTCGCGCCGCCGAGGTATTTGTAGCCATCGGGCGGGTTCGTCTCGTATCCGAACTCGCCCGGGCGCGGAATCACGTGGAACTGCCAGAGCAGCTGGCCCGTGAGCACGTCGTAGGCGCGGATATCGCCCGGCGGCGTCATCGTCGCTTCGCCTGACTGGCCCCCGAAAATCATGATGTTGCGCCAGATGCGGCCGGGGCTCGCCGGCATGGCGCGCACGCTGGTGCCCTCGGCACGCGGCAGTCCGACCCGCATGTCGACGATGCCGTTGTCGCCGAACGTCATGATCGACTTGCCGGTCTTGGCATCGATCTGCTGCAGGAAGCTGTCGACCGCGAAGATGAGGCGCCGATCCTTGCCGTCGGCGCTCTGCCAGTAGTTGATGCCCTTGCTCGTGATGCCGTTCAGCCCTTCGTGGACCCAGAGCTCTTTACCCGTGGCGGCGTCGAGCGCGACGATGGACGACGCGTTGCGCCCGAGGCCGTAGAGCATGCCGTCGGCGAACACCGGGCTGAAGGTCGGCGCCGCGTACGGGTAGAACCAGGCCAACTCGAGCTTCTCGACGTTGGATTTGTTGATCTGATCGAACGGATAGAAGTTGGAGCTGTCGAGCCCTGGCAGCGCTTTCACCGTGCCTTGCGCAGCCGGCACGACGAACCAGACCGTCGCGATGACGACGCCGGCCAGCGCAGGGGCTGCCGCCCGGCGGCCCATGGTGGAAAGAGTGCGATGTGAGTTTGTGATGAAGGACATGTACAGGCCCATATTGAGCCGGCACCGTAGCATGGCGGCGGCGCACTCGGCAAGGCATTTTCGAAAATCGAGACTTCTTCGATTATCAGTGTGAATGCCTCGAAGCTGACAGCCACATCGTGCGGGATTCTCCTGCGTCGTCCGCCGGTTTTTCGAGTAGCGCCGACCGAAACTACTGCAGCCCGAACACGTACAGCGTGTTGTCGCCCGCGACCGCGACGTACTGCTTTCCATTGACTGCGAAGGTCATCGGACCGCCGGCGATCGTGCCGCCGAGATTTGCGCGCCACAGCAGCGCGCCGGTGCGCGCGTCGAGAGCGAAGAAGTGTCCCTCTCGACCGCCGCTGAACAGGAGATCCGAACCGGTCGTCAGCACACCGGCCTCGGTGTAGTCGACCATCTTGAACTCCCATTTCCTGTCGCCGGTCTTCGGATCGAGCGCACGGACCGCGCCGTAGCCTTCGGCCTCGGTGCGATTGGCCGCGCTGGCGCGGCCGCCGCCTGGTGCTCCGGCGCCGCGACCGCTGCCCGCTCCGCGCGGCGCGCGCCCCGTGTACTTCGTGTACGGTTTCCACGGCGGCACTTCGGCGTAGGTGGAGACGGCCGAATAGTTGTCCCAGACCGACACGTAGAAGAGCCCGGTGCGCGGGCTGAACGAGGGCGAGTACCAGTTGGTGCCGCCCTGGGTGCCGGGGAAGATCACCGTTCCTTCAGGCGTCGGCTTCGCTGCGGGCGCCTTCACCGGACGGCCGTTGTCGAACCCGATGTTCCAGTTCTGTTTGACGAAGGCCTTGGCGAACAGGAACTCGCCGCTTTTGCGATCGAGTCCATAGAAGAAGCCGTTGCGATTGGCCCAGAGCATTACTTTGCGCGGCTTGCCCTGCCAGTCGATGGTCGCGAGTACCGGCACCTGCACGGAATCCCAATCGAACTCGTCGTTCGGGGTGAACTGGTAATGCCACTTCAGCTTTCCCGTGTCGGCGTCGAGCGCGACGACCGAATCGCCGTAGAGGTTGTCGCCAGGATTGCGCGCTCCGCCATTCCAGCCGGGATTCGGATTGCCCGTACCCCAGAACGTCAGGTTGGTTTCGGGATCGTACGAGCCGGTCACCCAGATCGGCGCCCCGCCATGCTGCCACGAGTCGCCGGGCCACGTTTCATTGCCGGGCTCCCCCGGCTCCGGCACGGTCTTGAACCGCCAGATCTCTTTGCCCGACCGGACGTCGAACGCCGCCACCCAGCAGTTGACCCCGAACTCGTTCGTCGCCGGACCGAGGATCAGCATGTCCTTCACCACCAGCGGCGCGACGTTGAACTGCAGCCCGTCCTTGTAGTTGAAAACGGTCTTGTGCCAGATCTCCTTGCCGGTTTTGGCATCGATCGCGATCAGGTGACCGTCGTAGGTCGCCCAGAACACACGGTCCTCCCAGAACGCGACGCCCTTGACGACCATGAGGTAAGCGTTCGACTCCGGGGGCACCCTGTATCGATAGGTCCAGAAGGCACGCCCGGTGGCGGCGTCCATCGCGACCACTTCGCTGTTCTGCACGACGTACATCACGCCATCGACGACGATCGGCGTGGTTTCCATCTTGTCGAGATACCTGGGGCGCCAGGTCCACTTCAGCGTCAGGCTGCCGACGTTGTCGCGCGTGATCTTGTCGAGCGTGCTGAACCGGTGACTGGAATAGTTGCCGCCATAAGTCAGCCAGTTCTGCGGCTCGCGCTCGGCATTGACGATCCGCTCGTAGGTCGTGCTCTTCTCTAGTCCGGGGGGGCTTTGCCCCCGCCGGACCCCCCCTGCGACGTCGCTCGGCGGGGCCCCCGACGCCCCGCCTCCGTCCCGTCGGGCGCTTTCGCTCCGCTCGGCGCTTTCGTACTCCTTCGGTGGGCTCTCGGAGGGTTGCCACGACGCAACATAGCGGACGATGTCGGCAACGTCCTGGGAACCGAGCTTGCCCTCGTAGGACGGCATCAGCCCGTTCTGGATGATGGTGTGCTCGCGCAGGTCGGATCTCTCGTACGACTCGAGCCGCTCGGCAGACGTCAGCATCTGGATGCTGAACGCGTCCTGATTCAGGATTCGGCCGACGACCGCGGTCCCGTCCTTCAACATGACCCGCACGTTGCGGTTCTCGGGAAGGACCTCCTCGTCGGGCGCGACAATCGCGCGATAGAGCTGCTCGGGGCTGCGGCTGTCGCCCACCGTGGAGAGATCCGGCCCGACGCGTGAGCCGTTCTGACCCAGGCGATGGCAGTCGGCGCACTGGTTGGCGTCGTACAGGGCCTTGCCCCGCGCAGCGTCACCGCGTGGAGTCGGTGGTTGTTGTCCGATCACCGCGGTCGCAGTGGAAGCGGCGAGCAGGAAGCCGGTGATGACTCGATTTCGCATTAGTCCACCTTCCGGAATTGATGGCTTCCAGTCGTGGCGTTCACGATCCCGGGCTCGCGGGCTCGCGGGTTCGAAGATCTTTGTCAGTCTCTTCGAGCTCCGTTCCGAACCCGCGAACCCGCGAACCGCGAACCCGCGGCCCCGGATTACGTTTTCGCGTCGAGCGTGGCAACGACGACGTCGTAGATCTGACGCGTGCCCTCGTGGCTGTTGCTCGCCTCGATCGTGTAGAGGCCCTTGTAGCCGAGCTCCCCCTCGAGATACCGGATCGTCGTCGCGAGATCCCAGCGCGTGTTGACGCGCGTATGCAGGCTGTTCGCTGTCATCGGGAACATCATCTTGAGGCAGCGATGCAGTTCTTCCTGGTTCGGCGCGGCGGCGCCGCCGAGATCGACGTTGGAGTAGGCGCCGGCACCCTTGATGATCTCCGCCAGCAGGGGCCATGCGTCAGGGCCGCTCAACGGGGGCCCGGCCGGCGGTGCGGCCTGGCCAGCCGGGGCCGCGGCACCCGGCGCTGGTGCGGGAGCGTTTGGTGCGGGAGCGCCTGCAGCCGGTGCGGTCGCCGGCTGTTGTGCGCCCTGACCCTGTCCACCTTGGCCGCCTCGTCCACGTCCGCCTCCGCCGCCCCCGCGCGTCTCCACCGAGACGATGATGTTCTTCGATTTGCCGTAGTCGGCCATCGCCTTGAGCGTCGGAATGCTGTGAACCTTGTTCTCCTGCGTCGGCTGCCCCTGGTTGATCATCACGCGCTGCGCGCCGAGCGTGACCGCGTGATCGATCCACATCCTCGTGAGATCGATCGCCAGCAGCCGGTCCCGGTTCTGCGGCGCCGAGATGTTCAGGCCGCTGAATTCCAGGTTGATTTGGGTCGCGCGTGACCTGGACTTCTCGAGCTTCGCCTTCAAGTCCCTGAAGTACGACGGTTCGACCGACGCGAGGTGATAGTGCTGGAACTCGACCTTGTGGACGCCGTAGGTGTCGGCCAGCATCTCGCCGATATCGAACAGCTCCAGGGTTCGACTCGGGTTGTCCTGCGTGTCGGGCACTTTCAGGATGCTCTGGAAGTTGAGCGTCATGATCGCGATGCGATCGAGCGTCGACTGCCGGATCTTCTTCCAGTCGACCTTCGGATCCACCGTCTGTGCTGCCCATCCGAACCGGGTCGTCGCCAGGGCTGCGATGCCTGCGCCGGCGGTCGTGCTGAAGAACTCTCGTCGATTCATTTGGCACTCCTGGTGGCCTGATCGCCGTTGCTGTTGCTGTCTTTGCGAGGCAGCGCGAACGCGATGGCACCGACCGGCGCGCTCGGATCGGGCGGCTGCGCCGCGGCGCCCCGCCCGCCGCCCCGGCCGCCGCCGGCGGCCGAAATCATGACGAAGTACTGGCGGCCCTTCGCTTCATAGCTCACCGGCACGCCGCTGGTGCTCCCGGTGAACCGTCCGGTCCACAGCACCTGGCCGGTGTCTTCGTCGTACGCGCGGACCTTCCCGTCTCCGCCAGCGTGAAACACCACTCCGCCTTTGGTGACTACGATGCCGTATCTCGCGCCGACCCCGCCGGTGTTCGACGGACCGCCCGCAGCCATCGTCGGTGGGTGATCCCCGTTCGGGACCTGCCATTTGATCTCGCCGGTGTTGAGGTCGTAGGCCGTCAACGTCGTGTACGGCGGCTTGGTGAACGAGGCGAGCACGCCGTAGTCGGTCATGTAGCGAGTTTCCGGCAGCTGGCCTTTCACATCCGCCGGATACGGCGTGTTGCCGGCGTTGCCGCCGATGCCCGGATAGAACGGACCGAGCGAACGCGGCGGAGTCGGAGGCTGCGGCGCGCCGCCGGTCGCGACGACCGGACCGGGCGGCAACTCGACCGGCGGTCCGCCACCGCGTCCGCCGAAGCGGCCTCCCCGGCCACCCGAGGCGCTCGTCAGCGCCAGGTACGAAATGACCGACGTCATTTCGGCGTCGGTGATGCTCGAGACCGGGCGCATGTTGCCCTTGCCACCGGTGATCACCGCCTTGATCGCATCCTCACCGATGCGGTCGGTGATGCCGACCAGGTCGCTCACGCCCGGGAGCGCGCCACGCAGGTTCGCGCCGTGGCACGCCGTGCAGTACTGCTGGTACGCGAGGAACCCCGCCTGGAGCGGAGTGCCGCCCTGACCACCGCCGCCCCCGCCGCGGCCCTCGGGCAGCGTCCGTGTCTTGACATCCTCCAGTTTCAGGATCGCGACCTGGTTCACACCAACCACGAACACCAGTCCCTTGCCGGGATTGGAGGCGGTCGTGCCCCAGTTCGATCCGCCCTGGTTGCCGGGCATGGAGATGGTGTCGGTCAGCCCCGGCGGTGTGAAGGGGCCTTCATTACGCGCCTTCGCCACGCGCTCACGCATCGCCTCGTACTGCTCCGGCGTCGCCAGCCACGGGCTGACGTCGTCCACCGTGAACGTCATGCGGCCGAACGGCGGAGGCTTCGTCGGCCATGGCTGCGTCGGCCAGGCTTTTTCGCCGGGCATCTCGCTTTTCGGCATCGGACGTTCCTCGATCGGCCACAAGGGTTTTCCGGTGACGCGATCGAAGACGTAGAGGAAGTTTGTCTTCCCGGCGAGCGCAACCGCATCGATCCTTCGACCGTTGTGCCGGACCGTTACGAGCTGGGGCGCCGAGACGTTGTCGAAGTCCCAGAGGTCGTGGTGCACGGTCTGGAAGTGCCACAGGCGCTTGCCAGTCTTTGCGTCGAGCGCGAGCAGGCAGTTGGCGAACAGGTTCTGCCCGACCCGATCGGCGCCGTAGAAGTCGTAGTTCGCCGACCCCGTCGGCACGTAGACGATGCCGCGTTCCTCGTCGACCGACATCGACCCCCAGTTGTTGGCGCCGCCGACGTACTTGTAGGCCTCCTTCGGCCAGGTGTCGTAGCCGAACTCGCCAGGCTGCGGGATGGTGTGGAACTGCCACACCTTCTGCCCGGTCACGACGTCGTACGCGCGGATGTCTCCAGGCGGCATGATGAACGCTTCGCCGGGCGCCGACCCCAGGATCAGCAGGTTCTTCCAGATCTTCCCGGGGCTGTTCGATTGAATGCGCCCGAACCCGATCTCCGCCCGCGCCAGGCCGATCCGGAGATCGACGGTGCCGTTCTCTCCAAAGGTCAGGATCGACTTGCCGGTCGTGGCATCGATCGCCTGGAGGAAGCTGTTGATGCCGAAGAGCAGCCGCTTGTCCTTGCCGTCGGCGCTCTGCCAGTAGTTCACACCGCGCGAGGTGATGCCGCCAAGTCCTTCGTGAATCCAGATCTCCTTGCCGGTCGTCGCGTCGAGCGCAATCAGCGAGCTGTTACGGCCGACGACATACATCACGTCGTCCACGACGATCGGGTTGAAACCTGGGGTCGCATAGGGATACGACCACGCGACCTCGAGCTGGCCGACGTTCGACTTGTTGATCTGGTCGAGGTCGATGAAGTTCGAGCTGTCGGGGCCGGCCAGGTTGTCCCACCAGTTCTTATTGGTGCGCGCGGCCCCTGCCAGGCCGGCCAGCGTGGCGGCAACCAGGCCCGCGGCGACCAGCGGGAAGGACCGCTGGCGGAGCAGCGGACGGATTTCACGCATATGTGCTGCGAAATATATCCGAATTTCGAACACTGGAGAGAAGTTCGAATATCTGAAGCTGGAGCTGGGGAGCGGGGGAGCGGGGGAGCGGGGGAGCGGGGGAGCGGGGGAGCGGGGGAACTCCCCAGCTCCCCGCTCCCTAGCTCTAAATTGTGAGCACCCGCGCTCGCGCCACGATCTGCCATCGCTCCGCGGCGCGGCCGTTGCGGACGACGACGGCTTCGTTGTGCAGCGCCACCGTCGGGCACACGTGCCAGGGGACACCGTAGAGCGCGGTTCCGACCGGGAAATCGGCGGCGCGATCGGTTTCGAGGACAAGGTGCTCCTCGCTGTGGCCGACGGCCGTCGCCTCCTCGAGACCGAACAGCTTCACGCGCGGGTGCGGGTTCTCCGATGCGACAGCCTTGTGGCCGAGATCCAGGCAGAGGCGGTTCTCCTCGGGCCGGCTGATCACGCGCGTGAGCAGCGTCACCGCCGGCGCGAAATCGAGATCGGGCAGGATCGTGCTGTATCCGAAATCCCAGAACACCGTCGTTCCTGGACTGCACTCGACATCGGCGCGGCGTGCGTGCAGCGGAAACGTCGGTGTGCCACCGACGACAATGGTCGGCACCTCGAGTCCGGCGGTCGCCAGGGCATTGCGCATTTCCTGGACGTGACCGAAAGCTTCGTCCGACGCCTTCTGGCGAGTCTCCAGGTCGGTGTCGTGGATGTGTCCGTCGTACATGTGCAGGCCGGCAGCGTGGAGGGCCGGCAGTGTCGACAGCAGTTCATAGAGCGCGACCGCGCGCCCGCCCGGTGCAATGCCGGTGCGGTGCATGCCGCCATCCAGATCGAGAAACAGGTTCAGCGAGACACCCGCCTCGACCGCTGCGTCGGACAGCGCGCGGATCGTCGCCTCGTCATCCACGACTGCCGAAAACCGGGTTCCCGAGAACGTCTCCACCAGGTGCACGAACCGTTTCACATTCGGCCCGACGGGCTGGTAGGCGAGCAGCACGTCGGGCGCTCCGCAGGCCGCCGCCATCTCTGCTTCGGCAATCGTGGCGCACTTGAACCTGGTGATGCCCTGATCGAGATGCATCCGCACCACTTCGCGCAGCTTGTTGGTCTTCATGTGAGGCCGCAGCCGCTCAACGCCGCCTGCCATCTCGATCATGTGACGGATGTTCTGCTCGACGCGGTCGGGATAGACGAGGAGCGCGGGGGAGGGGATCTCGGCGACGTTTTCTACGGTGTACCAGGGCACGGGGGTGCAGACTACATCAAATCCCGACCTTGGATCTTGGGATTTGAGTCGAGCTCAGATCCCCAAAACGTTCCGGTGGATCCGCGTATACCCCTGCTCTCGTGCCCAGAGATCGAGCGAGACGCTCGCGATGTCGTCGACGCAGGGCACCCCGAGGCCGTCTCTGGTGAGGTCGATCGTCTTGATGTACTGATGACACCGATCGCAGGCGTCGATGCGCACGTGCGCGAACTGCTCGGCGGCGTAGATCGGCAGCTGGTCGCGGTCCTGCTCGCCACAGGCCGGGCACACGATCCGGAGGCACTCCCACTCGGTCAGGCAGAGGGCGCACAGCAGGGAGCGCCTGGCGCCGTGTCCTTCCTCTCTGAGCACGGCCACGACGGGGAGTGCGTCGCAGCGCGGGCAGCGCATCGGCGTCGATCCATGGCCGGGTGATCGATCGGGGATTACGAGCTGTCCGGCAAAGGCCTGGAGCAGCGATTCGATGACGAACTGTTCCCCAGGATTCGAGGCGCCGCTCGCAGCCTTCCGGCTAAAGCCGGAAGCCACACCCACCCCAGATTGGTCGCCGGAAGTCACCCCCGCTCCGGATGGGTGGCTTCCGCCTTCAGGCGGAAGGCTGCGGCTGTCGTTCGACTTCCCCCTGAAGACCGAAGCCACCCAGTCGATGTCTACTGATTCAGCGAGATCGGACTTTCCGGCGCTACGCAACCATGCCAGCAAACCAGGAATTGCCGTGACCACGCGCTCCGCATCGAGCGTCGCCGCATCTTGTGCGGCGATGGCGAGTCCGCGCTGGTACTCGGCCAGGGCGGCATAGAACCCGAGGAGATCGCGCGCGGCCGGGCGGCTCGACGCGAGCTCGCGCGCGCGGGCGATCCTAGCGTCCCACGTCGACTGGTGGGTCGCGGTCGACATGTGTGCCCGGTGTCCCTATGCGCGGGGCCTGCGCCGCCCATAGTTCGTGATGGTGGCGCGCCCACCGCTCGCTCACGTCGCCGTGCACGATCGCGTGCAGGCCGGCGGGAACGACCGCGACGCCCATGTAGATGTGAATGATGATGCCGCCGATCGTCGCCAGCGCGGCGACGGCGTGAATCAGCACGGCAAGATATCGCAGGGCCTGGAGCTCGCGCGGGATGGAGGTGGTGAACCAGAGCGCGAGCCCCGAGATCAGCAGCGCGGCGCCGCAGATCACCATCAGCCAGAAGAACTGCTTCTGCCCGAAGTTGAACCGCCCGGCAGGAGGCACGAGCGCATCCTCGTTGCGCATGTAATGACGCATCGCCTTCCGCCACTTCCGATCGTCGGCCGTCGTCCGCATGTCGGCTCGCCAGGTGACGAGCATCCAGCAGACCGCGATCGTGAACACGAGACCGATCCACGGATGCAGGACGCGCGACAGATATCCGCCGCCGAGCACGACGGCGATCCAGTAGAGAGCCGGTGTCCAGAAAGCGAGACCGGTGAGCAGAAGGTAGGTGTACGAGATCGCGGAGAGCGCGTGCATCAGGCGCTCTGGGAAGGAGTAGCGGAGGATGCGTATCATGAGCGCCTAGTCAGCGGAGGCGACGGAGACAACGGATTTCAAAACGGAGCAACGGAGAAAACGGAGAGAACGAAGAAAGCCATGGCTGTGGATGACGCTGTCCGGTCTGCCGCTGGCGCCGGGCCGTCGGCCCGGCTGGAGGGAGGGAGATCCGATCCCGAAGATCACAAGCGGTCTTACCGAGCCCGTGACCGCTTGTGATTTTCGGGATCGGATCTCCCTCCCTCGCGCGCGCGAAGCGCGCGCCCAGCGGCAGACCGCAGAGTCGCGATTCACCCAGGTCATTTCTTCGTTGCCTTCGTTGGCTTCGTTGCTCCGTTTTTGAGATCCGTTGACTCCGTACCCTCCAAGTCTTTCCGCCCGAACCGAACGAAGTGCACGAACACTCCGAGCACTCCCCCCAGCATCGCCAGGTTCCCAATCCACTTGAGCGGTCCCTTCCACAGCCGCACCGCGAGCGGCACCGACGGATCGCGCGGCAAGCCGTACAGCTCGGGACGGTCACCGTGGGTCAGCACCGTGACCACCGAGGTGCCACCAACACCGGGCGGATCGTAAACCGCCGCGTTCGGGAATCCGTTCGCCTTCAACTGCCCGACCCGCTTGTTCGCCACTTCGAGCATCGCCTCTTTCGTCCCGAATTGCAGGCAGCTCGTCGGGCACGCCTTGACGCAGGCTGGCTGCAGGCCGACGGCCACGCGGTCGACGCACAGCGTGCACTTGTACACGCGCTTCGTCCTGGTGTGAATCTTCGGCACGTCGAACGGGCAGCCGGTGATGCAATAGCCGCATCCGATGCACTGGTCCTGCTGAAAATCGACGATGCCGTTGGTGTACTGGACGATGGCGCCGGGCGCGGGACAGGCGGCGAGACAGCCGGGTTCGGCGCAGTGCATGCACTGATCCTTGCGCATCAGCCACTGCAGTGCCCCGTTCTCCTCGTGCTCGCGAAACTTGATCAGGTTCCAGAAGTTCGCCGACATGTCGGGCAGCGTCTGGTACGTGCCCAGCTGCACCGTGGTTTCCGGCGGCAGATCGTTCCACTCCTGGCAGGCCACCTCGCACGCCTTGCAGCCGATGCAGGTCGACGTGTCGATCAGCTTCGTGACGACCGGAACGGACCGTACGCCGGGCGCCGGAGGCGTGCTCGCCGAAACACGAAGGAGTTCGAGGGTTGCGGCCACGCGTCAGACCTTCTCGAGCTTCACGAGGAAGCCCTTGTATTCCGGCGCGAACGAGTTCGGATCGACAATCGTGGGCGTGACGAGATTGGCCAGCGAGCCTCGCTGCTGGCCTCGCCCGAGGAAGCCCCAATGGATCGGGAAGCCGATCTGGTACACCGTGCGCCCCGCGATCTGCATCGGCTTGATTCGGCGCGTGACCATCGCACGTCCCTCAATCGATCCGCGCGCCGAGGTGACCCGTACCATGTCGCGATTGGCGATGCCGTTTTCGCGCGCCAGCTCCTCGGGGATCTCGACGAAGAACTCGGGCTGGAGCTGCACGTTGTATGGATTGTTCTTCGTCCAGTAGTGGAAGTGCTCGGTCAGGCGGTAGGTCGTGCACACGATCGGAAACGCGTCCGGCTTGCCGAGCACGTCGTACTCGGTAGTGAAGGCCCGCACCGCCGGGTTCGAGCTGTGCTCGGGATGCAGCGGGTTGGCGACCGGCGATTCGGCCGGCTCGTAGTGCTCCGACCACGGCCCGTCGGCGAACGGTCCGGGCACGAAGAAGCGCGCCACGCCTTCGGGCAGCATGATGAACGCGCCAAGTCCCGCGTCCGGAGCGCTGTCCACCGTGTAGTCCGGCGTGTCGCCGGTCCAGCGCTGGCCGTTCCAGGCGATGCCGACGCGTGACGGATCCCAGGGACGGCCCTGGGCGTCGGCGGAACAGCGGTTGTAGAGGATGCGCCGATTTGCCGGCCAGCTGACGGTCCAGTCCTGGTACCTGCCGAGCCCGCTCGGGTCGCTCTGGGATCGACGCTGCGTCAGATTGCCGGCATCGGTGTAGGTCCCGATGTAGAGCCAGTTTCCCGACAACGTCGAACCATCCGCACGGGCATCGAGAAATCGGGCGAGCTGCTGTCCCGCGCGCATGGTGACGGCACCTGCGGGATCGCGGATGTCCTGCAGCGCCCAGCCGTTGATCTCCTTGCAGACCTCGTCGAGCGATGGCTGCACGGGATTGCTGTACCACCAGTTCAGGTTGCGGATTGGATCCGGGTAGGCACCGCCTTCCTGCTCGTAGAGTTCGCGCACCTTCAGGAAGATGCGGGCGACGATTTCCTGATCGGGGCGGGCATCCCCCGGCGGATCCACGGCCTTCCACTTCCACTGGATCCACCGCGCCGAGTTCACGAAGCTGCCGTCCTTTTCGGCGAAGTTGGCCGCGGGCAGCAGGAAGACTTCGGTCTTCACGTCCTCCGGCTTCAGGTCGATGAGGTCGAGGATCTCGGGACGCCAGAACGACGCGGTTTCCTGCTCGAAGTTCTCCGCGACGACCATCCACTTCAACTTCGCGAGCGCGGCGATCGCCTTGCGCGAATGCGGGCCGTTGCTGACCGGGTTCATCCCGAAGCTGAAGAACCCTTCCATGTCGCCGCGGTACATGTGATCGAAGATGTAGGCCCAGCTCCAGTTCTCGTACACACCGGGCGCCGACTGCGGCAGCCTGGGATGCATCGCGTAGCCGAACTCGTTGTCTTGCGTCGCGGCGCCGCCGTAGAAGGCCTTCAGCTGGCTGACGACGAAGCGATCGGTGTTCGTCCAGAAGTTCATCGAATTCGGCCGAAGGGCCTTCGGGGTCACCGCGCCGATGAACAAGGGCAGCGACTCGTGATCCGCCTTCGGCATGGCGATGTAACCGGGCAGGTTGTGATACGCCATGCCGCAGTCGGTGCCGCCCTGGATGTTGGCGTGGCCGCGCAGCGCGTTGAGCCCGCCGCCCGGCCGCCCGATGTTGCCAAGCAGCAGCTGCAGCATCGCCGCCGCATGAATCAGCTGGACCGAGTGGCTGTGGTGGGTCCAGCCCAGGGCATACATGATCGTGCCGACGCGATCCGGCGTGTGCGTCGAGGTGATGAGGTCCGCCGTCTTCACGAAATCGTCGGCGTTGCAGCCGCAGATGTTCGAGACGGTTTCCGGCGTGTAGCGCGAGTAGAAGCGCTTCATGACCTGGAACACCGTTCGCGGATGCGCGAGCGTCGGATCCACCTTCGCGAACCCTTGTGCGTCGAGCTCGTAATTCCAGCTCGACTTGTCCGTGTATGCCTTCTTCTCGTCGTCCCACCCGGAAAACACGCCGCGCTTCTCGTCGAAGGCGTACTGTTCCGAGACCAGGAACGGCGCGTTGGTGAAGAGGCGGACGTACTCGTCGTGATAGCGGTTGTGGGTCAGGACGTGGTTGATCAGCCCGCCGAGAAACGCGATGTCGGTGCCGGCGCGGATCTGGACGAAGCGATCGGCGACCGCGGCCGTCCGATTGAATCGCGGATCGACCGAGACCAGCTTCGCGTTCCGGTTCCGTCGGGCCTCCATGACGAAGCGGAACCCGACCGGGTGGTTCTCAGCCGGATTGCCGCCCATGGCGAGGATCACGTCCGCGTTGCGGATGTCGGTCCAGCCATTGGTCATTGCCCCTCGTCCGAACGTGGCGGCCAGACTGGCCACCGTCGGGCCGTGTCATATTCGGGCCTGCTGCTCGATCGGCACCACGCCGAGGCCGGCGCGGAAGGCTTTCACGAGGAGATAGTTCAGCTCGTTGGTGTCGGTGCAACCGCCGATCACGCCGACTGCGGTCAGCGCGTTGATCGTCCGGCCCTGCGCGTCCTTCACCCGCAGCTTCTCGTCGCGGGTCTTCTTGAGCAGCCGTGCAATGTGATCGATTGCCCAGCCCCAGGACTTGTCTTCCCATTCACTGCTGCCGGCGGCGCGGTAGCGCACGGTCGTCAGCCGGCGATCGTTGACGATGTTCTGCTTGAGGGTGATGCCCTTGGGACAGAGCGTCCCCTGGTTGATCGGGTGATCGGGATCGCCTTCGACGTGGACGATCCGCGGCTTCACGTTGCGCGACTTGTCGCCGAGCGTGTGGAGGATGACGCCGCAGCTCACCGAGCAGTAGGGACAGGTCGAGCGCGTTTCCGTGGTACGGGCGATCTTCAGCTCTCGAACTTCGGCGTAGGCGGGCGTCAGATCGAAGCCGAGGACGGAGGCAGCTACACCGCCTAGGGTCGTCGAGGTGAGGAACTGTCTTCGCGTGGGGGCCATCACAATTACCTGCCTGGTTCGCCCAAACGTACCGACGGTTGGCCTTCGGCCTTCACGACGACACGACGTTACGACGACACGACGTTACAAATTGAAAACAGCCTGAACCAATCCTGCGTCGTGTCGTCGTTGCGTCGTGTCGTCGTGAATAAGCCGTCGGCGCGTGTCACTGGCAGTTGGAGAGTGGCCTCTTACCGCAAACTCGCCGACCGCTCCCGTGCACCCGTCACGTTATTGAAGAAGATGTACGCGCCCTTCCGCTGCGCCGTCAGCACATCCGGACGCTTGTCTCCGTTCATATCGACCACCGAGATCTGGGTCCCGATCCCGGCGTAATTGTTGATGATGTTCGGCACGAACTCAACCTGCCCGCCACTCTTCCGCACGAGCTTGAACCAGGCCACGACCGGCGGATCGTCGCGATCGTTCTCCGGGTATTCCATGCCGTGCGAGAACCAGCGCTTGCCCGTGACGATGTCCTTGAGGCCGTCGCCGTCCATGTCTACGAGCTGCAGTACGTGGAGCTCGGTGAAGACGACGTTCTTGTCGCTCGTCTCCCACGTCTTCCGTTCTTCGGCTGGCGCGTCGGGGGAATCCATGATCATGTGCATCTTCCACGTGATCGGTCCCTGGCCGGTGCGCTGCTGCTCGAACCAGACGAGCCCCGGGCCGTGGGCAAAGAGGCTGGTGACGACGTCGGGCAGCTTGTCGCCGTTGACGTCGTAGGCAAAGATGTCGGCGCCGCGAATGAACGGATCGGTGCCGCGGCCGAATGGCACCGCGTTGAACGTCCACACCCCGCTCGTCGCGCCTGCAGCCGGCTGTTCCCACCAGCCGCTGCCCTGGATGATGTCGGCCTTGCCATCGCCGTTGATGTCGCCGTAGCCGTATCCATGTCCGCCCCAGTCGGCCTTGTCCGAGACAGCATGGAACGTCCATCGCTCGGTCGGATCGGCACCCGGTTTCGAGAATCCGATGACGCGGTTGGCGCCGCTGCCGATCGACATCAGCAGTTCGACCTTGCCGTCGCCGTCGATGTCGCCGAGCTGGGTCGTTTCGGACGACACGCCGTCGGTGACCTGCGTCATCGGCCAGTAGCGTGATTCGCCTTTCGGGTTCACATAGAGATAGGCGCCGTTGAAGTTGACCTTCAGGTAATCCGGCCAGCCATCACCCGTGAAATCGTGGACGTAGTTCAGGAAGTTGTCCGTGTACAGCCCCGCCATCGTCGGGTTGGCCGGTGCATAGATCTGCGGCCGGTAGATCTCGATCGAGCGCTTGAAGTCCGGTCCGAGGTAGGCGTAGGGCCCGGTGAGCGCGTCCATCACCCCGTCGCGGTTGATGTCGCCGGCGGAGATGCCTTCGGAATAGAAGCGGTCCGTGAGCTGGACGCGGCGGAAGCTGGGCGACGTCACTTCGGCCGCGATGCCGGCGGCCGGACGGAGCAGATCGGTCACCGTGATGTCCTTGACGCGCAGCTCGCCGTTGCTGACACGCAGCGAGAACGGACCGTACATCGGATACGCCTGCGGCGAATTGAGCGCGGCCGTGCCGAGCGACGCCTGCTGATCGCTGCGTCCGCCGGGCGGCGGCGGGGCGGTCACGTCGCCGCGCACCTGGATGTGGACGTTGGTCCACCCGTTGGCGCCGGGCGTCATCCGCACCTGCATGCCGGGCGGGTTCTGGCGCGCGGTCCACTTGTACAGGTTGGTGCGCTCGACTTCCTTGCTCTGTGCATCGAGTGTGACGCGGTGCAGCGTCCGCGCGTCGGCGCCGGAGAGGCCGACATAAAGGGCAGTGGTCGTGCCGGGCTTGGAGGGCTGTGCCGCGTTGCGCAGCATCACGCCGGCGTCGCAACCGTCGCAGCGAAACGCGAGCCGCAGGATCACGTCCTGGTGGCTCTTGTCGAGCACCAGCGATCCGGGTCCTGAAGCGGCCGATCCCACGAGCTCGCCGCCGGCGGCCTTCCACTGCGCGGATCCTTCGGGATGCCACCCGGCGAGGCTTGTCCCGTTGAAAGGCTTGACCGTATCTGACGAAGGTCCCTGCGCCGAGCCATAGGTCACCATCGCGGTGGCACAGGCAACAACGGCTAACCACAGACGACGCATGACGCGCTCCTTCAATGGCTGCGAATTTTCGAACCGCGCAAGGATGTTCGATTTTGTGGGTTGATGCAAGGTCCTCGACAGCCACCGCGCCTGCTGTGACGGGCCAACCGGCCTACTCACGACGACACGACGCTACGACGAAACGACGGCCTTGGGCTTCGCTTAGAAAACGCATCCTGACGTCGTGTCGTCGTGTCGTCGTCTCGTCGTGAAGGCCGCAGGCCCGAGCCGTTGGCCCGTGTCGGAGATTCAGTGAAGGCAGTCTCTACTTGCCCAGGTGCCTGTCAAAGAATCGCGCGATCTCCTCGAACGCCTCTTTTGTCTCCGGCGCGTCGACATCCCGCATGTAGTGGGCGTGCGATTGGCCTTCGTAAACGTGCAACTCGGCTTCGACGCCCGCCTGACGCAGCTTGCGATGGACGCGCACGGTGCTGCTGAGCAGCAGGTCGCGTGTTCCGGTCGTCAGCAGCGTGGGCGGGAAGCCGTTCATGTCGCCGTAGACCGGCGACAGCATCGGATCCTTGAGGTCGTGCCCGTTCGCGTAGAGCCGGGCCATCGCGTCGCATCGCCCGTCGGCGGCGACGAGCACGTTGTCGACCATGTGGTTGGTCTGGAAGGAGTCGCCCGCCCGCGTCAGATCCGACATCGGCGTGCCGGGCGCGATCGCGGAGGGCAGGGGGAGTTTCTCCTGTTTTGCCCGCAACACCGTCGACAACGTGAGCGCGCCACCCGCCGATGTGCCGAAGATCGCCATGTTCTTCGGGTCGGCCATTTTCAACGCACCCTTCCAGACTGCGACGCTGTCATCGAGCGCGGCGGGATAGGGGAACTCGGGAGGACGACGGTAGTCCACCGAGAGCACCTTGAAGCGGCCGAACCCTGCCATGTAGATGGCCTCGGTCGTCGCCGCTTCGCCGCCCTGCAACACGTAACAGCCACCGTGGATGTGCACGAGCAGGCGGTTGCGGTTTTCGGCGGGGAGGTCCGCGGGCGTGACCAGGTAGGCCGGCACGCCGTTGACGGTCGTGGCTTCGGTCTTGACCTTGAAGCGTTCGCGGAGTGCGGGCAACCCGCGGCCGCCGCCCGGCGCGGAGACCTTCTTCCACTCCTCCACCGTTTTTGGCCACGAGTTCCAGTTGCCGCTCAGCGGAGCGCCGATGAGCCGCTGCATCTCGGGACTGACCGTCTCGGGAACAGGCAACGTCCTGGCGGGAACCTCTAAGGGCTTCGGTGGGGGTGGGGGTGGCGGTGATTGCGTGTTGGCGTCGGTCACGGAGAAGACAATAATGGCGGCGCTGCCGAAAGCAAGGGCCGCCGCCACTCGCCGGGGCACATGAAATGCAGTCTTCATGACCCGGAGAGTACGGATGTAGCGGGCCGAGATCAACAGAGTTGATTCACCGCTGTCCGCGGTGACGCCGTCGACAGGGACCACGGGGCCTGCGGACGAGACGACGCAAAGGACGACACGACGAATTCACAGGGGTTTTACGTTGTTTCGTCGTGCCGTCGTAGCGCCGTGTGAACGCCGTAGGCGTACGTGGAACGTGTCGGCGTGGCCACGGGCTGGCCCTCGGCGAGACCCATGAGCGCCTGGAGCACGAAACGATGAATGCACTACGGATTCGACGACTCGCCGCCGGCGGTCTTGCCGTTCTCGCACTGGCGCTTGCCGGTCCGATCGCCACCGGACAGGGGACTTCGTCAGCGATCAGCCCGACCACCACGATCAAGCTGTTCGACGGGACGTCACTCGCCAATTTCGACACCTGGCTCGTCGATCACCACGAGAAGGATCCCGAGAAGGTCTTCACGGTGGTCGATCAGGTCGACGGGGCGCCGGCGATCCGCATCAGCGGGCAGGTCTGGGGCGGCCTTCTGACGAAGCAGGCCTACCGCGACTACCGCCTGATTGCCGAATTCCGCTGGGGCGGTGTCACATGGGGGAACCGGAAGGACCGCACCCGCGACAGCGGCGTGCTGCTGCATTGCCGCGGCCGCATGGGCAACACCGGCAAGGACTTCAACGGTCCGTGGCTGATGTCGCACGAATTCCAGATCATCGAGGGAGGCGTCGGCGATCTGCTGCCGGTGGGCGGTTACAGCGAGTCCGGTGAGCAGGTCCTCCCGTCGATTACGGTCAAGGCCCGCAAGGATCGCGACGGCGAGAACGTCTTCGATCCGAGCGGCCAGCCGCAGGTGTTCAACCGCGGCCGGATCAACTGGTGGGGCCGGAGCGAGGACTGGGCCGACAAGCTCGGGTTCCGCGGCCCGCAAGACGTCGAGAGTCCGGGCCTCGAGTGGACGCACATCGAGGCGATTGTTTCGGGGAACCGGCTGCAGTACTTCGTCAACGGCAAGCTCGTGAACGAAGGCACCGACTCATCGTTTACCGATGGCAAGATCATGATCCAGTCGGAAGGCGCCGAGATCTACTTCCGCCGCATCGATCTCGAGCCGCTCAAGTAAAGGAGCGGACGGGTTCCGGGTTCGGGGGTTCCGGGTGCGAGGTTCGGTTCCCGGTCCCACGCGCTTCGGTTCGGTTCGAGGAGCCGATCGGTCAAGCTACCCCTGAACGTGGAACCCTGAACCCTGCACCAGGAACCGAACCAGAGAACCCGGAACCGAACCCAGAACCCCCGAACCCCTGAACCTTGAACCATTCTCCATCCACCCTCCTCCGCCGCCCGCCGTTGATCGCGGCCTTCGCGTGCGCGACGCTGATCCGCCCGCCACTCTCCGCCACCAATCAGGCGGTGGGCGCATCGCGCGAGTCAGGATCCACCGTCCGGCTGACGAATGTCGCGGAGGCCGCGGGACTGCGATTCGTTTACCAACACTCGCCGACTCCTGAGAAGTACTTCGTCGAAAGCGTTCCGGGCGGCGTCGCCGTGTTCGACTACAACGGCGACGGCCGTCCCGACATCTTCTTCACCAACGGCGCCAAGACGCCGTCTCTCGAGAAGTCGGCGCCGATCTACTCGAACCGTCTCTATCGCAACGACGGTGACATGCGGTTCACGGACGTGTCGAACGCGGCCGGCCTGTCGGGCGCGGGCTACGCGATCGGGGCCGCAGCCGGCGACTTCGACAGCGACGGCCACGTCGATCTGTTCGTCGCCGGCCTGCGCAGCACTCAGCTGTATCGCAATCGGGGTGACGGCCGCTTCGAGGACATCACGAAGTCGTCCGGCATCGCGAGCGGCGAGTTCGCTGTCGGCGGCGGCTGGTTCGACTACGACAACGACGGTCGCCTCGATCTCCTCGTCCTCAACTACGTGCAATGGTCGCCGGACAACAACCCGTTCTGCGGCGACGAGGCACGGCGGATCAGGATCTACTGCCACCCGCGCATGTTCCAGGGGCTGCCGAACCGCCTGTACCGGAATCGCGGCGACCGGACGTTCGAGGATGTCTCGGCGCGGGCCGGCCTGCAGGCGCACGCCGGCAAGGGCATGAGCGCCTCGTTTGCCGACTTCGATCACGACGGCCGCCTCGACATCTTCGTCGCCAACGACGCGGTGCCCAACTTCCTGTTCCGGAACAATGGTGACGGCACGTTTACGGAGACCGCGTTGCTCGCCGGCGTGTCAGTTCCCGATACCGGCCGGCCGACCTCCAGCATGGGCGTCGATGCGCAGGACTACGACAACGACGGCTGGGAGGACATTCAGTTCACGGCGCTGACGGGAGAGACCTTTCCGCTCTTTCACAACGACTCGGCCCGCAATCGCGGAACTTTCGTCGAGGCCACGCAACCGTCCGGCCTCGCGGCGCTGACCGTCAAGTCGTCAGGCTGGTGCTCGGTGGTCGCCGACTTCGACAACGACGGCTGGAAGGACGTGTTCACCGCGAACTCGCACGTCAACGATCGCATCGGCGATTTCGAGGCGCTCGAGTTCCGGCAACCGAACAGCCTGTTCCTCAACGACGGGCAGGGGAAGTTCCGGGACGTGACGAAGGCTGCGGGACTCGCGACCGCATCAGCCGCGCATCGGGGCTGCGGCGTCGCGGACTTCAACGCCGACGGCCGCCTGGACGTGGTCGTCTTGTCGCTTGGTACGCCGGCGGAGCTGTGGCGGAACGACAGCGCTCCCGGCTCGCGGTGGCTGATCGTGCGCCTGGTCGGCACGAAGAGCAACCGCGACGGCATCGGGGCCCGCGTCATGGTCGGCAGCCAGGTGCGGACGATGACCACGGCGATCGGCTATGCGTCGTCTTCACATGCGGGGCTGCACTTCGGGCTGGCCTCGGCGCCGGGACCCGTGCGTGTGGAGGTGCAGTGGCCGTCGGGGAGCAGGCAAACGATTGAGAACGTGGAGGTCAATCGCGTGCTCGAGATTGTCGAGCGCTGACTAGCGCTTCGTGAGCGGCGCCTCGATTCGTCGCCGCGCCACCGCTGCGCTTCGCTCCTCCGCCGCCCTGTGCAATTCCTCTGATTTCTTGAGCAGCGCCGCCGCCTTCTCCTGCTGACCGATGCCCATGTATGCGCGCGCGAGCTGGACGTGCAGGCTGCCGTCGGAGTCGGTGCCGAGATGTGGCTCGATCAGCGGGATCGCCGCAGCGTAGTCGGCGCGCTGCACCTGGGCGCGGCCGAGCGCCAGCTGCGGGCCGGGATCCGACGGGTCGAGCGTCGCGGCGCGCTGCAGGAGGGGCAGGGCGTCCTCGGGGCGGCGCAGCTGCAGCAGCGAATACCCGGCGAGCTTCACGAGCCGCGGATCATCCGGACGTGCGCGCAACCCCGGAGTGACCGTCGCCAGCGCCTGCTCGTAATTGCGTGCCGCATAGCATGCGGTCGCGAGCTCGAACGTCAGCGTGGGATTCCCGGGCGCCAGCTTCAGTGCCGCGGTCAGCTCGCTGACCGCGTCCTGATGGCGATCCTCGGCGCGTGCGATCGCGGCACGTGATGCGCGACGCTCCGGCGAGTCGGGCAGCGAATCGAGATGCGCGTACGCCGCCCGCGCGAGCTCGCGTGCCGCCCGCGCCTGCCAGTAGCGCGACTCGGGATCGGATCCCGCCAGCGCGCCGTCGAGGGCGCTTTGGTATCGTCCGGCGCGAAACTCGCAGAGCGGCTTCCGCCGCGCACAGCCGTCGGCAGGGAGCACCACCCGTTTGCGCTCGAGCGCGGCCCACGCCGCATGGCCGGATCGCTCGTAGATTTGCGCGATCGCCTCGTGGATCGTCACCATCGACGGCAGCTGACCCTCGACCGAGCGATAGATTGCGAACGCGTCGGTGAGGTGGCCCGTCGCAAGGAGGCTGTCCGCCGTCAGCAGCCGGCGCCATGTGGCTTCCTCGGAGCGGTCCTCGAAGGACCGAATGGCTTCCTGCGAGAGCGCGCTGTAGGCGAGCCCGAGCGCATACCAGCCCCCCGGCGCCTGCGGGGCCAGCCCGGTGACTGTGGTCCAGGCCGTAACGGCGTCGAGTCGCCGGCCGGCGGTGTCGTACGCCGCGGCCAGCCGTCGCTGCGCCTGCACGTCGGAAGGACTTGCGGCGGCAGCCCGTTCGAGATCGACCAGATCGCTCGACTGCCCGGAGAGGGTCGCGATCGCGATGAGGAGCGGCGCGAGCGGGAAGGACACCGCGTCGATTGTACCGAGGCCGGAGTCGGAGGCCGGGCCCGGACGAGGTCGGATGCAACGTTACTTGTTGCGCAACACAATCTGTTGCGCTAAAGTAGCCTCATGCCGGTTGCCCTCTCGCACAAGGTCGAGGCCCTGCGGGCGGATTTTCGTTCGGCGGCGCGGCTCGCGGACCTGCTGGGAGTCAATCGTTCCCAGGTGCTTCGCTGGCTGCGGGGCGCCGGGATCGATCCGCTCAATGCCGAGAAAGTCGACCTTCTCGATCTCGTCTGGTCGAACCTGCTCCGGCTCTACGATCGCGACGCCGCGTTGTCGTGGTTGTTCGGCGTGAACCCCTTGCTTGGCGACCGGCGCCCGGTGGATCTGATCCGGCTCGGACGCGCCGAGGAACTGATGCGCGCGATCCGGGCGGAGCGATCCGACACGTTCGCCTGACGTCCTCGGTGATTCTCTACCGCTGCTTCGCCTGGAACGAACCGGCCCGCGACCGGGAGACGGATGGCCCGTTGTGGTTTCCCCAGCCATTCCAGGGAGAGGGGCGTCACGACAACCCGAGCCACTACGGCTGCCTGTATCTCTCCGATCACGGGCTGTCGTCGCTCGTCGAGCAGCTCGCCCGGTTCCGCGGGCAGCGTCTCCTGCCCTCGCTCCTGCGCCGCCGGGGCCTGCCCCTTGCGCTCGCCGAGCTCGAGCTCGACGAACGGGCCGAGCTGGTCGACCTGGACGATCCGCTCGTGCTGAAGCGCGAGAAGCTGAGGCCGTCGCGGGTCGCGACCCGTCACCGTTCGACGACACAGCCCCAGGCCCTCCAGCTGTATCAGCGTCATTCCCGCGCGGCCGGGTTGAAGTGGTGGTCCGTCTACGAGGCGTTGTGGATGAACGTGACGATGTTCGATCGGGCGGCTGCGCAGTTACGTGTCAGATCGATCAGGGTGTTGACGCTCGACGATCCGGCAGTCCTGGAAGCTGCCGATTTCTTCGGCCTTCGCGCGGCGGGATAAGGAACGGCGGACAGTAACTTCAGGTCTTAGTCCTTGTTACCCCGTTCGAACGCCGGCGCCGCTGAAATCTCGATGGTCCGGTCGACGTCGCTGTCCGGATGCTGAATATTCACGTAGGCCAGGTTTGGATTCCGCCAGTCGAAATACAAGCCGGTGAACTCCGATCCGACGGTTCCGTTCGACGCCCAGCGGGCCAGCCCTTCTCCCTGATCCAGGAGGTCGCCGTCCTTGTTCAGGTCGACCGCCAGCCAGATGTCATCATCACCACCGCCGCCTCGATCCTCGACGATGTAGATGTTGCCATCCTGGTCGACTGCGAGGTTGTCGGCGTTCCTGAAGCTCCCGCCAGCTGCCATGCTGGTGGCCAGGTCGATCGACTGCGGAGCTGCCAGCAGCTTGACCTCATTGGTCGACAGATTGATGTTGTAGACGCGGCTGGTGCCGTCGCCGCCGGTGGCGTTGATGTCGGAATCCGTGGTTGCGAAGTACAAGAGCTGTGTGCCGTCCGCCAGGGTCTGCAGCACGAGGTCTTCCGGGCGGTTGTAGCCGGTTGCCCTCACGTCAGTGTCATCGGCCGCGGCCCGGCCGTCGATCGTGCCGTCCGGCAACAGCGTCGACACGCCGGCGAGGACTCCGCCGGATTCGCTCGTGATCGGCACCCAGGTCGCCGCGCCGGTAATGGCGGGGCCGTTGTTTCCCTCGACCTGTCCGCCGTTTCCAACCCGCAAGGCGAACGTCTGGCCTCCCGCAAAGAACTCGTCGCCGCTGGTCGCATTCGGACTCATCGAGACGTACTTGTAGATGGATCCGCCGTTGAGCTCGTCGACGAAATACAGCGTGTTGTCTTTGTCGAAGGCGAGCCCCTCATGAGAGACGCGTGGGATGCTGGTCCGCCACACGAACTCGCCACCGTCGGGTCCGGCAGTGATCGGGTTGGTGACTTCGAACAACCGCCCCTTCGTACTGCCGGTTCCCCACGATTCCTCCGCTGTCAGATAGCCGCCCCACGGGGTCCAGCGCGACGCGTCGCCGGACACGAATCCTTGAGTCCCGGGCGCAACGATGGTGACAGTACGTTCCTCATAGTGGGGATTCTGCAGGTCGATGCGCTGCACCCCGGCCGTCCCGGTCTCGAATGGCATGAACAGGTAGCGGCCCGCGTCGGGGCCCGTTTCGTTCGACGTGATCATGTCCCAACTGCCCGAGTTGGAGTTCGCCGCCAGCTCTTCCTGGGTTCTCCGATCGGCAACTGTCCGCTGACTCCACTTCGAGTCGGGCAGGGTGACTGGCGTGGCTTCTTCGGGGCCATCGACCGGCAAGGGACCCGCCGAGCTCGACAGGGGAGTGAAGTTGGAGAACTTGGTGTTGACCGCGAGAACCGGGAGCCCCATCAGGAGCGCCAGTCCGAGAGCCAGCTTCGCGCGAGTCGGCATCGATACCTCCGGATACTGCAGGTTGATGAGTTCTGGCGCCGCTTCGGCGACGCCACCTAATCTCGCAGCGTATTTCCGGGATGCGACAGCGCCATGGCATTGAGGTCGCGACGAAAACAACAGTCCGATCCGGCGATGTAAACTCAGCGGGCTCTCGAGCGCTCTGCTCGCTCCGAGGGCAGCTCCGGTAGTGAGGGAAGTGTCGGGCAAGAGGAGACAACGCTCATGCGCAGGTTGGTGCTCGGCATTAGCGCAGCTTTGATCGCAGCGGCCGCGAGCCGGGGGGTTGCGCAGTCGGACGATCGGGCGCTCGGCGATCAGGCACAGACCGCGCTGCGCAAGGCCGTGGAGTTCTACAGGACGAAGGTTGCCACCGAGGGCGCCTACCATTTCGCCTATGCCGAGGATTTGAGTTACGGCCGTTCCGAGATGAGCGACGGTCCCACGCGTATCGAGGTCCAGCGGGACGGGACGCCGATCGTCGGGATGGCTTATCTGGAAGCCTACGAAGCCACGAGAGACGCCTACTACCTCGAGGCGGCCCGCGACGTCGCTCGCGCTCTCGTCAAGGGGCAGTACTGCAGCGGCGGGTGGGACTACTACATCGAATTCGATCCGCAGAAACGGTCCCAGTTTCCCTACCGTGCCGACGGCCGCTGTCCAGCCGACGCCACGAAATCCCAGCGGCCAACGACGCTCGACGACAATGTGACGCAGGCGGCGCTGCGAGTACTGATGCGCGTCGATCGAGAGCTCGATTTCAAGGATGGTGAGATTCACGCTGCCGCCCGCTTCGCGCTCGACAGCCTTGCCCGGGCGCAGTATCCGAACGGTGCGTGGCCGCAGCGCTTCACGCAGTCCCCCGATCCTGGAGAGTTCCCGGTCCGCCGGGCGAGTTATCCCGAGTCGTGGCCCCGCACCTGGCCCCGCGCGAATTACTTCACCCACTACACATTCAACGACAACTCCATCGTCGACGCGATCGACGCGATGCTCGAGGCGGCGCGAATCTACAAGGAGCCGCGATATCTCGCGTCGGCTGAAAAGGGTGGAGAGTTCATCCTGCTTGCCCAGATGCCGGAGCCGCAGCCCGGGTGGGCGCAGCAGTACGACAGGGATATGCATCCGGCGTGGGCACGAGCATTCGAGCCGCCGTCGATCACGGGTGGTGAATCGCAGAGCGCCATGCGGGCGCTGATGCTGCTCTATCGCGAGACGGGCAATAAGAAGTACCTCGAGCCACTCCCGCGGGCACTCGCCTACTACAAGAAGTCGCTCCTGCCCGTTGCCGACAAGCCGTCAGAGATTCGGCGTCGCGCGTGCCCTGGCTCGACGCCGTGCGCGGCACGCTTCTACGAACTGAAGACGAACCGCCCGCTGTACATCACGAAGGGAACGCGTGTCACTGCACTCGATCAGGGCGTCACCAACGTCGACGGCTACGAGCTGAGCTACAGCGACGACTCGGTGATCACGCACTACAGCGTGCTCGTCTCCGGTGCGGCGTTCGCGGACATCGAACGCGAGTTCGCAGAGATCCGGAATGCGGATCCGGCCACACTCAGGCGTCCGGATCGACTGGACGGTCTTTCTCCGTGGGCCGACAGGCGCACGCCGGCCGACCTTGGCGCCGAGTCGCGAGTTCGCGCGATCATCAGCTCGATGGATTCGCGCGGTGCGTGGGTGGAGGCGGGCACGATCGGCAAGGCGAACCGCCTCGTCTCCGTCCTCGCCGGGCGTGAGCTCGTCGTCACGCTCGGCGGAAAGACGATGCCGCTGAAAGAGAACGAGACACTCGAAGTCTTTGCCGGACCGGAGCCGCCGAAGGAGCGGATCATCCGGTCGCGGACGTTCGCGGAGAATGTCGGCGTCCTGAGCGCGTATCTTCGCCGCAGTCCGTAGTCCGCGGATAATTCATCCGATCGGGTCGCGTGGTATTTTGAGCGGGATGATCCGACAGATCGCGCCTCAGTTCTTTACGACCAACCTGCCGGCGACCCTTGCGTATTACCGGGACATGCTCGGTTTCGAGTGTCTCGGTACCTGGAACGACCCACCCGTCTACGCCATCGTTGCGCGCGACGATCACAGGATCCACTTCCGTTGCGCTGATCCGCCGACACCGAATCCCGACAAGTACGCCGACGAACTGCTCGACGCCTACCTGTTCATCGAGAACGCGGATGCGCTCTACGCCGAGTATGCCGCCCGCGGCGCCGAGTTCACGCGCCCGCTTGGCGACACGCCCTGGAACTCACGGGAGTTCGTCGTGAAGGACTGCGATGGCCGGCTCCTCGCGTTCGGCTCGCGCTCGAAGTAGCTTCGATCAATCTGTCGTTCGATCGACCGGTTGGGTGCTCTTGGTCGTGCCATAATCCGCCGCACCGATGAAAAGCGGCGACAGTCTGGGTCCGTATCGCATCGTCGAGAAAATCGGCGAAGGCGGAATGGGCGAAGTCTATCGGGCCCACGATTCGCGGTTGCACCGCGAAGTCGCGGTGAAGATTCTGCCCGCACACGTCGCCGACGATCCCGATCGGCGGGCCCGCTTCGACCGAGAATCGCGAGCCGTTGCCGCGTTGTCGCATCCGAACATCCTGGCGATTTTCGACGTCGGCGTTGCTGGCGCGGTCACCTACGCCGTAACCGAGTTACTGGAAGGTGAATCGCTCCGCGAGCATGTGACCAGAGGGCCGTTGCCAGTGCGCAAGGCACTGGAGATCGCAGTGCAGGTCGCCAGGGGGCTGTCGGCGGCGCACGACAAGGGGATCGTGCACAGGGATTTGAAGCCGGAGAATGTCTTCATCCTGAACGACGGCCGCGCGAAGATCCTCGATTTCGGCCTCGCTCGGACCGCAGCGGACTCCGCGGTCACCGAGATCGGAACCGAACCCGGTGTGGTGATGGGCACGGTCGGCTACATGGCGCCCGAACAGGTGCGTGCACAACCGGCGGATGCCCGCACTGACTTGTTCTCCCTGGGCGTCGTCCTGCACGAGATGTTGTCGGCGCGTCGCGCGTTCCAGCGGGATACGCCGGCAGAGACCATGACCGCGATTCTGCGAGAGGATCCGCCCGACCTCCTCGGAACGCGATTGGACATCTCGCCGACGCTCGATCGTATCGTTCGTCACTGTCTCGAGAAAAATCCCACGGAACGCTTCCAGACGGCTCGAGACGTGGCCTTCGCGCTCGAGGCTCTATCCGGATCGACGGCGTCAGGCAGGTCAGAACCGGCTCGCGCCACGCCGATGGGGCGGCGTGGACGCTGGCTCTGGCCGGCCGTCGCTTCGGTCGTGACGTTTCTGGCGATGACCGGAGTGCTCGTCTGGGACCGAATGCATCGTGACGTGCCGCGGCCACGGTACGTCATGAAGACCTTCGAGCCGCAGACGATGATTTCTGCCAGATTTCTGCCGGACGGGACAACCTTCGCGTACTCGGGTAAGGCCGGTTCAGCGTTCCAGACATTTCTGGTACGACCCGGCGGGGCGGCACCGGAACCGATTGGCGACGCGGGCACTGCTCTCCTGTCGATTTCCAGATCGGGGGAGCTCGCCATGCTCGTCGACCACGTTGCTGACCGCGGAATGGCTCTAGGTACGCTGGCTCGGCTGACTATCGGCGGCGCCCCGCGCCGCGTTCGTGAGCGAATACGATGGGCGGACTGGGCGCCTGACGGGAACTCGATGGCTGTCGTGCAGGATGTCGGCGGACGTGACCGCGTCGAGTATCCCATCGGTACGATGCTGCACGAGACACCAGGATGGATCAGCATGCTGAGGGTGTCGCCCGACGGTGAACGAGTGGCCTTCACGGAGCATCCACTGAAAGGAGACACTCGCGGATCGATCAAGGTTGTCGATCACGCGGGCAAGGTCCTGAGCCTTGCGGGTGAGTACGCGGCGCAGTACGGTCTCGCCTGGTCGCCCGATGGCACATCGGTCGTTTTCAGCGCCCCGACAGGAGAGCTGGACCAGCCGACGTGGGTCCGCAGGGTCTATTCCGTTCCCGCGTCGGGTCGCGCGCCCGCCGAGCTTCTGCTCGACGCGCCGGGCGGCTTGCACGTGAACGATGTGAACGCGCGGGGCGATTTGCTTGCCGCTCGGTCTGACATTGGAACCGGCATCATGGTGCAGGTACCTGGAGCGCCTCGCGAACGCAATCTTTCATGGATGTCCGGCTCGTTCGTGCCGTTCTTGTCCCGTGACGGCAGCCTGGTTGCGTTCCAGCGCGACGAAGGCGCGGGACCAGGCGGTCTCGGGGCCGACATCTTCCTCAGAAAAACTGACGGATCGCCAGCCTTGCGGGTCGGCCAGGGCGCCGTGCTTGGTTTGTCGCCGGACGGATCCAAAGTGCTGGCGCTAACCGTCACGCCCAGCGACCTCGTCGTGTACCCCACGGGCACTGGTGAGCGAACGGTCCTGAGCAAGGGGCCGATCGAAACCTACCTGCTCATGGGCGCGTGGTTCCCGGACGGCGAGCGCATCCTCACGTGTGGCAGCGAAAAAGGCCGTGGACCGAGATGCTACGAGCAGCGCGTCGGTGGCCCACCGAGGGCCGTCACGCCGGAGGGACTCGTCGGCGCCGCGTTGTCCGTGGACGGGCGGCTTCTCCTCGGTCAGGACTCCAATCGCACGTGGCAGATCGTCGACCTCGCGAGCGGAACGCTGCGCGCCGCGGCCGGGCTGCAACCGACGGACGGGGCCGCGGGTTGGAGCAGCGATGGCACTGCCGCGTTCGTCGCGCGGGTGCCACAGGTTCCCGCCAGGCTCGAGCGGGTCGATCTTCAGACCGGAGTTCGTACCTTCATACGCGAGCTTGCTCCGCCCGATCCTGCGGGAGTGAGCGTGGTCATCCCGACCAGCATCATCGACGACGCGCGCGGATACGCGTATTTCTACGTTCGCGACGTCGCGACGTGGTACGTCGTCCACGATGCCGGTCTCGCCCGCTGAACTGTCCCTATGGTTCGACGAGGGCTGACGATTGCTGTGGGACTCGTCCTGCAGGGGGCATCGCTGGTCGCCGGAGGGCGACTCGGTACGGAGCCCGGGCAGGAGCGACAGCAGCGGCCGCCAACCTTGCGTTCGGCGGTCGACGTGATCGCGGTCGACGTGCAGGTGATCGATCGAGACGGGCGGCCGGTCACCGGCCTCGGCCCCGAAAAGTTCACGGTCACCATCAACGGGCGGCGCCATCGGGTCCTCACCGCCGAGCTCGTAGACAGTCGAACGTCCTCCGGTTCGAACCGGCCGCCGCGCGACGCAGCAACGAACGCGCAGACCGTTGCCGCGAGCGGCGGACGAGTGATCGTGCTCGCCGTCGACTGCATCAGCTTCAGTCCGGGTGTCATCCTGAGGGCCCTCGAGACAATTCGCCGTTTTGTCGAGCGGCTGCCACCCGAGGACCTCATCGGTCTCGTTGCTTACCCGATCGGTCCGGATATCGATCCAACAACCGATCGGACCGCGGTCGTCAGAGCGCTCGATTCGGTGGTGGGGCAGCGAGACGTTGCTCCGCTGTCGCCGCAGTTCAGCCTGAGACCCTCCGAAATCATCGACATCTCGACCGAAATACCTCAGGAGGATGGGCCGTTGCTGACCGCATTGGCCCGACGCGAATGCGGCGTCCCGGTTGAACTGGTCTGCCTGAAGCGGCTGAGCGTCGAGGTGACGAGCGCGGCGCTCTATTACGAATCGCTGGCGAACGTCAGCATCGGCGGGCTGCGGTCCCTCCTGAGGAGGATGGGCGCCATGCCCGGCCGCAAGACTCTGGTCCTCGTCAGCGGTGGTTTGATCAGCAGCGATCGACCCGGGGGCCGGCCTGACTTCAACGATCTCGGAACCGAAGCGGGAAGAGAAGCCGCGCGTGCCGGCACGGCAGTCTACACGTTGAGACTCGACACCGCGTTCCAGGACCTGTACGCGGCGGAGTTCCGGGGGACGGTCAAGGATCCGACGGACCTCGGACGTGATGCCGAGGTGAGAGGCCGATGGCTCGAACAGTTCTCGGGTGCGGCGGGCGGAGCGCTCTTCAGGGTCACCGACGGCAGCACGGACTACGCCTTCAACCGCATCCTCAGCGAGACCTCCTCGTACTACCTGCTGGGCGTCGAGTCGACGGAAGCCGACCGCGGCGGCCGTATTCACGAAATGAAGGTAAGGGTTGACTATCGCAATTCCACCGTGCGCAGCCGGCGATGGATCGCGATGGGAAAAAAGGACGGGGGCGAGATCGCTCCCGCCACGGCGGCGCCTCCCGCTGTGAAGGCAGCGCTCCCTGCACCTTCGGCTGGGTCACCGCCGGCGCCGGCGCTGGCCCGCGAAGTGCAGCCGTTCGCCGATACCTTCGAGCGCGGTGACTACGCCGGGTTGCAGCGGCAGTTGGCTGAAGCAAAGGATCTGGCGAACATCATCCGCGCCCTGCGGACGTCCGCTGCGCCGCCCTGGCCCGAAGCTCCACGTCGCGCCGCCGTGTTCGCGCTCGAAGTGGCGGTTGCGGGACTTCGCAGCGACAACGGATTCGCACGTGACCAGGCAAGCCGGCTGCTGGCCGAATACAGTACGCGGGTGCGGCATCCAGGCGGCGCTGATGCATTCGAGTGCACCTGGCTCTGGACGGAGGTTGCCGCTCTCGGGGGCCTGTTTCAACCCGCTCTCACGAGTGGGTTCGTGCGCAGGGCGTTGTTGCGTTGTCCCGCCGAGCCCCGGTTCCATCTGGCCGATGCGGTCATCACCGAGCAGCAATGGTTGTCGGGCCTGCGCTCGGGCGAGGGCGAGACCTCCGATGTCGTCCGCAGGTACGAAACGGCCATGAAGTTTCCCGAGACCGAGCTCGAGGCCCGGGTTCGCTGCGCCTCGTTTCTTTTTCGCCTGGGGCAGTTGGACCGTGCGATCGGGCTGCTCGACGGCGCCTCGGGGATTTCCTCCGATACTTACGTGCGCTACCTCGCGGATCTCGTCCGAGGTCGAGTGCTGCACGCGCTCGGCCGCACCGAAGAAGCCATTGACGCCGTCAGACGCGCGCTGGTTGCGTCGCCAGGCGCGCAGTCTGCACGTGTGCTCCTGATGACAATGCTCGTGATGCGGGGCGACCGGCAGGCTGCCGCCGAGCTCGCAGAGGCAGTCGAAACATCCGCGGACGACGAGAGCGATCCGTGGTGGACCTACTGGTTCGGGGATTTTCGCGCGTATCCGGCGATCGTCGTGAGGTTGCGCGAGCTCGCGAGATGAGACCACTCGCGATGCTTCTGGCAGGAGCGCTCGTGCTGCCGGCAGCGATGACGGCAAGCCGCCCATTCGAGCCTCTGGAACAGGATTCCCCGGCCTCCTTCCGATCGAATACCGACGCTGTCAGCGTAGACGTCTCGGTGCGACGCGGAAAGCGGCCGGTGAGCGGGTTGAAGGCGTCCGACTTCGAACTCTTCGACAACGGTGTTCCGCAGAAAGTCGCCGACATCAGTTACGAGAAGCTGCCCATCGACGTAACCGTTCTGCTCGATGCCAGTGAGAGCGTGACCGGACAAATGTTGAACGAGCTGCGACGCGGCGTCCGTCAGCTGCGGGAAGGCCTGGGCTCGCGGGATCGCCTGAAGCTCGTGACGTTCAACATGCGGATCCGCAGGCTCGCAGAGTTCGCTGGTCCTGCCGTCTCGACCGACGCCGCATTCGAATCTCTGGCGGGCACCGGCAGCAGCGCCATTTTCGATGCGCTCGCCGTGGCGCTCACGTCGCAGACCGCCGCCGGGCGGCGGCACCTCATTGTGTTGTTCAGCGACGGCGTCGACAGCAGCAGCATCATTGATCCGCCGCTGCTCGTGGACATCGCCAAACGCAGCGCCCCAACCATCGCCGCCGTCCTCGCGTCGCCCACGCGTCAACGTGCCGCGACGGTTCATGCCCGTACGCCGCTCGCGCTACCCGTGACCGTAGGCCAGTTCTACGACCAGCTGGCGAACGACACCGGCGGCGTCGTGCTGAGCCTCACCAGCGGGGACGATCTCGGTTCTTCGTTCCGCCGCGTCCTGGACGACTTTCGCGCGAGCTACGTCCTTTATTACTCTCCGCGTGACGTCGCTGGCGACGGCCTTCACACCCTGAACGTACGCGTCAAGAGAGACGGCGTCGACGTGCGAGCCCGGCGCGCGTACGTATGGAAGTAGCGTCCCTCGCCGGCTCGAGAATCACGCGATCAGCTTGCGCAGCTGCTGCAGGTACTGCGGCAGGTTCATGTGGAATCTCCAGTCAAAATCGCTGGTGTGGCTTCCGGCTTCAGCCGGAAGGATGCGTGAGGAGGGCTGAAGCCGGAAGCCACGCCTTGCGTTCCTACGTTTTGTCCGGCAGTACGGCGGATCGTAGCAGGCAAGGGTCAGAGCAGTCCCCGACCGCAACTGCCGGGACTCCCGAACCATTGGTGATAGATTCCGCCGCGGCAATCCTCTCGGATCAGGAGGTGACATGAAATCGGATTTCGTCCTACCGCCGCGGCGCTGGCGTGCGCTCGTCGCTGGTATCTGGTGCTGCGGTGCGTTCGCGCTTTCGGCCCAGCAGGCCCCGGCGCCGCCCGCGGGCGGCACGCAGCCATCTGCAACCACACCCGCCGGACAGCGTGGTGGAGGCGGCGGACAGGATCAAGGCCGCGTCGAGGGGCCGAACGGTGAAGTGTGGGGTTTCACCAAGCTCGGGGAGATTCCGGGGACCCCGTGGCGCATTCACGACGACAAGCGGCCGCAACCGCCGGTCGTGGCGCCTGCGGCGACTCCGGGCGGGCCGCCCGCGGACGCCATCGTGCTGTTCGACGGCAAGGACCTCTCGAAGTGGGTGCATCGCGTCAAGGACACGGTGACCGACGCGCAGTGGGTCGTCCACGACGGCATCTTCGAAAGCGGCAGGGGCAGCAGCCTGTCGACGCGGGAGAGCTTTGGCGACGTTCAGCTGCACCTCGAGTTCGCCACGCCCACGAAGGTCGAAGGCACGAGCCAGGGCCGCGGCAACAGCGGCGTGCGCTTCATGGACCGCTACGAGATCCAGGTGCTCGACTCGTACGACAACCGGACCTACGCCGACGGCATGGCGGCCGCGATCTACGGCGACACGCCGCCGCTGGTGAACGTGGCGCGGAAGCCAGGCGAGTGGCAGACCTACGACATCGTCTTCGAAGCGCCGAGGTTCAAGGGGCCGCAGCTCGTCTCGCCCGCGTACGTCACGGTGTTTTGGAACGGCGTCCTGGTGCACAACCGGCGGCTGGTGAACGGTCCGACGTCGCCGCTGACGGTTCACCAGTACATCGCGCACGATCCGGAGCTGCCGCTGGTGATCCAGAACCATGGCAATCCCGTCCGGTTCCGGAACGTCTGGGTGCGGCGGCTGAAGGGATACGACCAGGACAGTCGCTAGCTCGCACCTGCCCTGACGCCGGCCGCGCTTACTTGTCGGGTGGCGGCCTGCGTCCGGTCTTCTGAAAGACGTAGTCCTCGCGCATCTTCTGCAGTTCCGGCGTGAGCGGACCGTAGATCTGGCGCGACGTGTACTTGCCGGTCCCGAGCATCATCAGGCTCCAGTCGTCACGGGCCTTCGAGAGCTCGCCTGATTCGACCACGTCCTTGACCGCCTGCGGCGGGATGAACCACATGCCCTCGCGGTCGGCGAGGACGACGTCGCCCGGCATGACCAGCGTCTTGCCGATGCGAACCGGGATGTTGATGCCCGTCACCATCACTCGCATCCCTTGCGTCGGCAGCGAGTTCTTGTAATAGGCCTGCATCCCGGTCTCGGCGATGCGATCCAGCCAGTAGACGCCGCCGTCGACGATCATCCCGTTCTTCGTCGTCGTCTGGATGTAGTGCGCGAGCTTGTTGCCGACGAAGTTCCACTCGGCGCCGAAGACGTCGGCGACGATCACGTCGCCGGGCTGCAGCATGTCAATCGCGGTCTGATTGCGGGCCGGCGCCGTGCCTTTGGCCTTCGCGTCGGCCTCGTCCACTTCGATGATGTCGCCGCGCGCAGGCATGAACTGGACCGTGAAGACGCGCCCGACCATCTTCTGGTTCGGCTGCAGGACCTTCCAGCCCTCGCGCGGCTCGAACTGGTTGGGAAACCCCCGGGCCGGCAGCACCGCCTGCACTTCCTCGGCGACCAGTACCTTCAACCGTTCGATCATCTCGTCGGGGACCTTCGGGCGTCCGTCGGGGTAACGATCGTACGGGTTCTTCGACGTGTATTTGATCAGTTGTTCAGGCGTCCATTGAAAGAGCTGCGCGTCTGCCGGCCGGCCCTGGACGAGCGCCGCTACGAGCACGAGCAGGATTGACAGCAGACGCACGTGACTGGACATCTCGCCTCCTCATTGCGCCATCTGGAGGGGGAAGTGAACGAATCAACGAGTCCAACGATCCAACGATCCAAGCAGAATCGTTCGAGCGACTCTCCTTGGATCGTTGAGGTGGTCAAGGATCGACTAAGTCGTGTTGAGACCCTTCAGGAAGTTGACGCTCTTGACCGTCAGGTCCCAGTTCTGCTCGACGAAGTAGGCCTTGAGGCCGCCGGTCTTCGCCGCCGTGAACACCCTCGGCCAGTCGACGCTGTCCTCGCCCAGGGCGAGCGCGTTGCCACCACCACCTCCGCCGCCACCGCGTCCGCCGCGGCCTCTGCCCTCGGCGGCCGCTGCGGCCTCCTCAGGCGTCGGCTTGACCGGAGGGAATCCCGCGCGCGACGTGGCCATCCCTTGCGTCGTGTCGACTCCCTGCAGGTGCGCGGACATGAAGCGGCCCGGATGGTTCATGAAATACATGATCGGGTCGCCGACCGTGCGCATCGACGACATCTGGAACTGCATCTTCACGAGATCCGGGTCGAGATTCTCCATCAGCACCGGGTAGGTGAGCCGCCCGTCTTCGAGCCGTGAGTTCTCGAACCCTTCGTTGTGCAGGATCTGCTGCAGGCCGGCCTTCTTCGCCCCTGCCGCGATCTTGTTGTACTCGTCGGCCGCCCGCTTCACTTCCTCCGCCGTCGTCATGCCGTTGGTGACGCGGGCGCTGAGCGTCGCCGTGCTCATCATCGTCATGCCGAGCGCCTGCGCCCACTCGATCTGCTTGCCCTGCTCCTGACGCAGCGAGGGCATCGTGAAGTGTGCGCTCAGGCACTTCATGCCGTTGTCGTCCAGGATCTTCCTGGTCTGCTTGCCGTCGGCGAGGCTCGAGAACTCCTTGTAGGCCGGGTTGCACAGCTCGATCACCTCGATGCCGATGGCCTTCATGTCCTTGAGCAACCCCGCGAAGTCTCCCTTGACGATGCGCTCGCGGTGCGGGTAGGTCTGACTGCCAATCGGCAATCCGAGCGGACTCGCAAAGACTCGGCTCGCCCCGGCGGCGAGAAAGCTGGCGAGCGCGGCATCCGTCGCGGTTTTTTGTAAGAACTCTCGTCTGGTCATGGCGCTCATCGCATCACTCCATTCATCAGGCCCGAGGCTTCGCTTTGACTTCTCCCTTTTGCCTTTTACCTTTTGCCTTTTGCCTTCCCGGCGCCCGCGAAGCGGGCGCCGGCGTTGCATCATGCCATGAAAACGTGATAATCGAACATCCCGCGATGATCGAAATCTATCCGGGACAGGAGACCGCCATGAACCGTCGATCGTTCCTCCGGTACGGAGGGCAGGCCGCCGCGCTTGCCCCGTTCTGGGCACCCGCCGTGACCGAGCTGTCGCGCCTCGAGGCTGCCCCCCAAACCGTACCGCCCGGCGTGTTGCGCCGGATCGGCATCACGACGGTCTGCTTCCGCGACCGTTTCGGGTCGACCCGCGAGAAGAAAATCGGGCCGGTGCCGGCCGGCGAAGAGCTCACGCTGCTGACCGCACCGAAGTTCATCGCCGACACCCTCGGCCTTCACAACGTCGAAATCTGGAGTGCGCAGTTCGCCGACCAGTCGCTCGAATACTGCAAGCAGATCAAGGCGGCGGCCGAGGCCGTCAAGTCGCGAATCACGAACATTCAGGTGGATGGATCCGAGAACCTGTCGGACCCCGACGCGGCGAAACGCTCCGCGTCAATCGAGACCATCAAGCGGTGGATGGATCGCGCGGCGGCCGTCGGGGCGCCGACCTGCCGCGCCAACACCGGCGGCGGGACTCCAGAAGCCTGGGATGTGAATCGCACCGCGGACTCGTTCCGGCAGCTCGCGGCATACGGGAAAAAGATCGGCGTGAAGATTCTCGTCGAGAACCACATCGGCTACAGCGCGGACATCGACAAGGTGGTCGCGATCATCAAGGCGGTGAACGATCCGTACTGCCGCGCGATCTGCGACTGGGGCAACAGTCCGAAAGACGAGGGGAGGGTCGCTGCGCTGAGCAAGCTGTTCCCGTTCCTCGAGCTCGTGTCCGCGAAGAAACTGGACTTTGACGAAAACAACCGGCACGTCAATTACGACGTAGTTCCGATCATCAAGGCCACCGAGGCGTCCGGCTACAAGGGGATCTATTCGATCGAGTTCTACGGCAAACCACCGAAGGACGTGGTCGCCGCTGCGAGGGACTCGCTCAAGGAACTCGCCGCGAACCTTCGAGAGGCTCAGGTTCGCCTCGAGCGCGGTCGAGAGGCGAACATCACCGGGTAGGCAGCCGCGCGGGCGCCTGGATTTTCGCGTTCTTGCGTTTCGTGGAGATCGACAGCTTGTCGTTGGGCCGGACGCCATTCGGCAGCACGCAGGTCAACGCGTACTGGCTCAGGAGCTCGTCGGCAATCCGTTCGAGCGCCGGCACGAGCGTCGTGGAGATCACCTGATCGTGGCGTCCGCCCGAGTCCTTCGACCCGTCGCCGAGCACCTGCTGGACGTTGAGGGTGCTGTTGGCGTTGTCGGCGTCCTGCATCTGCGCCTGCTCGTTGGAAATGCCGGTGCGCGCGCTCGGAGCGTTGGGCCGCTGCGCGCCGACGGTCGAGACGACGTAGAGCACTGCGCCGCTCTTTCTCAAATCCTCCTGGACGTCGTTGCCATCGAGGGTGGTCACTGCTTCGCCGCCGACGCGCAGCACCAGGATCACGGGCCGGCGGCCATCGCCGGCAACGCCCCTGGTCGCCTCCTGAATCGCTTCCATGACCTGCGCACCGGCCCCGCGCGACCGGCCCCGCGGGCCGACACGCCGGACGGCGTCGCGAAGAATGGCCCCTTCGCTCGAGTACTCGGAGACGACTTCCGGCTGCGTGACGACGGAGATCAGGCCGAACTCCGCCTTGCCGAGCAGCTTCTGCATGAAGTTGGCGAGCCCCTGCTGGAATCCGCCGATGCCGGCGTCGGAGACGATCACCGCGACGCGGAACGGCATCTGGGCGGGTTGCATGCGGACGATCTCCATGGCCTTGCCGCCCGCTTTGGCTTCGATTTCGCCAGCCTCGAGGTCCGTGATGGGCACCCCCTGTTTGTCGAGCGCCGTCATGTAAAGGGTTTGCGTCTTGGGCTGACGCGCGATGACGGCCGATGGGGCGAGCAGGCCGGCACCGCCGATTGCACATGTCACGAGGAGCTGCCGCGGGAACAACCTCATGATGACCTCGCGCAGGAGAGAATTTCGCGCGGGAGAGTATATATGTCAGCTGATGACCGGCGTCGTTTCGGTGTAGCCTTTCAACTTTCAAGGAAAGGACGCTCAATGTTCTCGCAGTGGCGCGTCACGACGGTTTCGTTGACGGTGCTGGTAGCCGCAACCCTGGTGTCGGCAGCCGGGGAATGGAAGCCGCTGTTCAACGGCAAGGATCTGACCGGTTGGACCGTTGCCGCCGGACGCGGTGGCGGCACTACACCGCCACAGCCGGCGCAGTGGAAGGTGGAGAACGGGGTGCTCGTAGGCGGCCAGGGCACCGGCCGCGGGAGCCTCGTGACCGACGAGCAATACAAGGACTTCGAGCTCGAACTCGAGTTCATGCTCACCGAGCTCGGGACGAAGTGCTCGGCGGAGCTGATTGGAGAGAAGCAGGAGAACGCCAGCGAAGACAAGTCCTGCCTCTACAACAGCGGCGTGACGTTCCGCACCGGTTATCAAGTGAACATCGGCAGGCGCGAGGCCGGCGAGTTCATCGGGATCGTCGTCCACCGGAAGGCGCCGGGTGCGATCCGGGGCAACGTGCTGTGGCTCTCGACTGGCGACGAGAAGTTCCCTGGTCTTCGCAAGAAGGAAGACTGGAACCGTCTGCGGATCATGGCGAAGGGACCGCAGATTACCGTCACGCTCAACGGCAAGCAGATCAGCGACGTGAAGGACGACCCCACCGACCCGGCGGAAGCCCGGTGGAAGGAGGCCGGGCCGATCACGCTCCAATGGCCGCCGGCCGGGGAATCGGGCGGGGCGCAGGGGTTCATCAAGTACAGGAATATGCGCATCCGGACGCTCTGACGCCGATGCGGGCCATACTCGTCGCGGCGCTCGTGGTTGCATGCGCCGCGACGTTGGCCGCCCAGCACTACGAACACCCGCTCCCTGCTGACTTCAACGAGCCCATTCGCCTCTACACCACGGGTCTCGGCACCTTCACACGTCCGATCTCCTCATCGAACGCCGAGGCGCAGGCGTACTTCAACCAGGGCTTTCAGCTGATGTACGCCTTCGCGAAGGTCGAGGCCGGTCGATCGTTTCGCGAAGCGCAAAAGCGGGATCCCGAGTGTGCGATCTGTTATTGGGGCGAAGCCTGGGCGTGGGGACCCTACGTCAACGGCCGCATGACCGTCGCCCATGCCGAACGCGCGTCCGCGGCCATCCGGAAGGCCGTGGCACTCGCCGATCGGCGCGCCAACCCGAAGGAGCAGGCGTTGATTCGCGCGATGAGTGCGCGATACGGGTCCGGCTCCTCGGACCGGGCCTACGCCGACGCCATGGCCCAAGTCGCCGCCGCATACCCCGACGATCTCGACGTGGCCACGCTCTACGCCGAGGCGTTGTTCCTGTTGCTGCCGCGTCCCCGCACGTTTCCTGTCGACGATCCCACCGTGTCGCGGTTGCTCACGGTGCTCGAAACCGCGTTGAAGCGCGACGTCAAGCATCCGGGCGCCTGTCATCTCTACATCCACATGACCGAATTGACCCCGGAGCCGCAGCGTGCGGTCGCGTGCGCCGAGCACCTCGGCGACTCCATTCCGGGCGCGAGCCATATCAACCACATGCCGGCGCACGTCTGGACGAGGGTCGGACGATGGGGCGATGCGGTGCGCGCGAGTCTCCAGGCGTGGCAGTCGGATCAGAAGGCCGCGAAAGGCGAGGGCTTCCTGACGTATCCCGCGCACGACCTGCACATGCTCGTATTCGCGGCGTCGTGGGACGGCCAGAGCAGCGTCGCGCTGCAGGCGGCCCGCGGATTCACCCGGCTGACCGGTGACCCGATGCTGCATGCGCTCGCGCTGGTGCGGTTCGGAAAGTTCGACGAGATCGACAGTCTCGGGCCGCGGCCCGCTGCGGAGTTGTCCGCGGGCATGTGGGACTTCGCACATGGGGCCGCGGCGCTCCGGCGGGGCGATACCGCCGGGGCCCGCACGTTTCTCGCATCTCTCCAGAACACCGCGAGCGCGGCGAAGTCGTCGTTCCGGATTCACCCCGTCGCATCGCTGCTCGGAGTGGCCGCCGACATCCTGGACGGCGAAATCGCGCGCGCTGGCGGGTATTCCTCGGGAGCGATTACGGCGTTCTATCGGGCCCTGGTGATCCAGGATCAGCTCGCGATCGACGATCCCGAACCGTTCCCGTTCGCGGTGCGCCACTGGCTCGGCGCGGCGCTCATCGAGGCGAAGCGGTTCGGCGAAGCCGAGCGCGTCTACCGCGAGGATCTCGCCAGGCATCCGCACAACGGGTGGGCGCTGACCGGACTGCAGCAGGCGCTCCGAGGTCAGGGCAAGTCCACGCGTGACGTGGACGAGGACCTCCGCGCCAGCTGGGCGCGGGCGGATCTTCAGATTCGGGCGTCGAGGTTCTAACCCGGGCACCTCACGCATCCTTCCGCCTGAAGGCGGAAGCCACCCGCCTTCGCGCTCCGCGCTACGGCGAGGCAGGCTCAGCCAGAGGGGTGGCTTCCGGCTTTAGCCGGAAGGCTGCGGCCGGCATCCGCCTGAAGGCGTCAGCCATGTTGAAGACATCACGAAGATGCCGCGACGTGGATCAAGTGGGTCGACGAGATTCGTCTGGTCGGAATGAACGAACCGGCAACGAGCCAGATGAAGGAGTACACCGCCCCGGAAATCCAGGTTGCCGCCGTTCCCGTCCGTGTCGAAAAGCGGCAGACGCCCTCCGGGATTGCTTACCGGATCGTGGGTATTGTCTGGGGAGGCCGTCAGCGCGTCGAACGGCTCGCGATCCGGTTTGGCGTCGATGGACCGTGGACGCCGTTTCCGGTCTGCGGCGCCTCGGGTCCCGCTGGCACCTGGTCGCTGTGGGAGTTCTGGTGGCGGCCGGAACTGCGGGGAACGTACAGCATCTTCCTGAGTGTTCCCGATCGGTCGGTTCCGCACCGCCGGCTCGACACTGGCTACTACATGAGAGAGGTGACGGTCTAAGCCTCGCCTTCGCGCTGCGCTACGGCGAGGCGGGCTCACCGGTGTCAAGAGGACCTCTCGGCACCTCGATGACAGAGCCTGCCTCGCCGTAGCGCAAAGCGCGAAGGCGGGGCTTTTCAGCCATACCCTTTTGTGCTAGCCTCCCGCGATCTTCGATCATTGTGCGAATTTCGAAGATCATCGTCGTCAACGCATCGGCGTCTCGGGAGGTAGCTGGCGCTCTGCCGGCCCCAGCCGGTTGCAGCGTCTCGGCAAGGCATCCGTGATCGACATCTGAAACCCGCAGCAAGAGGAGGCCGCAATGAGGATGGTGCGGTTTACCTGGGTTCGATTCGTCGTCGCCGGATTGCTGGTTCTGGCTGGCGCAATCCCCGCGCTCGCCCAGGGCCAGGGCAATGCCGTTCTCACCGGAACGGTACTGGATCCCGACGGAGTCGTACCTGGAGCCACGGTCACCGCGACCGACCCCGCAACGAGTATCAGCCGCTCGGCAACGTCCAACGAACAGGGAACGTTCCGGCTCTTAGCACTCCCGCCCGGCCGCTACACCATCAACGTGGAAATGCAAGGGTTCAAGAAAATCACCATTCCCGACGTTGCGCTGTACGGCGGCGAAACGCGCGATCTCGGCAAGCTGACGCTGCAGGTCGGCGTCCAGTCCGAGAACATCACCGTCACCGCGGAAGTGACGCCGGTCCAGACCACCGCGAGCAACCTGCAGCGGACCGTGACCGGCGACCAGCTGACGATGATCCAGGTCAAGGGCCGCGACGTCTTCGGCATGATGAAGATCCTGCCAGGCGTCGTCGACACGACCTTCAGCCGCGATTTCGCCCAGTGGAATTCGGGCCGCGGCCTGAGCATCAACGGCGGCAACTCGCTGAACAAGAACACGACGATTGACGGCGTGCCGGTGGGGGAGGAGGGTGGCGACGGGACCACGCACATCACGCCGAACATCGACGCGATCGGCGAAGTGAGCGTGATCAGCAGCGGCTACACTGCGGAGAACGGGCGTCAGTCGAGCGGGTTGATCCGCATCACGACGAAATCGGGCACCAACACGCTGCGTGGATCCGGCTGGTACAACGCCCGCCGCGACGAGTGGAACAAGAACGACTACCTGCGGGAACAGGCGGGCACGGCCAAGCCGTTTTTCGCGGTGAACATCGGCGGCTACAGCATCGGCGGTCCGGTGGTGGTGCCCGGTGTCATCGACAGCCGGCGGAGCGACAAGAAGCTCTACTTCTTCGCGTCGCAGGAATACACCGACGACCTGCGTCCGGCGAATGTCGTTCGCACCAATCTGCCGACCAGTCTCGAACGCAGCGGCGACTTCTCGCAGACGCGGATTACGAACGGCGGCGTCCAGCCGATCATCGATCCGCTCACCGGTCAGCAGTTCCCGAACAACAGAATCCCGGCCGCGAACAGCAGCCCGGACTGCGGCGTGAAGTTCAGCTGCGCCAGCCCGCTCGGACAGCGCATCCTCAACCTGATGCCGCAGCCAAACGGCGTCACCAACCAGCAGGCGGGCCAGGAGTGGACGTCGAATGATGCCCGCGACGTGACGCCCCTCCACGTCCGGAAGAACACCGTCATCCGCGTCGACACGCAGCTCAGCGCTGCACAGCGCTTCAGCATCAGGGCGCTGTTCGATCGCGACGACAGCACGACGTTCAATCGCGTGGCGCCGGGCATCGGCTCGGTGAACAACATGTTCCCGGGCAACCTGCTGACCGGCACCTACACCACAGTGCTGAGCAACAACCTCGTGAACGAAGCCATCGGCGGTGTGTCCCAGAATCACTGGGGTTTCCGCGTCGGCACGGGCTCGCTCAATTTCCCTGACTACAACGAGTTCTATCGCTCGAGCGTGGGCATCGATCCGCCGCGCCTGACGCCATACGGACCTTACGGCGACCCGCACCTCGGGAAGGTTCAAAAGGATCAGTATCCCTACCTCCCGGACATGATGTTCAGCGGCGGTGATCGAACCAACCTGGGGATGTGCAACGACACCGGTTGCCCGAACGGCTATCGCCCCAGCGGCGGCAATGGTCCGCTGCCGAGGCAGAACGAGAACATCCGTTACACGTTCGAGGACAACCTCTCGTGGAACAAGGGCCGCCACAACTACAAGTTCGGGTTCTTCACCGAGCGTGACAGCAAGACCGAGCCGGGCTCGAACGACTACAACGGCGTGTACAACTTCGGCCACAGCGCCGACAACCCGCTGAGCACCGGCAACGGCTACGCCAATGCGCTGATCGGTGTGTTCACGCGCTACGACGAACGCGACTTCCGCGTCGATGCCGAGGTCCGCCACTGGCAGTGGGACGCGTACGCGCAGGACAGCTGGCGGATGACGCCACGCTTCACGATGGACTACGGTCTCCGCGTGACCCACCACGGCGCTGTGTATGAAACGCGCGACATGAACTCCGCGTTCGATCCGGACCTGTGGAAGGCCAATCAGGCGGCGGTGCTGTATCGGCCGTTCTGCCGGCCGAACGGGGTACCGGGCACGGCAGCCTGTGCGGCTACCAACCGCGCCGCGATCAACCCGATCAACGGCAACATCGTGTCGCAGTCGTTCGTCGGCACTGTCGTGCCGGGATCGGGCGACATCGCGAACGGCCAGTTCACGGGCGGGCTGCCTGGCAAGAAGGACGGCTGGTACTACGACATGCCGGCGCTCTCCTGGGCACCGCGCTTCGGAATTGCCTGGGATGTCACCGGCGACCAGAAGACCGCGATCCGCGCCTCAGGCGGGATCTTCTACAACTTCATCAACCGCAGCCAGTATCTCTACAACGGCGGCCCGCTGGTCTCGCAGGTACGAAGCGTCCTCAACTCGACGCTCGACGAGCTGGACGACGTCGCTCGCGTAGGGAACCTGGTCGTGAGTCCGCAGCAGGTCAACATTCCTGCGGGCTTCGAGATTCCCATGCATGGCGAGCAGCTGGCGCAGGGGAAGCTGCAGCCGGAAACGAACTACCAGGGCAACGTCGCCTTCCAGCGGGACATCGGGTTCAAGACCGTCGCCGAAGTCGCCTGGGTCGGTAACTTCGGCCGCCACTTCTGGCGGACGAAGACGGCCAACAACATCGCGCCGTACGCGTACGGGAACCCGAACAACCTGTTCCGTAACGAGCCGATCAACGCCAACTTCCTGCGC
>Ga0111539_10000325_pt1 | contig 58382 bp, 55 predicted proteins | sample RhiMethybrSRZTD1_FD_79667 | JGI IMG/M metagenome (GOLD analysis project Ga0111539, IMG submission 79667) | Populus rhizosphere microbial communities from Tennessee, USA - Rhizosphere MetaG P. TD hybrid SRZTD1 (version 2) (version 2) | ecosystem: Host-associated > Plants > Roots > Rhizosphere >...
CAGGTGCTGCGGCGTGATGTTCCGGCTAGCCCGAAGGCGTATGAGTACTACTTGCGGGCCAACCAGCTGGCGTATCAGGCACAGAACTGGACCGTCGCGCGCGCGCTGTATCAGCAATGCCTGGAAGAAGACCCACGCTTCGCGCCGGCGTGGGCCCGGCTCGCCCGCATCTATCGTGTGATCGACATGTATTCGGGCGAGAGCGCCGGCGACGCGCACACGCTGGCCGAAGACGCATTCAGGCGGGCCCTCGAGCTCAATCCTGATCTGTCGATCGCGCACAACCTGTACACGACGATGGAGCTGGAGAGCGGCCGGGCGCGGCAGGCGATGCTCAGGCTGCTCGAGCGCGCTCGCGGGCGGTCATCGGATCCCGAGCTCTTCGCCGGCCTGGTGCAGGCGTGCCGGTACGCCGGCCTGCTGCGTCCAGCCATCGCCGCGTACGAGCACGCGCGACGGCTCGAGCCGCAGATCCGTACGGCCGTCAGCCATGCCTACCTGATGACCGGCGACTACGAGAACGCGATCGCATCGGACGTTGACGATCCGGCGCTCGTCACGACCTTCGCGCTCAGTCTGTCGGGTCAACGCGATCGCGCGATCGCGCACGTGAAGCAACAGCTCGGGCCTGGCGTGCCTCAACTCATCCGGATGTTCTTCGATCTCCTGGTCGCGGTGCTGGAAGGACGACGATCAGAGGGTTCGCAGATGGCCGACGAGCTGCTGCGAAAGTGGCGGCTGCGTGATCCGTGCGGAACCTACTACCTGGCCAGGATTCTCGCGTCGCTCGAACACTCAGGGGCGTTGCCGATGCTCGAGCACGCGGTCGATACGGGGTTCCACTGCTACACCTTCTTCGCCCGCGACCCCTGGCTCGATCCCGTGAGGACCGACTCGGCGTTCCGGGCCATCCTGCAGCGAGCCGAGGCCGGCTATCGTGACGCCCGCGCCGCCTTCGTCGCTGCGGGCGGAGAGGCACTTCTGGGCCCCGTCCAGACGGACTAACCAGGGCTGAGGCGCCGCGTCAAAACTTCATTCGCGTGGTGAACGGTTCTGGAGCCGGCTCCGTCTTAAGGCCATTATGTCTTCCTTGTCGAGCGATCTGCGGTACGCCGCGCGCACGCTGCGCAAGAGCCCGGGGTTCACGACGATCGCCATCCTGACGCTGGCGATTGGGATCGGCGCCAATACCGGCATCTTCAGCTTCGTGGACGGGCTGCTGCTGAAGCCACTGCCCTATGAACACGGCGATCGCATCGTCCGCGTCCTGGAGAAGCCACCGCGGGGCGAACGCAACGGCATTTCAACGCTGAACTTCCTCGATTGGCAGAAGGACAACACGGTCTTCGACTTCCATTCGGCGCAAGCCGGCGGGGCCGTGACGATGACGGGCGGCACCGAGCCGACGCAGCTCCGCGGCGCGCGTGTCTCACCCGACTACTTCAAGATTTTCGGAATCAAGGCCGCGCGCGGACGAACGTTCCTGCCGGGTGAAGACCAGCTCGGGAAGCACCAGGTCGCAGTGATCAGCCACGCCACGTGGGTCACTCAGTTCGGCGCCGACCCGAACATCATCAACCGGACGGTCCTGCTCGACAACCTGCCCCACACCATCGTCGGCGTCCTTCCGGAGGGTGGCGCCTTCGATCGCGCCGCGGCGCAGATCTGGCGGCCGCTGGCGTTCGAGCCGTCGAACATGACGCGCAATTTCCATTGGCTGACGTCGTTCGCGCGGCTGAAGGACGGCGTCACTCTGGAGCAGGCGCGGGCGGCGATGAATGTCATCGGCAAGCGCATCGAGCGAGACTTCCCCGACTCGAACAAGGGGTGGGGTGTTGTCGTCGAGTCGTACGCCGGCACGCTCATTGGCGAGCAGTCGCGATCGGTCGCGATTCTGCTCATCTCCGCGACCGGGCTGGTGCTGTTGATTGGCTGCGCCAACCTCGCGAACCTCGCGCTCGCCCGCGGGGTGTCGCGCGAGCGCGAAGTCGTCGTGCGCGCCTCGCTCGGTGCGAGCCGCTGGTCCCTGATCCGCCAGTTCCTGACGGAGAACGTGATCCTGTCGCTCCTGGGAGGCATTGCGGGCATCGGCGTCGGCTACCTGCTGATGCGCGGCATCACCCTGATGCTGCCGCCGTTCGCGTTCCCGCGCGAGGTCGAGATCACGATGGACACGCGCGTGCTGCTCTTCGCCATCGTCGTCTCCGTACTGACCGGCCTGCTGTTCGGGATGGCTCCAGCGTTTCAGGCCACACGGCCCGATCTCGCGTCTTCGATGAAGGAAGAAGGGCGCGGCTCGAGCGGCGGCGTCGGCAGACGCCGGCTTCGCGACAGCCTGATCGTCGCCGAAGTCGCGCTCGCGTTCGTGCTTCTCGTCGTGTCCGGGCTGATCATGCGCAGCTTCTTTGGCCTGATGAACGTCGACACCGGCTTCGAATCGACCAACCTCCTCACGATGGGTCTTCCCCAGACGACGGAGCGGTTTCCAGACCCCGAGCAGTTGAATCGCTACCTGAGTGAAGTGCGCACCGCGGTCGAAGCGGTACCGGGTGTTCGCGCCACGGCCTACAGCTGCGCTCCGCCGATGCAGGGCGCGTGCTACGGCATGCCGATGCAGCCGACGAATCGGCCCACCGTCGACGTCGCGAAACGGGATGGCGGCTTCTTCAAGGTCGTGAGTCCGTCGTATTTCTCGACGCTCGGCATCAAGATCCTCAAAGGGCGCGCGCTCTCCGAACGGGATACGCGCAATTCGCCGAAGGTGCTCGTGATGAACGAGCGGCTTGCCAAGCGCTATTTCCCCAAGGACGATCCCATCGGCCAGCACATTCTGATTCAGGAGATCATTCCGGGGCGAACCGGGCTCGGTCCCGATATCTCATGGGAAGTCGTCGGTATCATCGGCGACGAGAAGATCGGCGGGCCTTCCGATGTCCAGACGGCCGGCGTTTACGTCTCCAACGAACAGAGTCCCGTCTACGGCATGGTGCTCAGCGTCCGCGCGGCGATGAATCCACTCCTGCTGCAGAAGGCGATCAGCGAAGCGATTTGGAGTGTCAACAAGGACCAGGCGCTCACCCAAATTCGCAGTGTGGAGCAGATCCGGGATCAGCAGATGGGCGGGCAGAGGATCGGAACGATCCTGCTGGCTACGTTCAGCACGATCGCGCTGCTGCTGGCTGGGATCGGGATCTACGGGGTGATTTCCTACTCTGTTGCCCAGCGGACCCGCGAGATGGGCATCCGTGCGGCGCTCGGCGCGCCGCGTCAACGGCTGCTCCGCCTGGTGCTCGATCGGGGTGTGATCCTCACGGCCATCGGGCTCAGCATCGGTCTCGCCGGCGCGCTCGGCCTGACGAGGCTGATGTCGAGCCTGCTGTTTGGCGTCGGCGTCCGCGATCCACTGACCATGATCTCGGTCGCGGCGATTCTCGCCGGCGTCGCCCTGCTCGCCTCGTACGTGCCCGCCCGCCGCGCAACCAAAGTCGATCCCGTCGTCGCGCTTCGATACGAGTGATTGCCAGGTGACAGTGTAGGCCGGGCCTGTTCTTTAGGCCCGGCAGTGTAGCGGCACCATCCCATGCCGGGCTTAAAGAACAAGCCCGGCCTACACAGTCACTGGCACGTCCATTGCCACTCGCCGGGTATGCATCGGCTAGCTCGGCGGGCGCACTCTGATGCGCGATCCCCGGCGCCTATTCCCGACGTCGAACGCCCCGCACCGGCATTCTGGAGACGAAGCACCTCGCTCCACCTGCTCGCGCTGTGCGCCATCGTCGTCATGATGCGCTACGCGGCTCCGCTGTTGATGCCGATCGTGCTCAGCATCATGCTGTTCTACATGCTCGATCCGATCGTCGATCGGCTCGAGCGCTGGCACGTGCCGCGTTTCCTGGCGTCCATCAGCGTGGTGTTGGGCCTGGTCGGTGCCCTCGTCGTCGGCGCGGCCTCGATGTGGCCGCAGATCGACTCGGTGTTGACCAAGATCCCCGAAGGCGCGATCCATCTGCGCGGCACGATTCGCGAGAACCGACGCGTCCAGGGTGACACTGCGCTGGAACGAATCCAGGAGGCGGCTCGCGCCGTCGACTCGGCCGCGGCCGAGGCAGCCAAGCCGGCGCCGGCGACGCCCGGTATCGCGCGCGTCGAGGTGATCGATCAGCCGTGGCGTGTCTCGGATCTCTTGTGGACGGGCGGCTTGGGTGTCGTCGGCATTGGCGGGCAGGCCGTGACGGTGCTGCTGCTCACCATCTTCTTGCTGTACGAGGACGATTCGTTCAAGCGCGCGCTCGTCGCTCAGATGCAGACCAGGAACAACAAACGTATCACGGTGGAAATCCTGAATGAGATCGCCGTTCAGATCGAGCGATTCATCTGGGTGCAGGTCGCCACGTCCGTCATCGTCGGGATCGCCACCTGGCTCGCGTTATGGTGGCTCGGCGTCGAAGAGCCAATGGTGTGGGGTGTGTTCGCCGCCCTGCTGAACAGCGTCCCGTACTTCGGACCGTTCATCGTGACGGTTGGTCTGTCGATCGTCGGGTACCTTCAATTCGGAACGTTGCAGCAGACCGCGGTCGTCGCTGGAGCCGCGCTCGCGATCACCAGCATCGAGGGCATGTTCCTCACCCCGCACTTGCTGAGTCGCGCGGCGTCCCTCAATCACGTGGCGATGTTCACCGCCATTGCCTTCTGGAGCTGGGCCTGGGGCGTGCCAGGCATGCTGCTCGCGGTACCGATGCTGATGGTGATGAAAGCCGTGTGCGATCACGTCGAGGGACTGAAGCCGATCAGCAAGTTCGTGAGCGTCAACGAACAGACGTAGAGCCGAGTAGCGTGTGCGCGCGGTCCTCCAGCAGACGCAAGCGTCGCTCCAGTTCGATGCGTACGCGCTCGAGCGTCTCGGCGGATGTGCTCCGCTCGACATCCATGGGTTCACCGACGACGAGCGCCACGGTGCTGAACGGCTTCGGGATCTGCGTCCTGTCCCAGCTTCGCAGGCTCCAGTGCGCCGACGCCTCGAGGTGAAACGGGAGTAATGGGTTGCCGGTCGCGCTGGCCAGCCACACCGCTCCGGGCTGCGCGACGTGCGCCGGACCGCGCGGACCGTCGAGCGTAAAACCAGCCGGAAGCCCCGCTTTCATGTCCTTCACCAGCTGCAGCATCGCCCGGCGCGCGCCGTGTGAGGTCGATCCGCGAGCGGTGCCGTAGCCGAACCGCTCGATAATTCGCGCGATCCACTCGCCGTCGAAGTTCTCGCTGGTGATGACGACGATGCCGCGCCGCCGGAAGTAGAAAGTCGCGGGGAGAATGCGGCCGTGCCAGAAGGCCATGACCGGCTGGCGGCCGGAGGCGCGAATGGCATCGAAGTGCTGAAGGCCTTCGGTGCGCCACCGCAGCGTGTGACCGAGCGCGTTGATCAGCGGATAGCCAAGGCCAGCGATCGTCGCGACTTGCGCTCGCTTGCTCCAAGACGAGCGCCAATCCTGCACAGCGTCAACTCCCAACTACGTCCCTTGTGGGCGTTGGGCGTCGGGCGTTGGGAGTTGGCTACATCCCATTGTATTGAGGCCCGCCTCCGCCCTCCGGGGGCACCCATGTGATCACCTGGTAGGGATCCATGATGTCGCACGTCTTGCAGTGCACGCAGTTGGAGGCGTTGATCTGCAGTCGCGGGGGCTGGCCGGGCTCGCGCAGGATCTCGTAAACGTTCGCGGGACAGAAGCGGGTGCACGGGTGCCCGTACTCGGGACCGCACCTCGAGCTGCACACCTCGGTATCGACCAACAAGTGCGACGGCTGATCTTCCTCGTGCGCCGTGCCTGAATAGTGCACGTTCGTCAGCTTGTCGAACGTCAGCCTGCGATCGGGTGCAACCGCGTTGCTCGGCTTCAACGTCGGCACGTCGAGCCCGTAGTACCACGCCAGCGTTTTCATGCGGGCGTAGCCCGGAAGGCTGCGCAGGTCCTCGAGCCAGCGGCCACCCGTGAGTATCGAGAGCCCAGCAAAGGCCATTCCGGCGAACAGACCGTAGCCGAATGCCTGGTGGACGTTGCGAACGGGATACAGCTCCGCCCGGACTGGACTGGCGTCGATCTTCGCTTGATATCGTTTGAGTCCCGCCTGCGATGTGTCGCCCGCGCGGATCGCCTCGAACGCCGATTCGGCTGCCAGCATCCCAGTTCGCATCGCGAGGTGGATGCCCTTGAGCCGCATCGAGTTCATGAAGCTGGCGGCGTCGCCGGCGATGAGACCGCCGTCCATGTAAGAGCGCGGCACGGTGTTCCACCCACCCTCGGGCAGCGCCTTTGCGCCATAGCGCACGAGCGTGCCGCCGTCGAGCAGCGTCTTCACGAATGGATGCTGCTTGAGGCGGTTGAACGCCATGTGCGGATCGAACAGCGGATCGGCGTAATCGAGGCCGGTGACGAAGCCGAGGGCCAGCTGTCCTTCGGGCAACGCATAAATGAACGCACCGCCAAACTCGTCCTGACGCAGCGGGTACCCCAAGGTATGCATGACGGTACCCGGCGCAATGCGATCCTTCGGGATCTCCCAGAGCTCCTTCAGGCCGACGGCGTACTGCTCCGGCTCTTTGCCCTCGTCGAGCACGAGCGCTCGAATCAGCTGCTTGGTCAGGTTGCCGCGGACGCCGTCACAAAAAATCGTCACCTTGGCGCGGATGTCGACGCCGGGCTCGTAGTTCGGTTTGTGCTCGGCGTGCTTGCCGACGCCTCGGTCACCCGTACGCACGCCAACGACACGCGTCCCGTCGAACAGCACCTCTTGACCGGCGAAGCCGGTAAAGAAATCGATTCCCTCGGCCTCGACCAGTGTGGACAGCCAGCGGACGAACGCGCTCAACGAGATGATGAAGTGGCCGTGATTACGCAGCGGAGGCGGAACAATCGGCAGACGGAACTTTGACTTTTCAGTGAGAACGTAGACGTGATCGCGCTGGACCGGCGCCGCCAGCGGCGCGCCTTTGGCCTCAAAGTCGGGGATGAGATCGCGGAGTGCCGACGGGTCGAGGACCGCACCCGACAGCGAATGCGCACCAGCTTCACGCGCCTTCTCGAGGACGGCAATCGACAACGGCTCGCCGGCCTGAGACTGCTGCAACTGTGCGAGACGGATCGCCGCTGACAACCCGGCGGGGCCACCGCCGACAATCAGGACGTCGACTTCGAGGGTCTCGCGTTCCATTTTCAGTTCCGAGTCAACGGAGCGGACTGTTTACTTCTTTTCCAGCTCGGTGATGAGCGCCGGCACGATCTCGAACAGGTCGCCGACGATGCCGTAGTCCGCGACCTCGAAGATCGGCGCATCGCGATCTTTGTTGATCGCGACGATCGTGCGCGAGCCTTTCATTCCGACGAGGTGCTGAATGGCGCCCGAGATGCCGAGCGCCATGTACAGCTTGGGTGCGACGGTCTGGCCGGAGCTGCCGATCTGCCGGTCCATCGGCAGCCAGCCGTTGTCGCAGATCGGCCGCGAGGCCGCGACCTCGGCGTCCATCGCAGCGGCGAGCTTCTGGACGAGCGGCAGATGCTCCTGCGACTTGATGCCGCGGCCCACGGCGACGATGCGTTCGGCCTGGCCGAGATCGACCGCCTGCTTGGCCTCCTGAAACGGCGCCTCGGGTTTCTGACGAATTGCCGCGGCGTCGATCTCCGCTGCAACACGTGTGACCGTGGCCGACCCTCCCATGCGAACGGCGTCCGCGCGGAAGGCGCCGATCTGGACCGTGATGACACACGGACCGGACGGCCGCGGACGAACGGTTGCCACCAGCTTGCCCTGGAACATCGGCCGCGTGAACGTGGCCTCGCTCCCTGTGCCGCTGATGCCGATCACGTCGCTGACGAGCGTCGTGCGAAGTCGCGCCGCGAGCATCGGCGCGAAGTCTCGAGCCTGATACGTATGCGCCGCCACGACAAACGTCGGGCTCGACGCCGCGATGAGCGCCTGGGCAGCCATGGTGAACGCATCGGGCGTGTAGGGGGCGAGCGCAGCGTGCTCGACCGCCAGCGCTTCAGCGACATCCGCCTTGGCGAGCTCTCCGGCCTGGGCCGCCGTCGACTCCCCCATCACGGCGACTCGAATCGGCATGCCGCCGGCAAGCGCCTGAGCGGCGGCGACCGCCTCCCATGACGCGCGATTCAGCGTGCCGCCGCGCTGCTCGGCGAGAACGAGAATCATCGAACCGCCCTCATAACACTCTCGCCTCGTCTCGCAGACGCCGCACGAGCTCCTGCGCCGCCTGGGCGCTCGGGCCGTCGATCAGTTGGGTCTGCTTGGACCGCGTCGGCAACGCCAAGCCGACGATCTCCTGCGTCGGCTCGAGACCTGCCGGCATGGCGACCTTGCGGATCTCCTTCTTCTTGGCGGCCATGATGCCTTTCAGCGTGGCGTAGCGGAGCTGATTAATGCCGCTCTGAATCGTCAGCAGCGACGGCAGCGGCATGGCGATCCATTGGAACCAGCCGCCTTCGAGCTCGCGCTTGATGCGAAGCGCACCCCCTGAGCCTGTCGAAGGGTCGATCTGGACATCCATGACGATCGTCGAGTGAGGCATGCCGAGCCGCTCGGCGAGGATGACGCCGGTCTGTGCGTGCCCCTGGTCGTCGGATTGGAGGCCGGTGAGCACGAGATCGAATTTCTCGTCAGCCATCGCCGCCGCCAGCGCCTCGGCCGCAAGGGCGGCATCCGCGGCCGCCAGCCGATCGTCCTCGACGTGCAGGGCGCGGTCGGCGCCGCGCGCCAGCGCCTCACGCAGCACCTGCTGCACACGCGCCGGCCCGGCGGCACACACCACGACCTCGCCGCCATGCTTCTCGCGAAGGCGCAACGATTCTTCGAGCGCATACGCATCGGGCTCGTTCATCTCGAACGCAGCGTCCTGTTCGCGGATCCAGGTCTTGGCGTCGTTGAGACGAGGCTGCCACTCGCGGGTCGGGACTTGCTTGATACAAACGGCGATCTTCATGGTGGAGTAACGGCGGGTCTCAAGACCCGCGTCTGCGGCGATCGCAAATGACGATGAAAGATAACGTCAGCCTTCGTACTTCTTGAACAGCAACGCCGCGTTGGTGCCGCCGAAGCCGAAGGAGTTCGAGAGCGCGTAGCGGATCGGCATCGGGCGGCTCTTGCACGGCACGTAGTCGAGGTCGCACTCGGGATCGGGGTGCTCGAGGTTGATCGTCGGGGGCGCGATCTGATCGTGCACCGCCAGCGCGGAAATGCCCGCCTCGAGGCCACCGGCGCCGCCGAGTAGGTGGCCGGTCATCGACTTCGTCGAGGAGATCGCGACCGCGCGCGCGTGCTCGCCGAAGCAGGTCTTAATGGCGATCGTCTCGAGCCGGTCGTTGTACGGAGTCGAGGTGCCGTGGGCGTTGATGTAGTCGACTTCGCTCGGGGCGACGCCGGCCTTCTTCAATGCCATCCGCATGACGCGAATCGCCCCGTCGCCGTCTTCCGATGGCGCCGTGATGTGATACGCATCGCCCGACAGCCCGTAGCCGACCACCTCCGCGTAGATCTTGGCGCCGCGCCGCTTCGCGTATTCCAGCTCCTCCAGGATCAGGACGCCGGCGCCTTCGCCGATGATGAACCCGTCGCGATCGGTGTCGAACGGCCGGCTGGCGCGGCTCGGCTCGTCGTTGCGCGTCGAGAGCGCGCGCAACGCCCCGAAACCGCCCAGGCTCATCGGCGTGATCGCCGCCTCGGACCCGCCCGCGATCATCGCCTCGGCGTCGCCGCGTTTGATGATCTCGAACGACTCGCCGACGGCGTGCGCCGATGCCGAGCACGCGGTGCACGTCGCGATGTTGGGTCCCTTGGCGCCGAATCGAATCGAGACCTGGCCTGAGGCCAGGTTGATGATCGCCGACGGAATGAAGAAGGGTGAAATGCGGCGCGGGCCGCCGTCGAGCAGCGCGCTGTGCTCGCGCTCGATCGTCTGGAACCCGCCGATGCCCGACCCGATGAACACGCCGACGTCGGGCGCGTTCTCTTTCGTGATGCGCAGCCCCGAGTCGTCCATCGCGAACTGCGACGCCGCGACGGCGTACTGGATGAAGACGTCCATCTTCTTGACGTCTTTCTTCTCGATGAACTGCAGCGGATCGAACCCCTTGACCTCGGCGGCGATTTGGGCGGCGAATCCGGTCACATCGAATCTCGTGACACGGGTGACGCCCGGCGTGCCCGCCAGCAGCCCCCGCCAGGTCGCGGCGGTGCCGATGCCGAGCGACGACACCAGTCCGATCCCGGTGATGACGACGCGTCTGCTCAAACGGCCCCGACTCCTATTTTTTGCCCTTGCCGTGGGCTTCGATGTAGTCGATCGCTTCCTTGACGCGGGTGATCTTCTCGGCGTCCTCATCCGGGATCTCGATCCCGAATTCCTCCTCGAAGGCCATCACGAGCTCCACCGTGTCGAGCGAGTCGGCGCCGAGGTCGTCGACAAACGACGCGTCCGGCGTCACTTCCTCTTCATCCACGCCGAGCTGCTCGACGATGATGCTCTTCACCTTGTCTGCGACTGCCATCGAATCCTCCTAATCAACGCCCGATGCCCAATGCTCATTGTTCGACTCCTCACGTCGGCGGGTTTGAAGACCCGCCGTCATCCGGGGCGGTCATTGAGCACGTGGCTTTGATTACATGTACATGCCGCCATTTACGGCGAGAACGTGACCCGTAATATACGACGCCTCATCCGAGGCGAGAAAGCAGACGGCCGCGGCGATGTCCGCCGGCAGGCCGAGGCGTTTGAGCGGAATCAGCGCTTCCCAATCGGACTGCGCTTTCCCCGCGACGGCGCGGGTCATATCGGTATCGATCATGCCCGGTGCCACGACGTTCACCGTGATGTTCCGCGACGCGACTTCGCGCGCGAGCGCCAGGCTGAACCCGATCAACCCGGCCTTGGATGCCGCGTAGTTGGCCTGACCCGCATTCCCCATCTGCCCGACGACCGAGCTGACGCTGATAATCCGTCCGTTGCGCTGCTTGATCATCGGCTTCAGCACCGCCTGCACGCACGTGAAGGCCGCCGTCAGGTTGGTGGCGATGACCTCGTCCCACTCCTGACGCTTCATGCGGAGCATCAGCTGATCGCGCGTGATCCCCGCGTTGTTGACGAGCACGTCGATGCGGCCGTGCCGCTCCAACACACCGGCCACCATGGCGTCGACGGCCGCCGTGTCGGTCACGTCCAACGAGACGACCTCGGCGCGGCCGCCGGCGGCCTGGATCGCCTCGACCGTGGCCTGGGCGTTGTCGCTGCGGGCGGCGGCGATGACGTGCGCGCCGCGGGCGGCGAGCATCTCGGCAACGCCGCGGCCGATGCCGCGCGACGCGCCGGTCACAATCGCTAGTTTTCCGCCGAAGTCGAGCATGCCGCTACGATCGTGCCGAGGTCGTCAGGCGACCCGAACTGCACCACGCGAGCATCTTTGTGGATCTTCCGGACCAGACCGCTGAGCACCGCACCTGGGCCCACCTCAACATACGTGGTGATGCCCTCGGACGCAAGGCGTTGGACGACGTCGGCCCAACGCACGGGCGCGGATACCTGCCGGACGAGCGCATCGATGGCGGCCCAGGCCTCACGTTTGGGCTGCGCGTCGACGTTGGCGACGACGGGCACGAGCGGCGACGCCGCCGGCAAGTCGCGAAGCTCCGGCTCGAGTCGCGCTTCGGCAGGCGCCATCAACGCACAGTGGAATGGAGCGCTCACCGACAGCGGGATGGCTCGCTTTGCCCCGAGCGCGCGCGCCCGCTCGGAGGCACGCTGCACGGCCGCGGCATGGCCGGCAATCACGATCTGGCCCGGCGCATTGATGTTCGCGGGGCTCACCACCTCGCCTTGCGCAGCCTCGTCACATGCGCGCTGAACGACGTCGAGCTCGGCGCCGAGGATCGCCGCCATCGCCCCGACGCCGACGGGCACCGCCTCCTGCATATAGCGGCCGCGCCGGCGCACCAGCCGCACGGCGTCGCCGAAGCCGATCGTGCCGGCGGCGACATGGGCTGAGTACTCACCGAGGCTGTGGCCAGCGACGAACGACGGTCGGATGCCTCGCGCCTCGAGGACACGGCAGGCGGCGATGCTGGCCGTGAGGATCGCCGGCTGGGTGATCTCGGTGAGCATCAGCTCCGCCTCGGGGCCCTCGAAGCACAACGTGCTCAGCGATCGAGGAGAGGACGCTTCGCTCGCAAAGGCCGCGTCGGCGTCCGCGAAGACACGCTGCGCCTCGGGGAACGCCTCGGCGAGCGCGCGACCCATGCCGACCTGCTGAGAGCCCTGGCCTGGAAAGATGAAGGCGATCACGCGTCGATCGCCACTATTCCTCGTCGACGGGCCTGACCTGTCGCGTCTTGTAGTACCCGCAGTGCGGGCAAATGCGATGCGGGGCTTTCGGCTCGTGACACTGTGGGCACAGGCCCGTCGTGGCGGCGCGCAGCGCGTCGTGCGTGCGGCGCTTGGCAGTGCGCGTCTTGGAATGGCGGCGTTTTGGATTCGGCATAGTCTGATCGAACGTCTAAATCAGTCGCTTCAACGGCGCGAGGCGCGGGTCCTCCCATTGCGGCGAACATACGCACGTCCCGGTATTCCGGTTCGTGCCGCACTGCGGGCACAAGCCCGCGCAGTCCTCCCGGCACAGCGGCTTCATCGGCAGCGTGAGATAGAACTGCTCGCGCAGCAACTCGTTCAGATCGATTTGATCGTCCCGATAGACGCTGGCGTCGAGATCCTCTTCGCTGACCTCGCGGTCGGTCTCACTGCCCTCGCCCGCAGCCTCGACCGGGAGGTAACGCAGGTCGAAGCTGCTGTCGATCGGCAGCGAGAATGGCTCGAGGCAGCGGCTGCATGACAGTTCCAGCCGCGTCCGCACCGTGCCCACCAGCCGGAATCGCTGCTTGTCCTTGTGGATCTGCATGTCCACGTGGACCGGCTCGGCGATTCGATACGCCTCGCCCTCCTGGCCGACGTCGTCGGGCTGAAACACTCGCGAGAAGTGATTGAGCCCTTGGCGATATCGGGTCAGGTCGAGTTGCATACGGCCGGCAAGCCCCTTCGCGAAAATCGTGCGAAAGGGGACCTGTCATTATACTGCGACCTCCAAGGAATCAGGAGTCGGGAATCAGGAATCAGCCTGGGCCAGCCCAGATGTCTAGAGTTGGCTCCAAGCCATCGGGCCGACCCACGGCTTCGGGATGAACAGCCGCTCATAGAGAGCGACGGCGAATCGGTCGGTCATGCCGGCGAGGAAATCCCTCACCGCCGCATCGAGGCCCTCCGTCTCGACGATGCGCGCGTCGAGCAGCTCGGCAGGGCGCTCGCGAACGCGTTCCCAGAGGCCTCCGAGGATGTCGCTCGTCTTCTTGAACTCGGCAGTCGCGGTGTCATTCTCGTAGACGGCGCTGAACAAGAACGACCGCATCGCCAACGTGGCCGACAGCACTTCATCGCTCATGCTGATCTCGGTCAGGTTGCCGCGCTGCGTCTCGGTCACCACGTCTTTCACCATCGTGGCAATGCGCGCTGACGAGGATGCCCCGAGCACGCGCACCGCGTCGTCCGGCAGGTCTCCGGGATGCAGCACGCCCGCCCGCACCGCGTCGTCGATGTCGTGGTTCACATAAGCGATCAGGTCGGCGACGCGCATCACCTGGCCCTCGAGCGTGGCGGCTCGTTTCTCGGGAGCGAGACCGACGGGCGACCCGTCCTTCCCTTTCGAGTGCCGACCGATCCCGTCGCGGACCTCCCAGGTGAGGTTCAGCCCTTTGCCATCGTTCTCGAGCACGTCGACCACCCGCAGGCTCTGCTCGTAGTGCCGGAACCCTCCGGGCACGAGCGAGTCGAGTACCCGCTCGCCGGCGTGGCCGAACGGTGTGTGCCCGAGATCGTGGCCGAGTGCGATCGACTCGGTGAGCTCCTCGTGCAGACGAAGCACTTTGGCGATAGTACGCGCGATCTGGGACACCTCCAGGCTGTGCGTGAGCCGGGTGCGATAGTGGTCGCCGGCCGGCGCGAAGAACACCTGGGTCTTGTGCTTGAGGCGGCGGAACGCCTTGCTGTGAATGATCCGATCGCGATCGTGCTGAAACGCTGGCCGCACCTCGTCCTCGGGCTCGGGCCTGAGCCGGCCGCGCGAGCTCGCGCTCTTGGCCGCCTGCGCGGCAAGCGTCTCGCGCTCGCGCTGCTCGAGCGACTCACGAATGGTCGACAACGATGTCCTCCAGGAAGCTCGTGCCGTGCGCCAGCGGTCCCACACCGAAGTTGGCGGCCAGCGTTTGGCCGAGATCGGCAAAGGTCTGGCGGGTACCCAGACGGGTGCCGCGGCGCACGCGTGAACCCGTCACCAGCAGCGGCACGTGCTCGCGCGAATGATCGGTGCTCGGGGTCGTCGGGTCGTTGCCGTGATCGGCGGTGATGATCAAGAGGTCTGACGCACCGAGGGCCTCGAGTACCGACTGGAGTCGCTCGTCGAATCGCTCGAGGTTCATCGCATAGCCGTCGACGTCATTGCGATGCCCGTACACCGTATCGAAGTCAACGAGGTTGACGAAGATCAGCCCCTCCTGCTCCGTGCGCATCGCCTCCAGCACCCGCGTGACCCCCTCGTCATCGCTCGCCGTCGGCGTCGCACGCGTGATGCCACGGCCCGCGAACAGATCTTTCACTTTGCCGATCGCGACAACCGGAATGTTGCGCCGAGTCAGCAAATCGAGCAGCGTTTCCCCGGCCGGATCGAGGGCGTAATCGTGTCTGTTCGCCGTACGCATGAACGCACCTGGTGTGCCGATGAACGGCCGGGCGATCACTCGTCCGACGCCCATACCGCGTCCAACCAGCTCGAACGCGACCTCGCACATCCGATACAGCTCGGGCACCGATATGACCTCTTCGTGCGCGGCAATCTGAAACACGCTGTCGGCCGACGTATACACGATTGGGTAGCCGGTGTGGACGTGCTCGGCGCCGAGACGGGCGATGATTTCCGTCCCTGACGCCACCACGTTGCCAAGCACGGGGCGGCCGATTCGCTGCTCGAATGTCGCGATGACCTCGGCTGGAAACCCAGTCGGAAACGTCGGGAATGGGCGGTCGAGCACCACTCCCATCATCTCCCAATGGCCGGTCACCGAATCCTTGCCGGCTGACGCCTCCGCCATGCGGCCGTACGCCGCCTGCGGCGCGGTGGACTCCGGTGCCGCAGACAGATCGACGACACGCCCCAGGCCAAGCGCGCGCAAATGCGGTACGCGGAGCGGGCGGTGTTTTGCGATGTTGCCGAGTGTGTTGCTGCCTTCGTCGCCGTATGCGGCCGCGTCGGGCAATTCGCCGCAACCGACGCTGTCGAGCACGATCAGGATGACGCGAGAGAAGGGAGTCAGGTTAGGTGTTGGTCTCGATGGTCGCGATGGCGTGCTTGAACACGAGTTGGTCGGCGCCGTCCACCTCGACGACCAGCGCAAACTTGTCGAAATTCTTGATCCGAGCGTCGAATTGACGACCGTTCACCAGATGAATCGTGACGCCCAGGCGATCGCGCCTCGCGTAATTCAGAAAGGCGTCTTGAATGTTGGGCGGAGCCGGGGACGAGGTGCGTGGTTCTGATACCTGGGCCATCAGGGCGCGTCTCCTCGCGTGCGCACACCGCGCGAGGCGAGCGCGCCGTCGACGCGATGAAGGATCTCCGGCCGCTCGCCGGGTCCATCGAACCAGATAAGGTTAGGCTCTTTACGGAACCAGATCAACTGGCGACGAGCATAGCGACGGTTCTCCTGGACGATGAGCGCGCGTGTGGCGGCCTCGTCTCTGACCCCTCGCAGCATCTCCATCACCTGACGATAGACGAGTCCACCGAACGGCCGCGCATCGGCGGGCACGCCACGCGCGAGCAGTCCTTTCACCTCGTTGACGATGCCGGCGGCGAACTGTGCGTCGACACGGCGCGCCACGCGTTCAGCGATCAGCGGCGGCGGTATCGTGAGGGCCATCGCGACAATCTCGCAGTCCGAGATCGGCGACTGTGTGTCGGCGAAATGCGACGTGAGCGGCCGCCCCGTGGCCAGAAACACTTCGAGCGCTCGAACCAGCCGCTTTCGATCGCGCGGCATGATTCGCGCCGCCGACTCGGGATCGACGCGCTGCAGCATGCGATGCAGGCGTTCCGGCCCTTTGCGCGCCGCCACGCGGTCGAGCCGCGCACGCAGTCCGCTATCGGCGCCGGGACCAGGGAACAGGCCGCGAGTGAGCGCGCGATAGTAAAAGCCGGTGCCCCCGACGAGAATCGGCAGCCCACCTCGCGCATGAATCTCGCGAATCGCACGATCGGCATCGCGAGCGTACTGCGCGGCCGTGTAGACATCGGTCGGCTCGGCGATGTCGATGAGGTGATGCGGGACGCCACGCCGTTCGTCGGACGGCACTTTGTCCGTGCCGATGTCGAATCCGCGATACACCGCGGTCGAATCGCAGTTGACGATCTCGCCGCCGTATCGTTCGGCCAGGGCGAGGCCCAGCGCGCTTTTGCCCGTCGCGGTCGGACCGAGCACGGCGAGGATGAGAGGCCGCCCCTCTTCTGATCGGGCGGGCCTGAACGCAGTCGAGGGCCGCTCGTTCAACGCACGCTGATGATGACGTACAGCGCGAGAGCGGCAAGCACGATGATCAGACCGAGCTGCTGCGTCCGGGTCGGCATGTTCAGTCGAGGTCTCAACGGAGCGGCGGCTGCTCGTTGTAGTAGAACGTCACCGTGAAGAACGCCACGGGATCCGGATAGTCCGGCGGCAGCGGTTCAGTCGGGTTCGAGCCGAGTATCGCATTGTAGGCGGCGCGATTGAACGCCTCGATGTTGGATGGTGAGGCGACGAGGACGTCCGTGATGGCGCCGTTCTTGTGGATGTTGAACTGCAGCACGACACGACCACGGAAGGTCATGGCGGCATAGGGCACGAACCAGTTTCGACGTACCTGCGAGACGAAGCGGCGCAGCCACGGTCCGAAGTCGATGCCCTTGCTGTCGAACTGGATCGTCGCGCCGGGATCGTTTGCGCCGCCCTGCTCGTTGTGAAACGTTTCGTTCTGGACGTATTTCTGCAGGTTGCGCAACGCCTCACCGAGCGCTCCCGGAGCAGGGCGTGAGATCTCAGGCGCTCGGCGAATGCCCTGATCGGCGCGCGGCAACTGCTGCGCCGTCTGCTCTTGCGGGTTTGGCTGTGGCGGGCTCGTATCGGGCTTGACCGGAGTCTCAGCGCCACGCGCCTGTTCGGGCTGTGCCTGCTCGATGCGTTCCGGAGTGTTCCCGCGGGCAAACGGCAGCGGGTTGTCTGGTTTCAACGCCCGCTGAGGTGACTGGGCGCGTCGATTCAAATCGGACAAGTCGACGTCGGGCTTTGGTTTTGGCGTCTCCAGCTCGAGGCGCGGCTGAATGAAGACGAAGCGGCGCTCGTTCCGCTCGCGCTCGCGTTGCTGCCTCAGGAGCTCCTCCTGACGGGCCTTGAGCTCCTCTTCTGACGGCAGGAACAGGGTCAGGCGAGGTGCGAACTGGATGATGAAGATGACGAGCAGGTGCAGGAGCAGCGAAAGAACGACGATGTTGCCAGCCGAAAGTGCGCGGCCGACGGTCTGTTCGTCCTGATACCGTTCCTCGATGTCGAAATGGATCAACGGCCTGAAGGGGAATTATAACCCGCTGGCACAAGGAGTTAGAGGAATCAGGAGGCAGGAATCAGGAATCAGCAGGAATCAGCGCAGAAGGACTCAAGCGTAGGCCTGTTTCCTACGAGCTCCGTGCTGCCTCCTACTGATTCCCGATTCCCGCCTCCTGATTCCTGACTGCCGTATAGAGATAGACGACGCCGAACGTCAGCGGGACGGCGCGAACGTCGTGAAACCCGGATTGACGCAGTATTGTCACAAACTCAGCTGCAGGGGGAAACGTGGTCACCGACGCCGGCAGATACGAGTAGGCGCCCATGTGCCCCGAAATGAGTCGGCCAATTCGGGGCAAGATGTTCCTGAAGTACCAGAGGTAGACAGCGCTAATCCCCGGAATCCTCGGCACGCCAAACTCCAGAATCGCCAGCCGCCCGCCAGGGCGAAGCACGCGCGCCAACTCGACGCAGGCGCGATCGGGATGCTCTACATTGCGTATGCCGAAGGCGACCGTGGCGGCCTCGGCGCAGGCGTCGGGCGCGGGAATCGCGGTCGCATCGCCGCGGACGAGCGTGATGCGTCGGGCCTGGTGCGCCGCACGGATCTTATCGAGTCCCAGCCGCAGCATCTCTCCCGCGAAGTCGATGCCCAGGATGCGACGCGCCCCACGCGCCTCGAGGGCGACATCGGCCGTCCCGGTGCAGACGTCGATCAGCGTTTCGCGTCCGGAGAGCTGCAGCGAGGCAATCGCCTCTCGCCGCCACCGCCGATCGATGCCGGCGCTCAGCAGATGATTCAGCAGGTCGTAGCGCGGGGCGATCGCGTCGAACATCCCCGCGATGCGCTCGGGCGTCTTGTCCGGTGTGAGGTTAGCCACGGAGGACACGGAGATTATTGCCACTGAGGACACTAAGAGCACTAAGGATCTCGTTTCGTGTTCTCCGTGATCTTAGTGGCCAAAGCTTCGTGATCTTAGCGTCCTCCGTGGCTACGTTCTCCGTGGCTAGCCGATGTAGAGTGCGAGCGCCGTGACAGCGAAGTAGATAATGCCGACCCACCCGTTGAGATCGAAGGCCTTTTTCACCTGCGACAAGTCGTCGGCGCGGACGAGCGACTGCTCGTAGAACAGCAGAACGGCCACACACGCGACGCCGGCCAGATACAGTGCCGGCAAGCGCGCGGCCTGCCACAGCACGGCCATCGTCACGACGGCGCCGACGTGCATCAGACGTGACAGTGCGATCGACCTCGCGACGCCGAATCGCGTGGGGATCGAGCGCAAGCCATTGCCGCGATCGAAGTCGACGTCCTGACAGGCGTAGAGGATGTCGAAGCCGCCAACCCACAACCCGATCCCGAGACCCAGCAACCATGGCTCGAGTCCCCCTCTGCCGCCGGCCGCCAGCCAGCCTCCGACCGGCGCCACCGCCATGGCAAGACCGAGGAACAACTGCGTGTACGCGGTCACGCGTTTGGCCAACGAGTACCAGAACACGATCGCGAGCGCCAGGGGCGACAACAGCAAGCACAGCGTGCTCAAACGAGAGGCCGCCAGCACGAAGATCGTCGACGCGATGACGACGAACAGGATCGCTTCCGTGCGGCTCATCGCGCCCCGTGGCAGTTCGCGCATCGCCGTACGTGGATTCAGGGCATCGTAGCGGGCGTCGACGAGTCGGTTGAAACCCATTGCCGCGCTGCGGGCGCTCACCATGCAGACGACGATCCAGCCGATCTGCGTCCACGAGAACGGATGATCACGCCACGCCAGCAGCGCGCCGATCAGCGCAAACGGTAAGGCGAACACCGAATGGCTGAAACGAACGAATGAGAGGTATGTCGCGAGCGTGCTCATCACTGCGGCCTGTCCACGACGGCCGAATTCATGCGCGCCGACAGGTCGAACGGCCTGATGGCATCGGCTGCGATGCCACTCACAAGAAATTCTTCCACATCACGCACGGCTCGGCGCGGCATTCTCACCACTGAAAACACCGCACGCTTGCCGACGTCCACACTGCCGAAATCGCTCGCGAAACCGAGCGCTCGGGCGCCCGTCAGCGTCGCGCTTTCCAGCAGCCGCCGCGCCGGTACCCCAGGCGCAATTCGCCGCGCCTCGGCCAGCTCGTTGAACATGTTGAGATCGGCAACACTCGCGAGGCTGTCAGTGCCGAACGCCACCGGCACACCCGCGTCATAGAACGACTGGAGTGGCGGCGATCCGACGCCGACATACACGTTGCTCCTCGGGCACGAGACGAGCGTCGCGCCGATCGTGCGCAGCTTGGCGAGGTCAGCCGAGTCGAACTGCACGCCATGCACGACGAGCGTGCGCGCATCGAGGAATCCGAGGTCGGCGAGGTACGTGACCGGCGAGACGCCAGGCGGCTTCCACTCATCCGTCCACACGCCGAGCCGCTCGAGCATGACGCGCGTGGCTCCCGTGCCATCTCGCAACAGTTGGATCTCCTGCGGTGATTCACCCAGATGCACGGTCGTGAGGGGATGCGGAGCCGCGTCGACGTCGGCTCGAATCGCGTGAAACAGCTCCGGCGAGACTGAGTACGGTGCGTGGGGCGCAAGGCTGAGGCGAATCCGGTCGTCGCCAGTGACTGTCATCGCGATCGCGTCCCTGGCCCCGGCGACTTTGGCGGCGGCATCCGGGATGTTGAACCCGAGCTGCTCGTAGAAGACGTGCGCCGCCATTCTCGCGTCTCTGAGCAGGTCGACGGTCACCAGCGTGTTGCTGATGTCGCCGATGACACCGGTTCCGGAGCGGTGTGCTTCGTCGATCGCCTGGCGAGCCGCTTCGAGAATCGCTGGTGCCGCCGGGTCGGGCCAGGCGCGACGCCGCGACATCAAATCAGACACCCACTCGTTGAAGCTCCCGCTGGGCGGCACACTCCCGCGCAGATACGACAGCTCCAGATGCGTGTGCGCGTTGACGAGAGCCGGCAACAGCACGACCCGGCCGAGATCGACTACCCCGCCAGGTTCGGGGATGCTCGAATCAACAGACTGAATGCGGTCGTCCCCGCCGATGGTGACAAAGCCGTTACGGATCGGCGCTCGTGCAATCGGTACGACCCACTGCGCCGTGACTGTCAGCGGGGGGGCGTCCGACATCGGCTCATCTCGGTGTTGCTATTGTGCGAGCCGAAGCGTCTTCCCCGCCCGGCTGCGAGCCTGGTAGTTGCGCAGCTCCTCCGGGACCGACGTGTCACCGTCGGCGCGCGCGGTCGCGAGCGACAGCATGCGCGGGACCTCGCGGTCGCGGAAGATCGGATCTCCGAGGATCTCGTAATGCATGTTGCGCCGCTTGGGCGTGAAGCCGGCGTCCTCGATGTTGACGACGATCTCGAGCTCGTCCATGCAGTAACTGGCGCCAGCCGCGCGCACGACGTTCTCTTCGATCATCACGCTGCCCATGTCGTTGGCGCCGTAGGCGAGACTGAGCTGCCCGACCTTTCCGCCCTGCGTGACCCACGACGCTTGCACGTTGTCGAAGTTGTCGAGGAGGATCCGCGACAGCGCCAAGGTGCGAAGGTAGTCGATGCCGGTCGCTTCGTAGCCGCCGTGCTCGGTGTGCTCCGGCTGGTAGCTCCAGGTGATGAACGCGGTGAAGCCAGCGGTCTCGTCCTGGAGATCGCGCAGACGCATCATGTGCTCAATGCGCTCCTCATCGGTCTCGACCGTCCCATACATCATCGTCGCCGTCGTCCGAAGTCCGGCGTTGTGCGCCTCACGCATCACGTCGATCCACTCGTCGGACGTCGCCTTGCTGTAGCAGTTCAACAGCGTGCGTACGCGATCGACCAGAATCTCCGCGCCGCCTCCCGGGATGCTGTCGAGACCGGCCGCAACCAGGCGTTCGATGACCGTCGGCACCGCGACCCGATTCAAACGGGCGATGTGCAGCACTTCAGGTGGCGACAGCGCGTGCAGCTTGAACTCGGGATAGCGCGCCTTCACCGCGCGGAACAAGTCCTCGTACCACTGAAGCGGCAGGTCGGGGTTGTGGCCACCCTGCAGCAGCAGTTGGTTGCCGCCAACGGCGATGGTCTCGTCGATCTTCTGGAAAATCTCGTCGAAGCCGAGGACGTACCCGTCGCTGGAGCCGACCGGGCGATAGAACGCGCAGAAGTTGCACCTGGCGACGCAGATATTCGTGTAGTTGACGTTGCGGTCGATGATGTAGGTGACGATGCCCTCGGGGTGCTTGCGGACGCGGATGGCGTCGGCGAGGTGACCGAGCAGGTGTGTCGGCGCGTGACGATAGAGGTGCAGCGCCTCACCGGCGTCGACTCGGCCGCCGTCAAGCACCTTCTTGGCAATCGTATCGATCATCGTTCGCTCAAGTCCGGCTCACCGCCTCCGCCACGGCTACGGCGGTCAGGAAGCCGGACGCTACAGCTTCAGGTCTGGCTAAAGCCGGAAACTATATGTCAGAAGAATTCCAGCCGTCGGCGTGCCGGAGCCAAGCCGAGATCCGCGGCGTAGTCCAGGAACAACTGCAGTCCTCGGGCTTCATCCGCTCCGATACCGTATTTCACATTATCCCTTAGGTACGCTGCGGCTCTGGCCGTGCGCCTCGCATCGCCGCGCCCGTATTCGGCGGCGATCGCCTCGGACGCCCGGACACCTTCGGCCTGCGCCTCCTGCAACGCGCTGACATCCGCGGCATCTGCAACACCGGTCCGCCCGGTCCACGCCGCATAGATGAACGGCAGACCGCTCAGCCGAGTCCATTCCTCGCCCAAATCGACCTTCTGCAGTCCGAGCGCCTCGTGCTCGGCATCGAACGCAGGATCGCCGATCAGCAGCGCCGCGTCGGCGGCCCGCACCATCGCGGCAAGGTCGGGCCGGTGTGAGACGAATTCCGGGCGAATCCGAAAGTGGTGGTGGCATAGCACCTGGATGAGTGCCACGGATGTTCGCGAGCTCGTGTCGAGCGCAATCGATCTGACGTCGGCAACCGGCCGAGTCGTATAGAGCGCGACTGAAGCGATCGGCCCGCGCGAGCCGACGCCGACACCCGGAATCATCCGATAGTCCGGTGACTGCAGGTACTCCACGGACGGTACGAGACCCAGGTCGACCTCATCGGCGTGCAGCAGCGAGGCACACACCGATGGCACGTCGTAGCGAACTCGCCAGCGTGACGGCTCGCGATCGAGTGCCCACGTCAACGGTCGTGCGTTCAGATAGCCGACCGCACCAATGCGCAGCGGCCGCCGCGTGTGTTCGACCGAAGCCGGCATCAGGCGAGTGGGGCGAACCGGCCGTCACGCTCGACCGGGGTGTAGCCGGCGGCCTCGATGTTGCGACGAATCTCCTCGAGCGGCGCTCGGCGCCTCCCCGCGGGGGCGTCCTCCGAGGCGGAAATCCCGTCGATGTCGTCGGCGCCAAACGTCAGCGCGACCTGCGCCAACTTGGGCCCGTATCGCTGCCAATCGACTTGGATGCTCGGCACCTCAGGCGCGGCAAGCCGCGCGATCGCTACGGTCTTCACGTCCTCGTAACCGGTGGTAGGGCGAAACGTTGCGAGCGTCATCGGCAGTGGGCTGATCAACTGGATACAGGCGTAGCGTTCGTGCAGGTGGCTGGCGCGGACGAACAGCCCCGTACGGTCGGCCGCGGCCAGCTTGTCGATCGTCAGACGCAGACGACTGAACCCCGCCGTCACGAGATCGCGAACGGCCGCGTCGAGATCGGCGATCCGGTCCATCGGCAGATCGGCGATCGAATCGAGGCCGGCGGCACGCAACGACGTCAACACTCCGGCAACCCCGCCAGACTCACCGTCGCCGAGGCGTTCGACGTCGCTCCACGAGAAAGCGGACACCGTGCGCTCCCCTGCCGCCGTCTTCGCGCGAGACACGCTCGTGACGGCCGATGGCAAGTCCACCGGCGAACCCGTAATCCTGATCTCACGCGCCATCGGCGGCAGCGGCTCGTCGAACGCCGCATCGATCGGGACGGTTTCAACACGCAGAAAGGTGGCGCGCGCGCCAGAGCGCCGTCGGCGCCAGGTATCGGCCAACATGCCGAGCGGCAGGATGTCAGGCGTCGTTGCCAGCTCCTGGATTTCGGCGGGCGCCAGCGCCTCGCCGGCCTCGATGCGCTCCATGTAACGGTCGAACGTCGTCGATGTGTTCATGTTCGAACTAACGAACTGGTGCAATCAAACGCACTCACGCCATGGTACGCGGCGGGCCTAAAGAACCAGGCCCGCCCTACACTGAACTGCTCATCGCCTCGGCCACTCGCGTCGCCAGCGCGAGCGCATCACGCCCGGCACGGCCGGACACGCCTGGCTCTCGGCGCGTCCGTACCGCGTCGACGAAATCGGCCAGCTCGCGTTTGAGCGGCTCCTCGTTCGCGATGTCGAGCTTGCCGCCTTGAATCACCGGCCGCCCCGCACCGTCGGCGTCGGCCGCCAGCCGATACACCTCGACTTCCTGCGTCGCGTAGTCGACCGACACATACGAATCGTGCTGAAAGAAACGCACCTTCCGCACGCGATCCCGGCTGATCCGGCTGGCAGTGACATTGGCGACACACCCCGAGGCAAATCGCAGTCTCGCGTTCGCGATGTCGGTCCGCGGCGTCAGCACGTTGACCCCGATTGCTTCCACACCGACGACGTCGGAGCGGACGGAGGCGAGCAGCAGATCGAGGTCATGAATCATCAGATCGAAGATCACGTCGATGTCGAGGCTGCGCTCAGGGAAGGCGCCCAGCCGATGGATCTCGACGAACCGCGGATCCGTGACCAGCGGGAGCACGGCAGCGACGGCCGGATTGAAACGCTCGGTATGTCCGGCGGCCAGCGTCACCCCTTTTCGCGCGGCCGCGTCGACGAGGTGATCGGCTTCCTTCATCGATGCCGCGAGTGGCTTCTCGACGAGGACAGCGATGCCCTGGTCGATGAACGGGAGCGCCACGTGGACGTGAGAGATCGTCGGAACGGCAATCGTGACCGCGTCGACGGTCCCATTGAGATCGGCGGCGTTGAACGCGCGGGTGCCGTACTTTACCGCGACCTCTTCCGCTCGGCCCGGCTTCGTATCGACCACGCCGACGAGCTCGACGTCGTCCATCGCCGACAGCAGCCGCGCGTGATGCTGACCCAGGTGTCCGACGCCGACGACGGCGACGCGCAGCTTCGTCATGAGGGGCGTGGCCGTCCCACGATCGTGATCCCGGCTTCGTTGGCCGAGGCAAACACGGCGTCGCCATCGAGCACCAGCGTCTTGCCGGCATCGATCGAGAGCGCGCTCACCCCCGCGACCCGCATCGCCTGAATCGTGGCGAAGCCGATCACCGGCACGTCGAAGCGCATGTCCTGATTCGGCTTGGCAACCTTGATGAGCCGAACCCCCGGCCCGGCTAGATGCCCGGCGCGCCCGATCACTTCGTCGGTGCCTTCCATCGCTTCGACAGCGACGACGGCCAAGTGCTTCACCGCAATCGTCTGTCCAACGTCCAGCCCCGCGATTGCGTCGGCGATCCGATAGCCGAACTCGAAGTCGCGCTGTTCGTCCGCCGTCGGCTCGCGGCGCGTGAGCACGCCAGACCTCGCCAGCAGCGGTGACAGCAGCGTCGTCGAATCGATCAAGTCGATGCCGTGATCCTTCATCACCCTGGCCACCGCACCGATCAAGCCGTCCGTGCTCTTGGTGGTCAGGCTCATGAGCACGCCGAGAAACGTCCGGTCGGGCACGACACCCGCGAAGATCTTCGTGTGCTTCACCTGTCCGGCCATCACCGCCTTGCTCGCCCCGGCCTCTTTGAGGACAGCGATGCACCTGCCCAATTGACCGAGCGAGATCCAGTGGATGGCCGCGCCTTGACGCTTCGCCGCATCGTTCAATTCCGGAAACGTCTCTTCCTTGATCGCGACGATAGTGACATCGTGCTTCTGAGCGCACGCCGCCTCGAGAACGAGAAACGGAAAGCGGCCGTTACCGGCAATGATGCCGAGCTTCACACGGTCCTCTACTCGTCGGCCACGAGCTCCTCGGCGCGGCGTGTCGGTCGCCGGAGGATGACCCCGCGCTGCGAGTGGCGGATGAAGTCGACCAGATAGTGAATCTCCGGCGCCGACAACGACTTGTCCTGCTCGATCGTCACCAGTGCCCGCGTCGTGTTCAGCTTGGACTGCAGCAGATACCTGAACGCCGAGCGCAGCTGGCTGATGGTCGCCGGCGTGAACCCGCGGCGCGACAACCCGATCGTGTTGACGCCGAAGATGCGCGCGGGCCGGCTGCCGATCGTGCGGCCGAACGGCAACGCGTCCTTCGTGACCACCGAGTAGCCGCCGATGAACCCGTGCTTGCCGACGCGGCAGAACTGATGCACGGCCGATCCGGCGCTCACGTTGGCGAAGTCCTCGACGTGCACGTGCCCACCGAGCGTGGCGTGGGGGCCAAAGATGGTGTGGCTGCCGATATGGCAGTCGTGGGCGACATGCACGTACGCCATGAACAGATTGTCGTCACCAATCGTCGTCTCGCCGCCGCCGCCCATCGTTCCGCGGTTGATCGTGACGAACTCGCGAAAGATGTTGTTGCGGCCGACGATCAGCTTGGTCCGCTCTCCGCGGTATTTCAGATCCTGCGGCGCGAGGCCGATCGAGGCCATCGGATAGATCTGTGTTCCGTCGCCGATCTCCGTCCACCCCTCGATCACGACCGAGGCGCCGATCTGGCAGTGCGTGCCGACACGGACATCAGGGCCGATGACCGCATGTGGGCCAATCGTCGTGCCCTCGCCCACGACCGCACCCGCGTGAACGTGGGCCGTGGGGTCGATCGTGGCCTGGGGAGGCTCAATCCCGAGTAACAGCTCGGCCTCGGCCGCCAGTTGCCCGTTGACGACCGCCGAGGCCTGGGCCGTCGCAAGACGCGAGCGCACGCGCCCAAGGGTGACATCGAGATACAGCCGGTCGCCCGGCACGACGGGAGTTCTGAACTTGGCGTTGTTGACGCCGCGGAGCCACACCCGCGCCGCGAGCGGCGCGTCGACACGCTCCAGAAGCAATGCCGCCGCCACTTGCGTCAGCGCCTCGATCATCAACACCGCCGGCATCAGCGGGGAACCTGGGAAGTGGCCCTGGAAGAACTCTTCGTTGATGGTGACGTTCTTGACGGCCACGAGCCGGTGACCCGGCTCGTGCTCGGCAATAGCGTCTATGAGGAAAGACGGGTAACGGTAGTAGACGCGATCGAGAAGCGCCGGTAGATCGACTGCCACAGCAACCTGTTCGGGGTGCATCGGACCAGGCGCCGCAGCTCCGGGGCCGTGCCCCGCGGCGCCTGGATGATCCGATCGCGCTACTTGGCCGGCGGCGCGGGCGCGGGCGCGGGCGCTGCCGGTTTGGCGCCGCCACCCGAATTCATCGCGGCAATTACGTCGCTCGTCAGGTCCATCCCCGGGTCGGCCCAGACGAGACCGCTCTGTCCGGCGTTGAAGACGAAGTGCACCTGCTTCTCTTTGGCGACCTTGTCGACCATCGGCAGGACCTTGCGCGTGAAGTCGTCCTCGACCTGCTGCGCGAGCTTCTGCAGCTCTTCCTGCGCGTCCTCGCTCGCGCGCTGGAGATCTCGCTGCGTGCGCTCAATGTCGCTCTGCAGCTGCGAGCGTGCCGCGTCGCTGAGCACACTGCCGCCCTGATCGAGCTTCTGCTGCATCGCCTGCAAGTTCTTATTCTTGTCCTGCAGGTCGCGTTGCCGCTTCTCCTGCTCACCCTTGAGCCGGTCCGCGGCTGCCCTGCCATCGGCCGATTGGGCGGCGATGACGTCCATACGCACGTAGGCGTACTTGAAACCGTCCTGGAACTTCGCTAAAGGCGCGGGCGCAGGGGCCGGTGCTGGCTTCTGGGTGCCCGGCGCGGGCGCTGGTGCCGCCGGCTTCTGTGTGGCCGGCGCGGGTGTGGGTGCCGCTGGCTTCTGCGTTCCCGGGGCCGGCGCGGGCGCCTGTGCATACGACGCGCCGACGGCCGTCAGGCCGAACGCCAGAGCGATGGCAAACACTCTCATTCCACTAGGTCCTTTCTGCTGGAACGTACTCCGATGATTTTACTCGACCAACTGACGCCAAGTAAGATGGTTCTTGCCCGTTGCCTGCGCGAGGAGACTGCCGGACTGATGCCGCGATCCACACTGTCTTGGGCCGTTTTTGCCTTTCTCACCCTTTCGATCGCTGCGTGCGGCAGTGATCCCGTCGAGACGCCGACCCCGCCCTCCGCGGTGAGCGTGACCGAGAACCTCAGCGAGACGCTGACGGTCAACGGCGCCAGGACGTTTCCGTTCACCGCGAATCGCGCAGGAACGGTGACCGCCAGACTGAGCGCGTTGGCGCCTGACGACACCATCACGATCGGTCTGAGCATCGGCACCTGGAACGGTGCCTCGTGTCAGATCATCATCGCGAATGACCAGGCAAAGCTGAACGTCTCCGTCGTCGGCACCGCCCAGCAGACCGGACAGTTCTGTGCCCGCGTCTACGACGTCGGCTTCCTCACCGCGCCGACGGTCTTCACGATCGAACTCACGCACTTCTGAACGGCTCTCGGCTCCGGGCTCTAGAACCCTCGAGCCGAGAGCCGAAAGCCCAGAGCCTCAAGCCTTTCACATCGTCAGAACGTGGTGCCGACCGCAAAGCGGAACGTCGTCTGCTTCGCCGGCTGATAACGGTTGTCGAGCACGCCGAGGCGCTGCGGGTTGTACGCGTAGATCAATCGGAACGGCACGTTCAGGACCGGCATGAAGAACCGCAGCTCGACACCGGTTGACGTCTTGAACGCGCTCGTCTGTCCGATGACCTGCGTGGTGACCCCTGGTGCGTTGGGATCGACCAGCGAGGACAGGGCGAACGGATCGGTGATGGCCGGGGGCGGCGGGCTGACGAGCGCCGTCAGATCTTCCTTCCACCCAAACGACTGTCCAACGTCACGCACCTGACCGGCGTCGTAGAACAGCACGATACGCACCTGGCTCATGATCGAGATGAGGTATTCGGCGTTGAACAGCAGGCTCTTGTTGCCGCCGAGCACGACAACCGACCCGGGCACGGTCGGACCGATCGAGCGGATGTCGTAGCCGCGAACGCTGTACTCACCGCCGAGGAAGAGTCGCTCGAAGATCGGCAGCGACTCGGTGTTGCCGAGCGGCGCGATGTACTGCACCTGCGCACGGAACCCGACCGACGTGCGCGGCAGATGTCGCTTGAAGAAGATCGCCTCACCCGACGGCTTGTAGTACTGGGTGTTGCCACCAAGCACGGCGAGATCCATCGAGGCCGTGAAGCGCCGCCCTGTGTTCGGGAAGATCGGATTGTCGACGGTGTTGTGAACGAAGCTCGGCGTGATCTTGCTGATGGTGCGCGAGCCGCCCTGACCGATCAGCAATGAGTCGTAGATGAACGGGTTGCGGCGCAGCACCTCCAGCTGCGTCGGCGTCAGCTCCGACAGGTTGCTGACCGACGACAGCACCGAGCAGCCGGTCGGGCGCAGCAGACATGAGGTGTCGATCAGCGCTTCGCTCAGGTCGGTGATCTTGATCGTCTCGTACGAGTAGTTGAAGAACATGCGGCTGAAGTCGGCGACCGGGAACCCGACCACCATGTTGCCGCCCGTTGATTTCTGCGTGTAGTAGCCGACGAACTGCAGCGACCGCTTATAGACATCGAAGCCGCCCGTGATGTTGCGGTCGAACAGGAACGGCTCGGTGAACGCGAGCTGATAGTTCTGCGCGCGGTCGCCCGCCTGCATCGACACGGTCAGGCTCTCGCCGCGTCCGAGGAAGTTCGACGTCTGGAACGACAGCTGACCGAACAAGCCCTCGTACTGTGACACGCCGGCGCCGAACGTCAGCTGATTGCGATTCTGCTCCTCGAACTTGAGCGTGACGTCGACGTTGTTGTCCTTGTTCGGCGTCTTGTCGACCTTCATGTCGCTGTCGTTGCCCTTGAGTTCCTTGAAGTAACCGAGCTGATTCAAGCGACGGACGCTGTACTTGAGCGCTTCGGTGTCGAAGACACCGCCTTCGACCAGGCGCATCTCGCGTCGGATCACGTTATCGCGCGTCGTGGTGTTGCCGGTGAACGTGATGCGGTTGACGAAGTACTGAGGCCCCTCGGTGATTTGCATCATGACGTCGACACTCGGCGTCTTGCTGGCCTCGGCCTTCGCCGTGGCGCGCGGCGCATCGGTGCCAGGCGTCGCCGTCGCCAGGGCGGCCGGCACCAGCGCCGCGAGCATCGTCTCAGGATTGCTCGGGTCGTCGCTGAACTTGAGCACCGGGAACGGAGTGAACTCCATGTAACCCCGGCTGCCGTAGATTTCCTGCGCCTTCTTGTTGCCGTCTTGCAGCTTCTTGCGGTTGTACCACTCGTCGGGGTCGATCTTATACAGCGTCCGCAGACCCTGACTTTGGACCAGCTTGTTTCCCTCGAACGACAGCTGGCCCATCTTGTAGCGATGCCCTTCCGTCACCGGAATGCGCAGCTCCACCCACCGTGACTTGCCGTCCTTCGAGTCCTCCACCACCTTGATTTCGGGGTTGCCAACCCGCGCCTGCGGATAACCCTGGTTCTGGTAATACTCGACGACCTTCGCCGCGTCCTCTTCGAATTCGGCCTCCTTGTAGGTGCCGCCACCGGTGATGAAGCCCAGCAAGCCTTTCGGCTTGTTCTCTTTCATTTTTTTCTGGAGCTTGCCATCGCTGATCGCCTGATTCCCGGCGAAGTCGACACTGCGGATCTTGATCTTCGGACCCTCGCCGACCGAGAACGTCACGTTCACCAGCTTGGGACCGCCGGCAACCGGCGTGACCTTATGGCCGATCTCGGCGTTGGTGAATCCTTTCTCCGCCATCAGCTCTCTCAGCGTCGTCTTGACCCGGCGAATGGCGCCCTCGTCGAGGAACGAGTCGAGACGCATCTCGATGTTCTTGTCGCGCAGCTTCTGATCGATGTCGGTGCGCTTGATGATGCTGATCGACTCGCCTTTGCTATCGCGGTAGTCGACGATCTTGACCCGCTCGCGCTCCTCCATGTGGTAGACGATCATCACGCCAACGGTCCCGTTCGGGAACGTGTGCTCGGTCTTCTCGATCTTGAGGTCGTCGAGGAAGTTGGTCGCCCACAGCGACTTGAAATCCGCCCGCATCGTGTCCTCGACCTTGTCGTCGTAGCTGACGAAGATGCCTTCGGACGGCTTGCTGACGAGATCCTTAATCTTGGTCCAGTAGAGATACGTGTCGCTCTCGATCGTTGGCGTGCCGCCCTGGCTGGCGAAACAGGGCTCCCAAATCCAGACGAAGGGCGGAGAGCCTGCCGGCGGGAGGGCCCTGGGGGCTCCGACTTCGGTGCCGCACGCCGTCTTGTCGATGGCGACCGGTTCTGCGGCTTGCGGTTGATTGGCCGGATTCTGGGGCGCCGGCGCCGGCGCTGCCTGCGCCATCGCCACGGCTGGAGCCGCCCCCGCGAGTACCGACGCAAGTAACAGTCGGAAAAGGATCTTCATCATCAATGCACGCAGCGGAAATACCTTAGCTTACTGGATTTAGGACGTGCGAGGCGAGGGATTGGCCGGGGATGTGCCGGGGGAGGACGGAGCTGATTCGAACGCTGCGACGCCGGGCCTCACAACAAGGCCCGGCCTACACGTCCGCTGACTACGCCAGGCGTCGTCCGGCAGTAAGTTCCCCCACGGGGCGATAGGCGAGTTGACCGCCGTCGAGATAGACCTCGACCTCGCCGTCGCGGAGGTTGCCTCGAATCAGCTCTTCCGAGAGTGGATCCTCGACGTATCGCTGAATCGCGCGGCGCAGCGGACGCGCCCCGTACGAGCGGTCCTTGCACGTGACGTCGATGATCCAGTCAATCACGTCGTTGGTCAGCCCAATCTTCATGCGCCGATCAACCAGGTTGCCGTTCAGCTGATCGATCAGCAGGCCCATGATCCGACGCAGGTCCTCGTCGGAGAGCGCGTCGAAGACGATGATCTCGTCGATACGATTGATGAACTCGGGGTTGAAGGTGCGCTTCACCTCGCCGAGCACCATGTCGCTGACGTTCTTGTCGACGATGCCGGTATCGCTGGCCTGGAACCCGAGCGACGACTTCTTCTGAATGAAGCGCGCGCCGATGTTCGAGGTCATGATGATGATCGTGTTCTTGAAGTTCACACGATTCCCGAGCCCGTCGGTGAGATGGCCGTCTTCGAACACCTGCAGCAGGATGTTGAAGATGTCGGGATGCGCCTTCTCGATCTCATCGAGCAGCACCACGGAGTACGGATTGCGCTTCACTTTCTCCGTGAGCTGACCGCCTTCTTCGTGCCCGACGTATCCCGGCGGCGAGCCAATCAGCTTCGACACCGAGTGCTTCTCCATGTACTCGGACATGTCGAAGCGAATCAGCGCATGATCGCTGCCGAACAGGAAGTTGGCCAGCGCGCGCGCGAGCTCGGTTTTGCCGACGCCGGTCGGGCCGAGGAAGATGAAGCTGCCGACCGGCCGGTTCGGATTCTTCAGGCCGGCGCGTGAGCGGCGGATCGCGCGCGAGATCGCGGAGATCGCCTTCTCCTGGCTGATGACGCGGCGGTGCAGGTCGGCTTCCATGCGCAGCAACCGGTCGCCTTCGTCCTGGTTGATCGACGCGATCGGCACACCGGTCCACTTCGACACGACCTCGTCGATGTCGGTCTTGCTGACGACGACGCGGCGGGTGCTCGACTTGACGTCGAAGCGCTCGCGCGTGAGCTGCAGACTCTCGCGGGCGGAGACTTCCTGCTCGCGGTAGTACTGCGCCTTCTCGAAGTCCTTCTGCGAGACCGCGTTCTCCATCTGCTCGACGGCGACGCGGATGCTCTTGTTGATCTCGCCGAACTCCTCGCTGTAGCCCGCTTCCTTCAACTTGGCGCGGGCGCCCGCCTCGTCCACCAGGTCGATCGCCTTGTCGGGCAGGAACCGGTCGGTGATGTAACGGCTCGACTGGTAGACCGCGGCCTCGATCGCCTCGGAGGTGTACTCGACGTGATGGAACTGCTCGTAGCGGTCCTTCACGCCCATGAGGATCTCGATCGTTTCCTTCTCGGCCGGCGGGTCGACCTTGATCGCCTGGAACCGGCGCTCGAGCGACCGGTCCTTCTCGATGTACTTGCGGTACTCGGCCGGCGTGGTCGCGCCGATGCAGCGGATCTCGCCGCGGGAGAGCGCCGGCTTCAAGATATTGGCCGCGTCGAGCGAACCCTCGGCCGATCCGGCTCCAACCAACGTGTGCAGCTCGTCGATGAACACGATGATGTTCGGGTTCTCGGTGAGCTCCTTCATGATCGCCTTGAGGCGCTCTTCGAACTGCCCGCGGTACTTCGTGCCGGCGACAATCAGCGAGATGTCGAGCGCCAGGATGCGCTTGTCGGCCAGGAAGTGCGGCACGTCGCCGTAGACGATCTTCTGGGCGAGCCCCTCGACGATCGCCGTCTTTCCGACACCCGGTTCGCCGATGAGGACGGCGTTGTTCTTGGTGCGGCGGCAGAGCACCTGCTGGACACGCTCCAGCTCGTAGTCGCGCCCCACGAGCGGATCGAGCTGGTTTTTCATCGCCGCTTCAGTCAGGTCGCGGCTGAATTCGGCGAGCAGCGGGGTCTCCTTCACCCGCGTCAGCGTCGTCTTTTCATTCAGCAGCTGAACGATGTCCTCACGCACGGTGTGGAGGCGCATCCCCTTTTCCATCAGGATGGACGCGGCGACGCTGCGCTCTTCCCGGAGGATGCCGAGCAGCAGGTGCTCGGTCCCGATGTAGTTGTGGAGCAGGCGGTCGGCCTCTTCGGCGGCGCACTGCAGCACGCGCTTGGTTTCAGCGCTGAAGGGAATCTCGACCGAAGTCGACACTTTCTCTCGGAAAACCGTGCGTCCTTCGATTTCCTTGCGAATATTCTCGAGCGAGAGATGCGACCGGGCAAAGATCCGGCTGGTAAGCCCTTTACCCTCGCGGATCAAGCCGAGGAGGAGGTGCTCGGTCTCAATCGAGATGCTTCCGAGCTGGCTGGCCTCATATCGGGCAAAGAAGAGAACCCGTCGCGCCCGTTCCGTGTAGCGTTCGAACATCCGGCCTGCCTAGGGTTAGAGGGCTGAGGGAGTCAGCACCTCATTGATAGCATTATAAGGCAAAGCTTCGGTGACACCAATGCCTCGTCACGCCTAAGTCCCACGTCTAGTTAGGTTTCGCCGCCTGCTTGGGGCAGATGCCTGCGACGTCACCCCCTGATCTCTTCGACGCCGTTTTCCCTTCCGGGGCTCCCAGCTACTTCGACGCTCACTTTACATATCGGCATCTACCGGTCACACCATGCGACCGTTTACGTGATGTGCCGACCGACCCACTTCGCAACCGTCTTCCCGGTCACCGCACGCGCCGCCACGGCGTCGTACGCCAGGAAATGTGACGATTCGCGGTGCAACGCGTGTGCCGCCGGGGTGGCGTACACCTCGTAGAGCACCCAGCGTGTCGGATCGTCGACGTGCTGACTGACATCGAAGCGCAGGCAGCCAGCGTCATGGGCCACGGATTCGCGGGCGTTGTGGAGTAAAGCCCGCTCAAACTCGGCGAGCATGTCCGGTCGAACGGTCACCTGGACCAAGACGATGTGCATGGTGTGACCTGCGGGAGTCAACGATCGGGAATCAGGGATGCGCGTGCAGCGTCCGCAGATCTGGATTCGAGATCCATGTTTCGGTGACTATACTTCGCTGTCTATGGAGACTATTGGATTCATCGGGCTCGGACTAATGGGCCGCCCGATGGCGAAGAATCTACTGAAGGCCGGTTACAAACTGATCGTCAACAGCCGCAGTCAGGGTCCTGTCGATGATCTCGTGGCGTCAGGAGCCCAACGGGCGATCACTCCCGCGGACGTCGCACGTGGCGCGACTCGCATCATCACGATGGTTCCCGACTCTCCGGACGTCGAGCTCGTGCTCGATGGACCGCAGGGCGTGTTCACGGCGGTCCAACCCGGGACGATCGTCATCGACATGAGCAGCATCGCGCCGATCGTCGCGCGCCGCCTCGCCTCCCAAGCGGCACAGCTGGGAGCAACGATGCTCGACGCGCCGGTCAGCGGTGGTGAGATCGGCGCGATCAATGGCACGCTGTCGATCATGGTGGGCGGCGACGCCGACGCGTTCGCGCGCATCAAGCCGATCCTCGACGTGATGGGGAATCCCGAGAAGGTCGTTTACATCGGCGAGTCGGGCGCGGGACAACTCTGCAAGCTGTGTAATCAGATGGTGATCGGCGGTACGCTCGCGGTCGTGGCGGAAGCGTTGGCACTGGCGCGCAAGGCCGGCGTCGACGCGGAGAAAGTTCGTGAGGCGTTGCTCGGAGGATTCGCGCAGAGCCGTGTGCTCGAGATCCACGGCGACCGCGCACTCAAGAACACCTACAAGCCGGGGTTCTACACGCACTTGTTCGCGAAGGACATGCGTAATGTCGTCTCCACGCTCGCGGAGCACGAGACGCCGGCGCCGGTGACCGCTGTGGTCCAACAGCTTCTGCACGCCACGATGGCGGCTGGGCGTGGCAACGACGACAACTCGATCATGGCGAAGACCGTGTTCGAACTGGCTGGGTTGAAATGAGCGCCCGCCGAGCCTAACGAAGACGGCGCGGCGTCAGTGATCCGAAAAAGGCAAGGCCGTTCTCGTTGACGAGGAGACACCAACATGACCTTCACACGTCACCCGCTCCCGGTTCTGCTCGCCACGGTGATCGTGCTGGCACCGCTCGGCGCGCGCGCGGAAGTCTCAAAGGTCACGATCGTCGCGCGGACGCCGGTGGCAAATGGCCAGACGTTCGGGAGCACCGGAGCGTACGAGAAGCTCACCGGCACGATCGAGTTCTCGCTCGATCCAGCCGATCGCCACAACACACGCATCGCCGATCTCGACAAGGCGCCACGCAGTGCGGATGGTCGTGTTCACTTCACGGCCGATCTCTATGTACTGCAGCCAGTCGATGCCGGTCGCGGCAACGGCGTCCTGCTCTTCGAGATCGCCAATCGTGGCCGCAAGGGGCTGCTCGGGCGTTTCAACCGCGCCGGTGGCAGTACGGATCCAACCGCGCCGGCGGATTTCGGCGACGGCTTCCTCATGCGCGAGGGCTACACCCTCGTGTGGGTCGGCTGGCAGTTCGACGTGACGCCGCCGTTGGTTCGCGTCGACGCGCCGGCAGCCGACGTGCAGGGCCGCATGCGCTTCTCGTTCATTCCCGACGGGCGTCAGAACGATGTCACGCCGGCCGATCTGCCGGGGTACCTGGCGGTCAACAGCACCGATCCGTCCGCGACCCTCACCGTTCGCGATCGGTTCTGGGGAACGCCGGCGGCGATCGCGCGCGACAAGTGGCAGGTCGTCACCGCCAACGGCCGGCCCCAGATTCATCTCGACGGCGGCTTCGAGCCAGGTCGCGTGTACGAGATCAACTACCCTGCGACCGGCGCCCGCGTAGCCGGGGTCGGTCTTGCCGCCACGCGAGATGCGGCGTCAGCGTTCATTCACCGCACCGATCTGCCGGTGAAAGGCCGCTATGCCTACATCTTCGGCGCCTCGCAGAGCGGGCGCTTCCTCCGCCAGTTCCTGCACGACGGTTTCAACGTGGACGAACGCGACCGTCGCGTGTTCGATCTCGTGTGGCCACACATCGCCGGCGGCGGCCTCGGCTCCTTCAACGAACGCTTCGCAGCTCCGGGTTATTCGTCGTTTCCCGCCACGCAGTTCCCGTTCACTGACCTCGAGCAGCGCGATGCCAGCGGCCAGCGCGACGGCATCCTCGTCGCCTACCGACCCGATCAGCAGCCGAAGGTGATCTACACCGACACGTCAGTGGAGTACTGGGGCCAGGGCCGCGCGGCCGCACTGACGCACACGACGATCGACGGCAAGCGGGACGCCGAGGTACCGGAGAACGTGCGCATCTACCTGCTCACGGGGACACAGCACGGCGAGGCGGCGTTCCCGCCATCGGGCGGTAACGGCCAGGCGCTGCCGAATCCGTCGCCGCAAGGCAACGTCATGCGGGCGCTGCTGCGAGCGGCGCACCAGTGGGTGACCGCCGCGACGAAACCACCGGACAGCCGCCATCCGCGACTGCGCGATCAGACGCTGGTCGCCGTCAACGCGGTGCGCTTCCCCGAGCTTCCCGGTATCAGCGACCCGCGCACGATCGAGGGTCCCGGTCAGATGCTGAACGGAAAGTTCGCGGCGCTCCCCTTCCTCGTGCCGCAGGTCGATGCCGACGGCAACGAGCTGGCGGGCATCCGTGTTCCGGAAGTCGCGGTCCCGTTGGCGACGACCACCGGCTGGAACTTCCGCGCCGAACGCATCGGCAACCCGTCGACGATCTACGCGCTGCTCGGCTCGTATATGCCGTTCCCGCGCACGCGCGCCGAGCGCGAGCTGAAGCATGATCCTCGTCCGTCGATCGCGGAACGCTACAAGGGTCGTGAGGACTACTTGCAGCGCATTCGCGCCGCGGCAGTCGATCTCGTGAAACAGCGATTTCTACTCGACGAGGACGTCGATAACACGATGCAGCGGGCCACGCGCCATTGGGATTGGGCGACGGGAGCGACTCAAACCAATTAGCCGCTCCAAGCAACGTCAGTGAGCGTTCCTATGCCGGATGGAGCTGCCCTTGCTCCATCCGCAGCACGCGATCGCAGGCGGCCGCGAGCCGCGGGTTGTGCGTCGCGATCACGGACGTGAGGCCTGACTCTGTGTGCATGCCTCGCAGCAGATCGTGGAGCGAGTCGGCCGTGCGCTCGTCGAGATCGCCGGTGGGCTCGTCGGCTAACAGGATCGCCGGGCTCATCGCCAGCGCGCGCGCCACGGCGACCCGCTGCTGCTCGCCGCCCGACATCATGCTCGGCCGATGATCGAGTCGATCTGCGAGCGAGACACGGGTCAGCAGCTCGGTGGCGCGCCGCCGCGACTCGCCAAGCGAGCGCCGGGCGATGCGCATCGGCATCTCGACGTTCTCGGTCGCGTCGAACTCCGACAGCAGATGGTGAAACTGAAACACGAAGCCGACGTTGCGATTGCGGAACTGCACCAGCGCGCCATCATCCAGAGCCGCGAGGTCGGTGTCCGCCAGGTGAATCCTTCCGGAGTCGGCGCGATCGAGACCGCCGAGCAGGTGCAGCAGCGTGCTCTTCCCCACTCCGGACGCCCCAACGATCGCCACCATCTCGCCGTGATCGACGTGCAAGTCGAGGTCGCGCAGGATGTGCAGCCGCTGCGAACCCACCTGGTATGACTTGTTCAGGCCCGCGACGTCGATGTAGGACATCGCTCCTCAGTCGAACCGCAGCGCCTGGACCGGATCGAGACGCGACGCCTGGCGTGAGGGATAGATCGTCGCCAGGAAGCAGATCGCCACCGACGCGATGGCGACCACTGCGAGATCGAGTGGCAGCACGACGAACGGCACGTGCGACACCTGATAGACGTCCATCGGAATCTGAATCAGCTTGTAGGTATCGAGCACCCAGCACAGCGCGAGCCCGAGCGTCCCGCCGATGACCGTTCCGATGACGCCGATGACGAGTCCCTGCAGCATGAAGATCGCCATCACCCGCCGCGACGAAGTGCCCATCGTCTTGAGGATCGCGATGTCGCGGCTCTTCTGCCGGACGAGCAGAATCAACGAGGAGATGATATTGAGCGCGCCGACAAACACGATCAGGCCGATCGTCGTCGAAATGGCCATCTTCTCAAGCCACAGCGCCGAGAACAGCGAGCGATTCAGCTCGGACCAGTCCTCGGCGGTGTAGTCCTTGCCAAGCGAATCGGAAATGCGCTGCGAGATCGCATGGGCATCGTAGATGTCGTGCACGCGCAGCTGGATCACGCCGGGTGTATCCGTGTTCAACAGCCGCTTGGCGAAGTCCAATGAGACGAAGCCGTACTGCGAGTCGAACTCGTACAAGCCGAGCGCGAAGATCCCGGCCACTTTCAGTGTGCGTTTCCGCGGCAGCATCCCCATCGGCGACAACGTCCCGTTCGGCGTGAGCAGATCGACTTGATCGCCGACGTGCACGTTGAGCTTCATCGCCAAATCGCGACCGAGGAGAATGCCGGGGCGATCGTCCTCTGCCCCAGACAGCGCCGACAGGCGCCCCTGCACCATGGTCCGGTCGATCTCGGTGACATGGGATTCGAGCGCCGGATCGACGCCCTTCACCGTGACGAACTCCTGCTCTCCGCCGGCTTCCACGATCGCCTTGCCCACAATCGCCGGGCCCGCGCCCTCGACGCCGGGCATGGCCAGCAGGCGCTCGACGTCGCGTTGATAGTCGGTGAACCCGGTCGGCTTCCAGACGTAAATGTGCGCGGTCGACCCCAGAATGCGGCTGCGAAGCTCCCCTTGCAGACCGGTCATGAGCCCAAGGGCGACGATCAGGGCCGCCACACCGACGGCAACGCCGATGGTAGAGAAGAGCGAGACGCGCGAAATCGATGCGTGCTGACGCTGTGCCAGCAGATAACGGAGCGCGATGAAGAGCTCAAACGCCACGGTTGCGACCACTTATATCAGGAGTTGAGGTCCTCGTCCGGCCTTTCCAGAGTCTCGGTCTCTACCGAAAAGAGTCTTCCCATGCGCGGACTTGTTTTGCGACAGTGCGAAGATCCGGCCCAACTCAATGTGCCAACTTGGCACGGGTCACGCTAACACGGCGCTCCGTGCCCATTTCTGCACCCAAGACCAAAATCGTGGCAGCGTTCGGCAAGCGGCCAACTCCCTCCGACGCGTTGGGGGATGCCACCCTCGAGTTCGGCGTAGAGCCTGCCGTTGCCGTTAGAGATTCCGAGCCACGACCCCCTATTCCGCCCCACCGCAGGACGACCCAGGTTGTCGCCGCGGTGCTTCTGGTCGCCGCTATGGGTGCGGCCGTCTACTGGGCCGATCGGCTCAAGGTAGCGACCGCCCCGACGCCTTCCGGGAGCTTGAAGATTGAGACGGATCCACCAGGCGCCGAGGTCCGTATCGACGGCAACCTCCGGGGGACGACGCCGCTGTCCTTGAACCTGCCAACTGGTCAGTACAACGTGACCGTGCACCAGGGCACCAATGTGAAGCAGCTCCCGGTTGCCGTCACGACCGGCGCAGTCACGGTGCATCACATCACGTGGACGGATGCGCCGGCGATTGCGGCGGGAAGCGGCAGCCTCAGCGTGACGACAGATCAACCTGGTGGTCAGGTCAGCATCGATGGTCACGACCACGGTGCGGCGCCGCTCACCGTGCGCAACCTGACACCAGGTGAACACCGGGTCGTGGTCAGGGGTGGCGGCAACACCTTTACGCGAACGGTGCAGATCGAACCCGGCGTCACGGCGTCGCTGGTGTTGAGTGCCGGCGGAGTCGCGCCGTGGGGCTGGGTGACGGTTGCGACGCCGATCGCGGTGCAGCTGTTCGAGGGCCAGCGTCTGATAGGCACGAGCGACATCGAACGCATCATGCTACCGGGTGGCGAGCACCAGCTCGAGGTCGTTGCCGACCAGATCGGCTATCGCGCGACACAAAAGGTGCGGGTGATCGCAGGTCAAGCGACGAAGCTTGCGCTCGAGCTGCCGAGTGCGGCGGTCAGTATCAACGCCGTGCCGTGGGCCGAAGTCTCGATTGATGGCAACCGCGTCGGAGAAACACCGCTGGGCAACCTGTCGATCGCCCCCGGTCCTCACGAAGTCGTGTTCCGGCACCCACAATTCGGCGAACGCCGGATGACCACGCTCGTCTCGCTCAAGGAGACGAATCGAATCTCCATGGACATGAGGTCGCGATGACGCGGACGCTTGCCATTCGTGTGGGCCGCACACTCGCCGCTCTCGTGCTCAGCACGCTCAGCCTGGTGACAACCGCCGCCGCGCAGGAGCCATTGACGAAAGCCAAGGCGCTCTACGACTCGGCCGCATACGAGGATGCGCTGACCGTCCTGGCGAAAGTCGATCTCCCGGAAGCGCAGCAGTACCGGGCCCTTTGTCTGCTGGCGCTCGGCCGTTCCCAGGACGCCGCAGCGGTCGTCGAATACCTGCTCACCTCGCAGCCGCTGTACGAGGCATCGGCGCAGGATGCGCCCCCTCGGTTCGTGACCCTCGTCGCCGAAACCAAGCGCAAGCTGCTCCCCCAGCTCGCTCGTAAGGCGTTCACTGAAGGGCGCGATCAGTTCCGGAGCGGATCTCGCGAAACCGCCCTCAAACAGTTCGAGCTGGTGATGACGCTCACGGCCGATCCGTCTTTCGTGCAGACGCCCGAGGTCGAGGATCTGCGGACGCTGGCGTCAGGCTTCATCGAGCTGGCGAAGGCCACGCCTGCGCCAGCACCACCCGCAGCGGCGACGAATGCGGCGGGCAGACCTTCGGCAACAACTGCGACGACCACGGCAGCGTTGAATGCGGCATCGCCGAGCGGCACTGCGGGGGCGACCGCGGCGCGAGGCACCGAGAAACCGCGAAACCTCGAGCCGCCAGAGATCGTGCAGCCGGTCGTCGTGAAGCAGTTCATTCCTCCCGTTCCCGCGGAGATCGGGACCCAGGGGAAACCGACGCTGTCGGTGCGCGTCCTGATCAGCCCCAATGGACGCGTCACGGATGCGTCGATCGAGCAGTCCGCACATCCCCTGTACGACCGCCTCGTGCTGCAAGCGTCTCGGGATTGGGTCTACGAGCCGGCCACGATGAACGGCCGCCCGGTGGTCTCTGAGAAGGTCGTCACGATCCAATTACGGTGACGGCGGGTCTGAAGACCCGCCTCTACGACGTCACGAAGCGAGCGTTGTAGAGGCGCGTCTTTAGACGCGCCGGACTGGGACCACAACTATCGCGGACGCATCAAGGGGAATAGAATCACGTCGCGGATCGAGGCACTGTTGGTGAGCAGCATCACCAGCCGATCGATCCCGATCCCTTCGCCGCCCGTCGGCGGCAAGCCGTACTCCAGCGCCCGAACGTAGTCCTCGTCCATCGCGTGGGCTTCTTCATCGCCTTTGGCACGCTGCGCGAGCTGCTGTTCGAACCGACGCCGCTGCTCGACCGGATCGTTCAGCTCGCTGAAGGCGTTGGCCACCTCGAAGCCGCCGATGTAGAGCTCGAATCGTTCCACCGTGTCGGGATCGTCGGGCTTCTGCTTGGACAACGGCGAGACGTCGGTCGGAAAGTCGTACACGAAGGTCGGAGCGATCAGGTCGTCTTCGCACAACGCTTCGAAGATCACCGCCGCGATCTTGCCGGCGCCATCCTCAGCCGCGATCTCGATGCCCAGTCGGCTGGCGAGCGACGCGGCATCTGCTCGATTGCGGAGCTCGTCTTCCCGGACCTCGGTTCCAAGCCGGCGCGAGGCGGCCGCACGCGCGCCCTCGCGAAGCGAGAGTCGTCGAAACGGCGGCGTCAACGAGATCGCATGCTCCCCGAACGTGATCTGATCGCTGCCGGTCGCCTTGAGCGACACCTCCTGCAGCATCGTCTCGGTCAGCGCCATCAGATCGTTGTAGTCGGCGTAGGTCCAATAGAACTCCAGCATCGTGAACTCAGGATTGTGCTGCGTCGAGATCCCCTCGTTCCTGAAGTTCCGGTTGATTTCGAACACCCGTTCGATGCCACCAACCGTCAGCCGTTTGAGATAGAGCTCGGGTGCGACACGCATGTAGAGCCGCATGTCGAGCGTGTTGTGATGCGTGACGAACGGCCGCGCGAGGGCGCCGCCGGCCATCGGCTGCATCATCGGCGTCTCGACTTCGAGGAAGCCGCGCACGATCAGAAATTCACGGATGGCGGTGACGATGCGGCTGCGCACCTCGAAGACGCGTCGCGAGTCCGGGTTGACGACCAGATCGAGATAGCGCTGCCGGTACCGCGTCTCGACGTCCTGAAGTCCATGCCACTTCTCCGGCAGCGGCAGCAAGCACTTGGCGAGGAACTCGAGTGACGAGGCCCAGATGGTGAACTCGTTCGTCTTGGTGCGGAAGAGACGCCCGCCAACGCCGACCCAATCGCCGAAATCGAGCAGCTTGTAGATCTGAAAATCGCGTTCGGGCAGCGAGTCCTGCCGCAGGTAGACTTGGATGCGCGCGTGCCCGTCGGACAGCTGGAGAAAGTTGGCCTTGCCGAAGCTGCGAATGGCGAGAATGCGCCCAGCCGTCCGCGTGTGGATCTGCATCGCCTCGAGGTCGTCGTGGTTGCGGCCGCCGTGCTCGGCGACAATCGCGTCGATCGAGGCTTCGGGGTTGTAGCGTCGCGGGTACGGATCCACCCCGAGCCGCTTCAGCGCATCGAGATTGGCTCGGCGCTGAATGACCTGATCAGATTCGCCTGTGCTCATTCACGTGCGCGTGTGCGACGGATTGCGTCGAGAATCCCGTTGATGAAACGCACCGAGTCGTCCGCGCTGAAGGCGCGGGCCAGCTCGAGTGCCTCGTTGATGACCACTTTCCCGGGTGTCTCCGGTTCGTAGAGAAACTCGTACACCGCCAGCCGGAGGATGAGCCGATCCATTACGTGCATGCGTTCGAGCCGCCAGTGATCGGCTGCCTCGACGATGAGCGGATCGATCTCCTCGAGATGCGCGGCGACGCCGTCCGCGAGACGCGTCGCAAACTCGCGGACTTCGTCCTCGGCCGGTGCGTCAACGGGGGCCTCGGTCCAGAACCGCTCGCGGACCTCGGCGATCGGGACTCGGCCGACTTCCCATTGATAGAGCATCTGCAGCGCGGCTTGCCGGGCTCGATGACGCCGCTGTCCCGACGAACGCTCGGCGGCGCGTTCCGCTTCAACGTTCATGAAAGCCAGCCTCGCCAATGTGGCGCCAGAGTGTCGCCATTTCCACTGCAGCCATCGCCGCCTCACGGCCTTTGTTGTCGGGGCCGTCGACCGATCGCATGCGCGCCTGCTCCTCGTCGAGCGTCGTCAACAACCCGAACGCGATCGGGATTCCTGAACCAGTGCTGACGTCCATGATGCCGTGTGAGGCTGCGGCCGAGATGTACTCGAAATGCATCGTGTCGCCTTTGATCACGCAGCCCAGGCAGACGATGGCGTCGAACCGGCCCGTGTTCGCCAGGCGCTCGGCGGTGACGGGTATCTCGAACGCGCCAGGGACACGGACCAGCGTGATGTCGTCGTCACGGACGCCAGCCTCGGCCAGCGCCGTGCGCGCCCCGCGCAACAAACCGTCGGTGACCTCGGGATTGAAGCGGGACACGATGATCGCGAACCGGAAGCCGGGCGCAGTCGACGCACCCTGCAGCTCCATCATGCGTCGGCGACCTGCGCGTTCTCACACATCGGAGCGAAGCCAGAGTATACCCCACGCCCAGCACGCGACGACCGCGGTCAGGGCGCCACCGCTGTCAGCGAGCAGGTCGAGCACGTCAGCGTTGCGCCCCGGAACGAACCACTGGTGCACTTCATCGAAGGCGCCATACCCGATGGCGATCAGCAGCGCGAGCGTCGCGCCCCGGCGAGTGACGCGTGCGGGCAGGCCTCGATGCACCGCGCGAACGGCAAGCACGCCCAACACAAGGTACGCGGCGAAATGCAGCGTCTTGTCCGACGGTTTGGTCGGCAGCGGCGGCAGCGTCGAGAGACCCGACACAAAGAAGATGAGCGCCATGTAGGCAACGACCGGCGCCCATAAGAGAAAGCGTCGACTCACGACACCGCGATCAGAACGGCAGTGGATAGAGCAACCAGCCGATCGCCACACCGGCGCCGACGAAGCCGGCGAACATGCGCGCGCCGAACATCAGCTGCTCCCTGGGCTCGTCGCGCATCAGCGTCGCAAACACGGTCGACACGAACAGCGCGAAAACGACCATCAGACCAAGATGGCTGGTCATTTCCGTCCTTTCGCGATGTCGAACGCGTCGAGCACGACCAGCATGTTGAGCAGGCCCGCAACGATTACGAACGCGTTGCCGTACTCATACGTGATGGCGACGACACGACCCGCACCGGCGCCGATGCTCTTCGCAATGAAGTACGGCAGTCCGATGCCGAGGTCTGCCACGAACGCGAGAGCGACGAGCGGTTCGGATGGTTGAAATGGAAACAGCCGTCCTTCCAGCCACAGTCCGAAGACGAACATCGCGGTGAGCGCGATCAGGAACGTGATGCCCTTCTGCCGCCGGCCGAGCCAGATATGGCCAAGGCCTGGAACGATCCACGCCGCGGCGCAGATCAGATAGGTGGTGGTGGCGGGCTGGGCGCGGTCCGCCGTCGTGGCGCGCATGAGTCGTAGTGTACCTTAGCGAACGCGGTGACCACGAACGCGATCGCCACGCCAAACGGTACGCCGGCGAGGGCGCGCAGCTCGTTCGTCGGGAACCACAGGCCGAGCATTTCGAGCACGACCGTCACCACCGTTGGCAGCACAGCGACCGCGAGGATCGGGCGTATCCACCTCACCGTTCGCGTCGGCGCATGTATCGGAAGGCGCAGCGCCAGTGCAGCCACCGCTCCACCGGCTGCACCAGCATAGATGCCGACACAGCGTGCGCAGACCGCGAGCTGAGAGCCACCAAGATGGAACGACCGCTCAGGGATTTGATGACAGACGAGAGATCCAGCGGCATAGACGACCGCCGACACCAGTGGCGGGAGCAGCGGCGCCGCGACAATCGCGGCGAGCCACAAGAGTGCCAGAAGCGGGATTGCCAGGAGCATCCCGCCAGATTCTATTCGTGGAGAGTCTAGTTGGTGCCGGCCATGCGGCTCATTCTGGCCGCCAGATACCCGGCGCGCGTCCGGGTTCTGATGCCGGGCCGATCCGTGACGCGGACGATCACGCGACGATAGGCGCCGTCGGCCTTCGGGTTCTTCGACGAGTACCCAAGCGCGTACTGCGTCGCGAGCTCCTGAGCGATTGCAGAGTAGACCGATGGGAGCTCGGTGACATCTGCCGGGAAGAACGACCTCGCCCCTGTTTCCTGCGAGAGCGCCTTCATCCCGAACTCCGACTGCGAGAAGTAGCTGTGCCCGCGCTGCGCGGCCTGCGTCACCAGGTATTTCGATCGCAGCATGATCGTGTAGATGCCAATGCCCGACTGCTTGGCCACGTCCATCAGGTCGTCGTAGGAGATGAGGCTGGCGGTGTCGTCCCCATCCGAGAGCACGACGATCGCCTGACGACGCACCTCGGCGACGTCGCGGCGCTGCTTGGCGAGCTCCTTCAGCGTCAGGTAGGCACCGTTATAGAGGGCGGTTCCACCTTTGGGCACCGTGCTCATGATTGCGGCGCGCGCGGCGTCGAAATCGTCGCCAAGCGGATACAACACCTTCGTCGCATCCTTGATGTCGACGATCAGCGCGCGGTCGCCCTGCCGCAGCGTCGACAGGAAGCCGACGGCGGCCCGCTGCACGAGCTGCATCTTTCCCGTCATGCTCGCAGACGTATCGAGCAGAATCGCAAGGTCGAGCGGCACTTCCGAGGCGCCGAAGAACGAGACGTCCTGTTGGATGCCATCCTCGAACACCGCGAAGTCGGATGGGTTGAGCCCGGCGACGTACTTCTGGTCGGCGTCGGTGACGACGACGTTCAGCGCCACGAGATCGACGTTGCTCCGAAATGTCGCGGTGTCAGCGCCACGACGTGTCGTGGCCGGCTGCTCGTGATCGGTGGTCGTGCTCGCGGCGCCGGTGCTGACCTGCGGCACCTGCTGGTCGGCGCGCGTGGCAACCTGCGCACGCGCATCGATGGCAACAAGAGCACACGCAATCAGCAGAATCGATTGCCTCACGACAACCCCCCGCCCCTCTTCATCCGGGCTGATGCCAGTTTGTGCAAAGCGTGTGCCTGTGCGGACCGAAGTGGGAAACGCGATCGCAAACATGAAAACGTTAAGTAAATTGCGGAGTGCGGCGCGACTCCGGTGTCTGCCGGCGCTGCATGTAGACTCGGAGCGATGACAAAACGGTTAGTGACCGACACGGCCGGTGTCAATCGACCGGCGGTCGTCGGAATCGCATGCGTGTCTGCGGCGCTGTTGATGACAGAGCTTGCGCTGACGCGGATCTTCTCGGTGACGATGTACTACCACTTCGCTTTCCTCGCGATTTCGATCGCGCTGTTCGGCCTGAGCGCGAGCGGTGTGCTCGTGTTCGTGCTGCGAGATCGACTGGCCGGGATCGGTACACCGACACTGCTCGCCGCCTCAGCACTGCTGCACGGGGCGGCGACGCTCGTGGCGCTGGCTTTCCTCGTCCGTATTCGTGTCGGGCTGGACTACTCACCGGAAAACCTTTTCCTCATGCTTGCGATTTACGGACTTTCAGCCCTTCCCTTTCTGACCGGGGGCGCGGTCGTCTCGTTGTCGTTCGCGCGACTGTCGAGCCGCATCAACCTGCTCTACGCAGCCGATCTCCTTGGGGCGGCCACCGGATGCCTCCTGCTGATCCCTTTGCTCAATGTTCTGGGCGCGCCAGGCGTGGTGATGACCGCGGCAGGTCTCGCCATGGTGGCCGCATTGTGCTTTGCCCCCAGCCCCGCTCGTGTCGGCGTCGGACTCGGCGCGGTCGGCATGCTGGCGGTACCGTCGTGTGCACAGCTGGCCGGGCGTGCACCCTTTGCCGTTGCCGACACGAAGGGACATCAGGGCGATCGCGTGCTGTTCAGTAAGTGGAATTCGTTTTCCCGAGTCGCGGTCTACGACAGAGCGCACGGCGACTGGTCGCTGAGCCCGGCCTATACCGGGCCGAAGATCGATTCGCTCTTCATGGACATCGACTCGGCTGCGTCCACGCCGATCGTGAAGGGCACGAGCGACGCGGCGGCCGCGAACTCGATGAAGCACGAGCTCACGGCGATCGGCTACTACCTCGTCGAGAAGCCTCAGGGGTTTTCGGCTCTGGTCATCGGGCCTGGCGGCGGTCGCGATCTGCTCTCGGCGCTGGTGTTCGGGGCCACGCATATCGACGGCGTCGAGATCAACCCGATCATCGCTCGCGACGTGATGCTCGATCGCTTCCGCGACTATTCCGGCGGCATCTACACCGACCCGCACGTGACGATTCACGTCGACGACGGCCGCAGCTTCGTGCGTCGCAGCGTCATGAAGTACGACGTCATTCAAGCGTCACTGGTCGACACGTGGGCCGCGACCGCGGCGGGCGCCTACACCCTGACCGAGAACTCGCTCTACACCGCCGAGGCATTCGGCGAATACCTCGATCACCTGAGCGATCGTGGCGTGCTGACGATTACGCGATGGGTCTTCGACGGCCTGCGTCTGGTGTCGCTGGCGCAGGCCGCCTGCGCGGAGCGAGGACTCGACCCCGCGCGGCATCTCGCGATCGTGCGGCTCGATCGGGTGGCAACGTTTCTCTTGAAGAAGACTCCGTTCACCGACGCCCAATCGGCCATGCTCGTCACGCGCGCAGGCGAGCTGGGATTCACGGTGCTCTACGCACCAGGCGTCGACCCGCAGGCTTCGACGCCCGATCCGATCGAGATGGTGCGGACACGGACCAGTGCCGACGACTATCGAAAGCTCATTCTGGCCACGGATCGTGAGCAGTTCGTCGCGCGGTATCCGCTCGACATCCGTCCGACGACCGACGACCGGCCGTTCTTCTTCCACACCACGCGTCTGGCCGACCAGTTCGACGTCGCGTTCGGTCGCTCGATGCTGTTCGGAAACGGGCTCAGCGCGCTGCTGACGCTCTTCGGAATCTCCGCGGCGCTCGTGCTGCTCTTCATCATCGGACCGCTGCTCGTCGTCGTTCGCCAGCCGGGGACCGGATGGCCGGCCTGGCTCGCCTACTTCGGCGCGCTGGGCGCGGGATTCATGCTGCTCGAGGTCGCGCTGCTCCAGCAGTTCGTGCTGCTGCTCGGCCACCCGGTCTACTCGCTGACGGTCACGCTGTTCTCACTGCTGCTCGGCACCGGGCTCGGTGCGCTCATGAGCCGTCACGTCACACCAGAGCGGGTCAAGGCGATCACGATGCGGGCAGTGCTGGCGGTCGCCGTGGTCTCGTTGCTGGCGCCGACACTCGTTCCCGCGCTCATCGACGTCGCCATTCCCTGGCCGCTCTGGCTGCGCATCATCACTGCCGTGGTGATCCTGCTTCCGCTCGGCTTCCTCCTGGGGATGCCGCTGCCGGGCGGCATGCGCCTGCTCGCGGCACATCGGCCGGAGATCATCCCGTGGGGCTGGGGGCTCAACGGCGCGTTCTCCGTCATTGGTGCCACGCTCGCCGTCTTCATCGCGATGAACTGGGGTTTCTCAACCGCGTTGGTAACGGCCGGGGCCGTGTATGTCGCGGCCGCCGGGATGCTTTCCACACGGTGACCAACGGGGGAAGGCGGAGTCCCGCTGTCCCCGTGTTCCTTCGTTCACCCCGCGTGCAGTACACTGCCGCAAACGAGGAGGCCTTCGATGGATCGCCGAACCTTTCTGACCGCCGGGCTCGGGGTACTGGTTAGCGCCGGGATCGCCAAGGCACACCACTCGACCGCCATGTACGACATGGCCAACCCGGTCACCGTCAAAGGCACCGTCAAACGGTTCGAGTGGACCAACCCGCACGCGTTCATCTTCCTCGAGGTCAAGGACGACAAGGGTGGCACCGCCGAGTGGGAAATCGAGCTGATGAGCCTCAATCACCTGCGCTCCTACGGATGGGTGCGAAACACGGTCAAGGTCGGCGACGTCATCGCGGCGACCGGCGGCGCTGCCAGGAGCGGCGCTCCGTCGATGATCGCCGGCGTCGTCGAGTTGCCTGACGGCAGGAAGATTCGGTCGTAGCGGAGGTCGCCATGTCAGCACAGATCGTCACGTGGCGCCGTACGCACGCGGTGCTCGGCTTCGTTGTCGCGCTGGTGGCCGTCGCCGCGGGACAGGTTCAGCCGGCAAAGCCGCCGGCCGGCGTGCAGGGTCCACTGCGCGGTGGTTACACAGAAGCCGGCACGTTGCCGGCCCGGATCCTGGACTTCAAGGCGGAGCCCGCATCGATCAAGCCCGGCGAATCGGTCACGCTGACGTGGGCGGTCGAGAACCCGCGGTCGACCACGATCTCGCCGACCGTTGGCCGCGCGGCGCCGCGCGGCGTACTGAAGGTCACACCGAAAGCGACGACGACGTACACGCTCACTGTGACGGGAACCAACGGCACCGTGACCAAGACAGTCACCGTCGCTGTTGCCGGAACGAAGGCTGTCGCGACCAGGGAAACGGAGCCCGCGGACATCTCAAAACAGCCGACGCCGCGAACGGCGGACGGCAAGCCCGATCTCACCGGCGTCTATGGATACGGTCAGGGAGCGGCGCGTGGCGCGCCTCCACCAGCGGCTGCCCCCGGCTCGCTGCCGCGGACACCGACGCTGAAACCAGGCGCCGAGAAATATCGCGTCGTGCGCGGACCGGAGGACACGGGGCTGTATTCCACCTGCACCCCACCCGGCGTACCGCAGACCTTCATGGTGCCGTATTACGTCCAGTTCGTGCAGTCGCCGAAATACCTCATCATCCTGCACGAGTACCTGCACCTGTCGCGGACCATTCCACTCGACGGATCGCCTCACCCGTCCGACCCCGATCCGTTCTGGATGGGCCACTCGACCGGCAAATGGGAAGGCGACACGCTGGTCGTCGACTCGATCGGGTTCAAGGAGAGCGAGATCAACGGCTACAAGACCACCGAGTCCCTGCACGTCGTCGAGCGTATCCGCCGGCCGAATCTCGGCACGCTGGAGTACGAAGCGGTCATCGAGGATCCGAACGTCTTCGCGGGGCCGTGGCTCATCACGCGAACGTTTCCGTTGCTGCCGGAATACAACCGCGTCGACGAGTTCTTCTGTGAGAACAATCGCGATTACAAGCCGCTCTTCGGGAAGTAGTGTCGTTCATCCGTGTCCGACCTGACACAACTCGTACGTGGGTGCACGTTCGACGATTTTCTTTTCACGCCCCAGTACAGCGTCATCGAACGGCGCGATCCGAACACGATCGATCTGTCGAGCCGTCTGTCCCAGCACTTGACGTTGCGGCGTCCGATTGTCTCCGCCAACATGGATACCGTGACGCGCGCCGACATGGCGATCGCGTTCGCGGAGGAAGGCGGGATCGGCATCATCGATCGCGGCTTCCGATCGGGGGACATCGCGCCACAGGTCCGTGAGGTCGAGCGCGTCAAACGGCGACAGCACGGCGTCATCCCCGATCCGTACACCATCAGGCCGAGCGCGCCGCTGACCGAAGCCATCGAAATCATGCGCCGGACGGGTGTCGGCACGCTGGTCGTCGTCGACGAGGGCCACCGCGTCGTCGGGTTGCTGACCACGCGCGATCTTCGGTTTGCCGGCAACGGCGGTACCGTCGCCGATCGGATGACGGCGCGCGATCGCCTGATCGTCAGTCCAGGCGGGATCGACAGCACCGCGGCGGAAACCGCGATGCGAACGCACAAGATCAAGAAACTGCCGCTGGTCGATCGCGACGACCACCTTGCCGGCCTGATCACGGCGAAGGATCTGCTGCAACAGAAGCGTCTGCCGTTTGCGACGCGCGACAATCAGGGCCGTCTCCGCGTCGGCGCTGCGATCGGCGCGAAAGGTGACTACCTCGAGCGCGCCGCCGAGCTGCTGCGCGTCGGCGCCGACGTCATCGTCATCGACATCGCGCACGGCCACTCCGCGGTGATGGGCCGGGCCATCGAGTCGTTCCGGCGCCAGTTCGGCGACGCCGAGCTGATTGCCGGCAACGTCGCCACCGCCGAGGGCGCGCGGTTCCTCGTCGAACGCGGCGTCAACGGGATCAAGGTCGGCATCGGTCCGGGCGGCGGGTGCACGACGCGCCTCAACACGAACTTCGGCGTGCCGCAGGTCGAAGCACTGGTCGAGTGTCGAGGCGCCGCCGGCGACGTGCCGCTGATTGCAGACGGCGGGGTCAAACGCGACGGCGCGCTCGCCCAGGCGCTGCTGTTCGGCGGCGACACGGTAATGCTCGGCAGCGTGCTGGCAGGCACGCTCGAAACGCCTGGGGACACGGTGCAGAAACCGGTCGTGATCCCCGAGTCCCATAAGACCGTCAAGGTCCCGTTCAAGGTGTTCCGCGGCATGGCATCGCTGCAAGCCATCGTCGATCGACTCGACGTCGAGGACGCCGAAACATCCGACGTCGAGGCCCTCGGAGCGGAAGGGATGGAGATTAGCGTGCCGGCGCGCGGATCGGTTCGTCCCGTCTTCCGCGACATGCTGAAGCATCTGTGCTCGGCGATCAGCTACGGCGGGGCCGGCAGCCTCGCCGAGCTGAGACAGATGTTTCGGGAGAACCCCGAACGCTACGTGATCCGGCTCACGGAATCGAGCCGCCGCGAATCGTTCGATCGGTAAGGTCCGGCTGAGGCCAGGTCCGGCTGAAGCCGGACCCCACATCACGCCAACACCGATGCCGCGAGTTTCTTCAGATCGGCCTCGGGGCGTGGGCCCAGGTGGCTGATCACCTCGGCCGCCATCAGGCCGCCGAGGCGGCCGCACGTCACCAGGTCCAAGCCCTGCGTGTACCCGTACAGGAAGCCGCCCGCGTACGCATCGCCGGCTCCCGTCGTGTCGACGACCTTGACGCCTTTCTCGGCATCGATGATGTGCACCTCGTCGCCGTTCACGATCACGGAGCCCTTCTCGCTCCGGGTCAACGCCGCGATCTCGCAGTGCTTCCGCACGCGCTGCAACGCGTCGTCGAAGCGATCCACCTGGTACAGCGAGAGGATCTCGCTCTCGTTCGCGAACAGGATATCGACGTGCTTCTCGGCGAGCTCGAGGAATTCGTCCCGAAAGCGTGCCACGCAGAATGCATCCGAGAGCGTGAGCGAAACCTTCACGCCGGCCTGCTGTGCCTTGATCGCCGCGTCGCGCATCGCCTTCTTGGCGCGCGGCTGGTCCCAGAGGTACCCCTCGAGATAGACGACCTTCGACGACGTGATGTAGTCCATGTTCACGTCTTCGGGCCCGAGCTGTGTCGTCGCGCCGAGATAGGTCTGCATCGTCCGCTGCGCATCGGGCGTCACGAAGATCAAGCTGCGCGCCGTCGGCAGGCCGCCCTTCAGCGGTGGCGTGTCGTAGGTGACTCCGATCGCTCTGATGTCGTGCGTGAACACCTGGCCGAGCTGATCGTCGGCCACTTTGCCGATATAGGCGACACGACCGCCGAGCCCGGCGACGACCGCAGCAGTATTGCCAGCCGACCCACCCGACTTCTCTGTGCCAGGCCCCATCACGCTGTACAGCCGTTCGGCGGTTTCACCATCGATGAGCGACATCGCTCCCTTGGCAAGGTTGTGCCGAGCGAGCAACGCATCGTCCGCTCTGGCCAGGACATCGACAATGGCATTGCCGATCGCAGTGACGTCGAACCGTGGGCTGTTCATCAGAGGTCTCTATCCTTTCAATGAATTGAGGCAGGCGTCGCGCGATCAGACCTGCGCAAGGTACTTGCCGACGATCGGGGCGAGCTCCTCGCGTACCTGCGCGGGGATGCAGTCGGGACGCGTGATCAGCGCGTATTTGAGTGCCGACGCACACTCACACGTCCGTTCGTATGGCAGCCGCTCGACCGCCCCGGCGATGATCTGCTGCGCCGTCTTTGCGTTCTGCGTCAGGTTCGCGATGATCATCTCGACCGTCACGTGGTCGTGGTCGGGATGCCAGCAGTCGTAGTCGGTCACGAGCGCGATGGTCGCGTAACAGATCTCCGCTTCGCGCGCGAGCTTCGCCTCCTGCAGGTTCGTCATGCCGATGATGTCGGCGCCCCACGAGCGGTACAGCCGGGATTCGGCCAGGGTCGAGAACTGCGGCCCCTCCATGCACACATAGGTGCCGCCCTTGTGCACGTTGGCGCCGGCGCGGCGGCCGCTCTCGTACGCGATCTCACTGAGGTGGCGGCAAATCGGATGCGCGAAGGCGACGTGCGCGACCAGCCCGCGGCCGAAGAACGTGCTGATACGTCCCTTCGTCCGATCGATGAACTGGTCCGGGATCACGATGTCGAGCGGTGGCAGTTCCTCTTTCAAGCTGCCGACGGCGCTGGCCGAGAGCAGGTACTCGACGCCGAGCATCTTCATGCCGAAGATATTGGCGCGGTAGTTGAGCTCCGACGGCGACAGCCGATGGCCGGCGCCGTGTCGGGAGAGGAACGCCACGCGCTTGCCGCGCAGCGTGCCGAGCAGATAGGGCCCGCTCGGCTCGCCGAATGGTGTCGTGAATGTGACTTCGCTGCGGTCGGTGACGTCGGCCATGTCGTACAGACCGCTGCCGCCGATGATGCCGATGTGAACGTGTTCCATTGCGCTCCGGGCTGAATGCGTGCCGGTCCGGCTCAAGCCGGACGCTACGAACAGGCTTTAGGAGTTTACAGCACTTGTTCGACCGAGCGTCTTCCCTGCGCGTCTTCCCTGATGTAGCCGGCGGCGACATGCGGGTCGTGCTCGAAGAACACCAAGTACTGACGATCGATCGCCTCTCGAATGAAGCGCTTCTTGAACATCAGGGTGTCGACCGGGAACAGGTCGTATCCCATGATCCACGGGTCTGACAGGTGGGCCGTCGTCGGAATGAGATCGGCGACGAACACCGCGGTCTTCCCGCCGGATTCCAAGAAGACGATCTGGTGCTGGCCGGTATGCCCACCGGTGCGGACGACACGGACCCCTGGCGTGATGACCCGATCGTCTGGATAGAAATCGACCACACCGGCTTCTTTCAGCGGCACGAAGTCCTCTTGCAGATAGCTCGCGCGATTGCGCTCGTGCGGATGCGTCGCGTCCTCCCACTCCGCGGCGCGAATCAAGTAGCGCGCGCGTGAGAAGCGCGGCTGCACCACGCCGCCGACTCGCGTCGTGGCGCCGCCGAAGTGGTCGAAGTGCAGATGCGTCGCCAGCGCAACGTCGATCGCGTTCGAATCGAGGCCAACCTGCGCGAGCGCATGCTCGAGATGGTGTCTGCGGTCGAGTGCGTAGATGTCGATCAGCTTCGGCCCCATCTTGTCGCCCGCTCCGCAGTCGACGATCAGTCGTCCCCATGACGCTTCGACCAGCAACGGCCGCATCGCCAGTTGAATGCGGTTCCGATCGTCAGGAGGCGCGACTCTTTCCCAGAGTGGGCGCGGCACGGTGCCGAACATCGCACCGCCGTCGAGCCGGAAGCCGCCGTCGTGGAGCGACGTCAGCCGCAGGTCGCCGAGCACGTGGCTCTTGACGACGAGCGTCGGACCGCGGCGCGCCGGCTGCTTCAACTCGACGAGGACGCCGTCGGCCGCCGAGGGATGAATGAACGCGACCAGCGCACCCTCTGCACCGGGTCTCGGCTGCTCGTCCACTAATCGGACGCCGTGCGTCTTCACGTGCGCGAGCGCAGCGTGAATATCGTCGACGCGCAGCGTGATGTGGTGGATCCCCGGACCGCGTTTGTCGATGAATCGCGCAATCGGCGATTCCGGAGAGGTCGCTTCCAATAACTCGAGGGCCGCGCCACCGGCCGGAAGAAAGCGCGCGCGCACGTGCTGTGACGCGACGTCTTCGGGATCCTCCACCTCGAAGCCGAGCGCGTCGCGATAGAACGCGAGAACTCTGTGCACGTCGCGAACGGCGATGCCCACGTGATCGAGCGTGGCCTTCACGACCTCTGAACCTTGAACCTTGAATCGTGCACTGGGAGCATGCCGCTCACCAGACGCTCGACGGCGGCGTACGGGTCCAGTTCACGCGCCACCACGGCATCGACGAGCCGATCGATCTCGCCGACGGGCGAATGCTCCTCGACGCGCTGAACCAGCCGCTGCGAGAGCAACCGCCGTAGCCGCGCCGATTCACGGGCACGGCGGCGGGCGTCGCGTTCGGCTCCAGGCCGCTGCCTGAACCGTCCGATCTCTTCCCACAGCATCTCGATTCCAACGCCGTTCGTTGCCTCTGTCTTCACGATCGGCGGCCGCCAGTCGGACGGTCCGAAGGTCTTGAGCGATAGACTTGCCGCGATCGTGTGCACGACGTGGTCGGCCCCCTCCCGGTCCGCCTTGTTCACGACGAACACGTCGGCGATTTCCATGATCCCCGCCTTCATCGCCTGCACGTCGTCCCCGGCACCCGGAACCAGCACGACGAGCGACACGTCTGCGGTGCTGACGATGTCGACTTCGTCCTGACCGACGCCGACGGTTTCGACGATGACCACGTCTTTGCCGGAGGCGTCGAGCACGGCGATCGCGTCGGCGGTCGCGCTCGCAAGGCCGCCGAGATGTCCGCGGGTCGCCATGCTCCTGATGAAGACGCCGGCGTCGCCCGCATGTGTGCTCATGCGGACGCGATCGCCGAGTACCGCGCCGCCGGTAAACGGACTCGTCGGATCGACGGCGATCACGCCGACCGTCAGCCCGGCGCGACGAACGACGGTCGTCAGACGATCGACGATCGTGCTCTTCCCCACTCCCGGCGCGCCGGTCACGCCAACCGTGTAGGCCTTGCCGGTATGAGGATAGAGGCGACCAATCAGTTGTGCGCCCGCGACGGCGTCGTTCTCGACGAGTGAGATGGCCCGCGCCACCGCGCGCTGATCGCCGGCCAGCACACCGTCGGGGACTGTAACGGGGTCCCCCATTACGCCAGCAGCAGTTGTCGCGCGATGACGAGGCGCTGGATCTCGCTCGTGCCCTCGCCGATCGTCGTGAGCTTCACGTCGCGGAAGTACTTTTCGGCCGGGTAGTCCTTCACGAAACCGTAGCCGCCGTGAATCTGCACGCCATCCTCGGCGACGCGGACCGCCACTTCACTCGAATAGAGCTTGGCCATCGCCGCTTCGAGCGTGGTCCGCTCACCGGCATCCTTCATCGCCGCCGCTCGAAACGTCAGCAGACGCGCTGCCTCGATGCGCATCGCGCTGTCGACCAGCTTCGCGCGAATGCTTTGGAACGTGCCGATCGGCTGACCGAACTGCCGTCGCTCAAAGGCGTAGTGCCGCGCCGCTTCGTACGCACCTTGCGCCAGACCGACGGCGAGGGCGGCGATGCCGATGCGCCCGGCATCGAGCACCTGCAGGGCGTTGATGAAACCCTGCCCCTCGATGCCGAGCAGGTGATCGGCCGGCACGCGGCACTGTTCGAGGACGACCTCGCTCGTCTCGCTCGACCGCATCCCGAGCTTGTTTTCCTTCTTGCCCGCACGCAGACCCGGGTTGCCGCGCTCGACGATGAACGCAGAGATGCCACGGCTCCCCTTCGTGCGACTGGTGACCGCCATGACGACCATGACGTCGCCCGTGCGCCCGTGAGTGATGAACTGCTTCGTGCCGTTGATCACCCAGCCGTCGCCGTCGCGAACGGCCGTCGTGCGCATCGAGGCGGCGTCGCTGCCAGCGGTCGACTCGGTCAACGCCCACGCGGCGAGTTGGCGTCCACTGGCAAGCGGCACCAGATACTTCTGCTTCTGTGCCTCGTTCCCGAACATGAAGATGTGCGACGCGCCAAGGCCGTTGTGCGCGGCGACCGAGAGACACACCGACGGATCGACACGCGCAAGCTCTTCGATGCAGATGCAGTAATCCACGGCCGACATCGCCGCGCCGCCATACGATTCGGGAAACTGGATGCCCATCAGGCCCAGTTCGGCGCACTTGGAGAGCAGCGACGGCGGGAACTGTTGGGCCTCGTCCCATTCCATGACGTGGGGACGCAGTTCAGCTTCCGCGAATTCGCGAATGCTGCGGCGTAACAGGTCCTGCTCAGTGGTGAATGCGACGTCCATCGATGACTGAGGGCCGCCTACAGGCGGCCCGACGGTAAGGCACGAGGATCGTATCATTCGATATGCGACTCGTCCGACCGCTTCTTATTGTCGTCCTCCTGCTGGCGAGCTCATCCCCCGCCTGGGCAGACGCGACGCTCTTCATCGGCACATCGACGACGCCATCCAATCGCACCGCGCGCGGATTCGCCTTCGGCGCGGGGCTGCTCGTCATCGGCTTCGAATTCGAATACTCAGACAGCCGCGAAGATGAAACCGAGGGTGCGCCATCGCTGCGAACGGGGATGGGCAACGTGCTCGTGCAGTCGCCGATCGCGGTTTTCGGTATGCAGCCGTACTTCACGACCGGAGCCGGCGTGTATCGAGAACGACTCGGCGACCTCTCTGATACGAGCTTCGGCGCGAATACCGGAGGCGGCGCGAAGATCAGGCTGCTTGGCCCGCTGCGAGCGCGCGTCGACTACCGAGTGTTCACCCTCAGAGGCGATCCACTCTTCTCGACGGTCCACCGCGTCTACGTCGGCGCCAATCTGAAGTTCTAGGCCGGGCGTTCAGGGCTTCGCTTTCACCGGCTCCAGCGGCGGTGGCGGTACTGGCTTGACCGGTGTCATGTTCAACAAGCTGCCGCCGCCCGACACGGAGTCTCGATACAGTTTAAAGATCTGCTCCGCCTGCTCGGGGTACGCATCTGCCAGTATCTTGCCGATGCCGTAGTCCGCGCCGACGACTGTGGGATCGAACAGATACACGTATATCGCCGACCCTTGCACGTTCTCGGTCGCTTTGAAGATGCGCCACCCGGCGGCCTGGCCACGGACGCGCTCGTCGGTCGACTTCTCGAGCGCCGCCTGCAAGTACGCCATGACCTTCTCGAAATCGGCGACGCGCTCCGGTCGCACGGTGTTGAACAGCAGGCCGGC
>Ga0111539_10000328_pt1 | contig 58065 bp, 41 predicted proteins | sample RhiMethybrSRZTD1_FD_79667 | JGI IMG/M metagenome (GOLD analysis project Ga0111539, IMG submission 79667) | Populus rhizosphere microbial communities from Tennessee, USA - Rhizosphere MetaG P. TD hybrid SRZTD1 (version 2) (version 2) | ecosystem: Host-associated > Plants > Roots > Rhizosphere >...
CGGCCCGGGAACTTCGCCGACGTCCGGTTGCAGCCTCCCGTGACCGGCGCGCAGCTGCCGTAGGCGACTGACTGCATGCCCGGGCGCGATTCCAGACGCTCGATCAAATCCATCAGGAACTGGCTCGCGCGGGCAGGGTTGTATTGCGGGCCGGGCAGGACCATCCGGACGCTGAGCAGCGACGCCGGCCGGAACCCGAGCTCGGTCGCCTGCAGGCGCAGGACGCTCTTCACCATCAGCCCGCCGGCCGTGAGCACGACCAGCGCGATTGCCATCTCGCCGACGACGAGCAGATTCCTGAGACTGAGGCCGCGGGTCCCGTGCGAAACGCTGCCGGAAGTGCTCGTCTTCATCGTGTCGATCGGATCGCGCCGTGAGGCACGCCACGCGGGACCGAGACCGAACAGCAGAGCGGCCAGCGAGGTCACGCCGGCGATGGCGACGAACGACGCGAGATCGATTCCCAGCAGACCCAGTCCGACCCGGGTCAGCCCCGCGCTCAGGTTTCGCGGCAGCACCATCCGCAAATCGGGGAGAAACGCTGCACCGGCGGAGAGCGTGCCGTAAGCGACCAGCGTGCCGAGGACACCGCCGACGAGCGCAAGTACGACGCTCTCGGCCATCAACTGACGCATGATCCGGAGGCGGCTGGCCCCCAGCGCAGAGCGAATCGCCACCTCCCGCGCCCGCGCCACCCCTCTCGCCAGCGTCAAGCTGGCGAGATTCAGACAGACGATCAGCAAGACCGAACCTACGGCGGCGAGCAGCAGGAGGATCGATCGTCGAATCAGCGGATCGACACGTTCATCGTTGAGTGAAACCGTCATGGCGCCCCACTCCGAACGCTGCTCGCCCGAGGGCTCGCCGATCTCGCGGCTCACCACGCCGCCTAGCACCCTTGCAGCCGCTTCCGCCTGTTCGACGGTGACGTCAGCCTGTCTTCTCGCCACGACCCAATAGGTATGGTTCCACTTCTCTTCGAGATCCGCTGCCGGCTGCGTCGTTACCGGTACGAAGAGTTCCGCCTGACCCGTGAGACCGCGAAAACCCTCCGGCAGGACGCCGATGATCGTGTACGGCGCGCCGTTGAGACCTATCGAGCGACCCAGGACACCACGATCACTGCCAAGACGGTTGACCCAGAAACCATGACCGATGACCGCAAGCTTCGGCGAACCCGCGGCCTGCGTGTCTTCGGAGGAGAACGATCGGCCCAGTCGCGGCGAGACGCCGAGCAGCGGGAGATACGTCCCGTCCACGAGCTCGCCCGTCACCTGCTCCGGCGCGCCCGCCCCGGTCAGATTCCACGTCCAGCCCGTGAACGTCGAAGACGACTCGAAGACCTGCTGATGATCGCGGAACACGCGGTACTTCGGATAGGACCAGATCATCGGGCTGGAAACGCCCGGAGCTTCCCGGTCCGGCGCCAGGAGGTGAACCAGCATCAATCGCGACGGATCGGCAAACGGGAGCGGCTTGTAGAGGACGGCGAAGGTCAGCGCGAAAATCGCGACGGTTGCGCCGATGCCGATTGCAAGCATCGCAATGGCGAGCGCGGAGAAGGCCGGCTGCTTGACCAGCGATCGCACCGCATATCTGAGGTCCTGGGCGAAGGTTCCCATCACGTGATCCTCCGGGTCATGAGACTCGCGGGAACGGCAAACGGTTGCATGGGCCGGCAACCACTGGTACTTGTCGCTGTGGAGAGCGGCAGTCTACGGCTGGCGGTGGAGCGTACGCAATCCCTCCGCACGCGAGGCTGAGAAGCTTACGCACGCCAACGGCGACGGTCCGGCATTTAATCTGATCCAAAACCTCTGTTTGGTCTGATCCAGAAGCCCGCGTTCCGGCCTTTTTCGACCATCGAACTGTTTCACTACTCTCCGCTGTGTCGATGTTATGGACCCATTCACCTCGACTGGCTGACGCGCATTCACGCTCGAGCAACGACAAACCCCGGTGTTGGGACGGGCTTGTGTCTTGCTCCCTCACAGCCGGCGGGCGCAAGGCCCTCGACGCCGTCGAAGGCACCATGCTGCGAATGGTCGAAAGTTCGCGCTCGTCTTCCATGGGGGAAGGATCGATGAAATTACTCAGGGACCGGATATACCAAGGCAATGTGCGAGCTGCGCTGGCCGCGCTCGTGTTCGTGTCGAGCATCGCGCTGGCGGCGCCGGATGCGTCCGCTCAGGGAAGAAGACCGCCGCAGAGGCCGCCGCAGAACTTCTCCGTCCTGCCGGTCACAATTACTAGCGTCACCGTCCAGGATGGGCAACTCTTTGCCAACGGGTTGATAGGAGCGACGGCGTTCCGGACGCCGCTCGCCATTGCGGCCCAGCAAGCCGGCGCAGCGTGTCCGATCCTCGACCTGAGTCTGGGACCGATCGATCTCAACCTCCTCGGTCTGCGTGTGCAGACGAGTCCGATCTGCCTCGAGATTACCGCGCATGAGGGCCAGGGGGTGCTGGGTACCCTCCTGTGCAACGTCGCCAACCTGCTGCAGGGGGGCGTGCCTCTTGCGGATGTGCTCAATCAACTTCAGGCGCAAGGTCAGCTCACGAACTTCCTGAACGGCCTCACCAGCGTGCTGGATCAAGTGTTCGACCGCATTACCGCGAACGACGCGCTCGCCGCGGCGACCTGTTCGATTCTCAGCCTCGAGGTGGGCCCGCTGAACCTCAATCTTCTCGGCCTCGAGGTGGAGTTGGACGACTGCAACAACGGCCCGGTGACGGTGGACATCACGGCCATCCAGGGCGGCGGACTGCTTGGTGACCTGCTTTGCAGCCTCTCCGATCTGCTGAACGGCGGTGGATCCGCCACCGCGATACGAACGGTGCTCTTCCAGATCAGTCGAGTCCTCGGCCAACTGCTTGGCTGAGGATCCCCGGGGGGAGCCGCGGTCAGCGCGGCTCCTCTCATCTACACCAGCCCGTACACGAGTCTCACGCAGAAGCCAGATCGGCCGCCGCCACTACCCGACGCGGCTGTTCGAGTCCCACGAGCCGTCGCATCAGCAACTGCAGCTCGGACCAGGAATTCTGCTCGACGCGGACGCACGAGATCGGCCCGCCGGTTGGAGCGCGATCGTGCGCTGCCCGCTGCCACCCGTCGGAGAGGAAGTTCCCGAGTAGCCGCAGGTCGGTAGTGTGATCGTAGACGAGGACAATTCGGTCCGGGGGGAGCCGTGACACGAGTTGCTCCAGCTCGAAGGCACAGCCCGAGTTGACGTTCGAGAAACCGCGCAAATCCATCAGCACGATGTCGGTCGTGTCGATCAGCGCCTGGACCGCCGCCCGCCAGGTGTCGTCGCGGCAGTACACTTCGTTCACCCGGAAGCGCCCGTCCGGGTCCCGCAGCATGTCGAGCCCGCTCACCCGAGGTCCGACGTCGTCAACCGTCGCCACGTATCGTGCTTCGAGGTTTCCGCTGACGAACGCCAGCATGTCGCCGGGGTCGACCGTCCGCATGGCGAGATCGACGCCCGCGATGAGTTGCACCGGGCCGTGGAAGCGCCACTGCTGCGCCACGCGGTCGAAGAGTGTCTCCGTGCGGGCCTGATATCCGAACACTCGTAGTAACAGGAGCCGCGTTTTCGGATGGTCGCGATGCGGACCTGGCAGCCACGCCAGGGTCAGCGCTACGGCAGCCCGGTAGACCGTGAACGCGGCGAGGCCCGCCGCGATGCCGCCAAACCCGTACTTCGTCGAAAGGCCGGTCACGATCTCTTCCGCCGTGACAATGAGCCACCAGCAGTCGACGACGAGTTGCACGTCGCTGAAGCGCTTGCGGTCGAACCGTGCCGCCAGCAATTGCAAGAGCCGCCAGGCGACCCAGCCCACCGGGAGCACCAGGACCATGAACACGCCGTAGTAACTGAAGTACCCGGAGGTGAGTGCCGACAGGTCGAGCAGGACCGATCGGATGGACTCGAGGTTGAAGGCCTCAGTCAGCGCGTGCCGAAAGAGCATCAATGCGAAACCGAACACCAGCGTGGACGACAGCGCGAGCGGCGTCACGGCGCGGATTCTCCGCCATCCCGAGATCAGCAGCAGCGCCAGCGGAAAGTAGGCGACCTTCGCGAGGATGACGGCGAACCAGAAGCCGTTGGTGAGCGCGGCGTCGCTGAACGATCGTCGCAGCACCTGTCCTGGCAACGTAACGGTCGCGATGGTGAGCACCCCTATGGTTACATAGCCGATCGCCAGGCGGACCACCTCGTACCGGTTCAAGACGAGCACGACCGCCAGTGTGGGCACAATCGGCCAACCCAACACCCACCATTGCATGAACCACGCCGCGATAGGTAGCGAGGTGTCGAAGTCAAGGAAGAAGGCAGTGATCACGGCCGAGTGCAGGGCGGCGCCGATGGCATAGGCAACCGACAGCCTTCGCCATCCAATGCCCGCGTGATGAGAACGCCTGCTTACCGGAACATCCTGCTCCTGGAGGACCGCCACGGTGAGAGGGTTGAGTGAAGCCGCAGGCGCCGACCGGGGGTTGTCCGGCGCGGAGCCAACGGGCGCACTCGCGGCAGCAGGCGTACCGGGTTGCCGCATGAGCCGACGAACGGACCGCCGATACCAGCGCAGCGCGATCCAGGAGATCAGGGCTGCGTCGAGGATGGCGACAAGGAAGACGTAGGCAAGCTCGCCAGTCAGCAGCGGGCCCTCCTGCAGGCGCGTCAGTATAATGCGCTCGCATGGAGCGGCCACGACCGCGCTCCCTCCGGACACGGCTGAAACGCGCCTCGCTCTTCGTGGCTATCGTCTGGGCGCTTGCGGGCAGCTTCGTCGCATTCGAGTTGCTGTTCCTCTCGGCGACGGATGCGGCCCTCGCCAATCCGGAGGCGCTCGGCGACCTGGCGCTGCCCGAAGCGACACAACAATCCACCGCCTGCAAGGTGGGTCAGGACGAGGCTACTGGCCAGTCAGGTCCCCTTGCCGCGGCTGACGCGAAGGCCGACGCCTGGATGCTGGGTGTCCGTTTCGGGAGCGATACGCAGTCAGGTGCGCCGAGCCGGGACCCGACCAACGCACAATCCGTCAGCGAAGTCGAACGGCTGGCGGCGAGGCTTGCCGTGCCCGTGCCCGGCGCCTTCTCTGCCAGGCAGATCGCGAACGCCCACACGGAGTTCGTCACGCACGTGGAAGCCGACGCGTCCGGAACGGCGCATCGGCTTGCCGTGAGGTACTCGCCGGAGGCGTGTCAGCTCTACAAGCTTGGCGCCTTCTGGGGCTACACCATGTGGATTCGCGTCGGCGTGCCGGGAAAGCGCACCGCCATGGCAATCCCGATCAACTACTACGGACGCCAGGCTGGCCTGCCTGAGCCCTTGACGAGGGCGATGGTCACACCTGCGTCCGCCGATACATCGAGAGCCGATCGCGCGGCCGAGGCGATCGCGCTGACCGAAGCGGTGACGAAGCATCTGGCGGGTGCACAATAGTTCGCGAGCCGTGATTATAGCGGCCCTGTACAAAAGAACAGCCACGCCCCGCGCTCGGGACGTGGCCGTTCTGCAGCTGCGAGCTGCCCCGTCAGGCGCTACTTCACGCTCGGATCTATCTTCAGGTTGTTCTGCACGCTCTTCACGCCGTCAGTGCCCTTGGCGAGCGCCGTCGCCTTGTTCTTCGCTTCCATCGTCCGGACCGCGCCGTTCAGCTCCACCGCTCCCTTCGAGACGTCGATGTCGATGTCGCTCTTGTCGAGCAGATCCTCGGTGACGTACTGCGAGGCAATCTTCGACTTGATCCAGCCGTCGGTGACGACCTTGCCGGTCGTGCCGGCCACGTCACGGGCCTTGTCGCCTGCCTTCGCGCCGGCGGCCTTGGCCGAGGCGCTCACGTCTGTCGCAGGGGCAACCTTGAGGTTGTCGGCCACACTGTTCACGCCATCGGTCGCCTTCGCGATCGCGATCGCCTTGGCGCGGCCGGCCTCGGATGCCACCGTGCCGTTCAGCGTCACGACGCCCGACTTGGTGTCGACGTCGATGTCGCTGTCGGACAGCGCGTCCTCGGGAATGAACTGCGAGTGGATCTTCAGCGTGATCCACGAGTCGCTGATCGCGTTCCCGGTCTTCTTGGCGGCGTCCTTCACATCCTGCGTGGTCTCACGTGCCTGCTGCTTCGCGCCTTCCTGCGCGGATGCAAACGACACGGTGGCGGCGAGCAGCACCGGGACAGCAAGCATCCTGATTCGCATAGCATTCATCTCCAGCTCCCCTTTCGAATCATGGCGGCCGTTCGGGCTCTGCTATGGGTGGCCTGATGAGCCGTTCCCTCAAAACCCGTCGGCATCGGCGACCTGAAGTGCGAGAAACATGCCTTATCGCCGGGCCGGAGAACTGTCGGGCGGAGATGGCGATGTTAGAAGGACTTGCAGCGAATAAGACGGGCTTCGAGAGCCGCTGAGGTCACGTCAACCGGCTGACGGGACCCCCGCGAGGTGAGTTTCTTTACCTACTCCAAGCTCGTTCGTTACTCACACTGCAAAGAAGACTCTTTGCACAAACCAGAACGCTCCCGCCGCAATCACCACGACCGATCCGGCAACCGCCAGTCGCCGGCCGGTATCAGGGCTCTTCGACCGGATCGCCGAGAGGACTGACGCAACGACAATCACGACGGCCAGCTGCCCGATCTCGACGCCGAGATTGAACGACAGCAGCGACCAGCCGAGCGCGCGTGGCGGAAGATCCATCTCGCGCAGCACGTTCGCGAAGCCAAAGCCGTGAATCAGCCCGAAGGCGAACGCGATCCAGGCGCGAACGTCGCGCCCGCCGCGCACGGTCAGGTTATCGGCGCCGACATACACGATGCTCAGCGCGATTGCGGGCTCGACCAGCCACGGCGGAGGCGAGACGACCCGGAGCACGGCAAGCGAGAGCGTGATGCTGTGCGCGATGGTGAATGCGCTCACGACCAGCACGAGCCGCCGCAGCGTGCCGCCGAGCAGCAGGAGGCCGACCAGGAACAACAGGTGATCGGGCCCGATCAGGATGTGGTGCACACCTGACGCCGCGAATCGCTTCACGACGGCCCAGGTGCCCTGCCGCGTGCCCGGATAGAACGTGATCTGTTCGCGATGGCGATCGAGGATTGCCTGCAGCACGACCGCGCCGCGCTCGTAGACGTTGACGAACGTCTGGTGCACGGGATCGTACGGGAAGAGTCGCGCGGCCACGGTGATGGAGGGTGGCGGGCTCTTCGCGTCGTAGCGGACCCGCAGCTGGATCGCCTGACGATCAGGCAACGCGACCGGGGGCGACCAGGTACCCGGCAATCGCTGCCCGCCAACCCAGATCTGGAGCCGATCCTTCAGGAGCTCGCCGAGCGCCTGCGCATGACGCGCCAGCTCGGTCGCATTCAGCAGCCGGCTCGCATCCTCCACCCCGAGATCGTGGGCCGCGTCGAACTCGTGCACGGTGACGGTGAGCTCGACGCTCGCGCCGTCCAGGCGGACGTCCACGTAGCTGAAAGGCGCGGGATGCGCGAACGCCGGGGCCCCGGCCGTCACCACCAGACACAGAAATGTCAAGACTCGTCGCATCGGCGAAGGGAAGTGAGTCCGTTATTATCGTCGAGCGGCACTATGAACGAACCGGTTGAAGCTCCAGGTCTGCGCATCATGCGGCGGCTGATGCTGCTGCTCCTGAGCGTGGCGATGATCGGCACTGCGGTTGACCTCATGCTCCTCGATCATCACGAGGACTTCTGGCAGATGGTGCCACTCGGCGTGATTGCGCTCGGCGTGGTGTCGGTCATGCTGTCGACGATCAAGGGCGGCGTGGGCTCGGTCATGCTGATGCGCGTGACGATGGCGCTCTTCGTCTGCTCGGGCTTCGTCGGCATGGGGTTGCATTACATAGGCAACAATGAGTTTCAGCTGGAGATGGACCCGAGCCTTCACGGGTGGAGTCTGTTCGTGAAGTCGATTACGTCGAAGGCTCCGCCGGCGCTGGCGCCCGCGGCGATGATCCAGATGGGACTCCTCGGCCTGCTGTATACGTATAAACACCCGGCGCTCGGCGATTCGCTGCAGGAGGCCGGTTCGGATGGAAGACGACGATCAGGAGCATGACGATGAAGATGCATAGAGTGATGGGAGCGGCGGTTCTCGCGCTCTCGATGATGGCGACGCCGGCCACGGCGCAGGTCGGCAAGTCGCTGGGCGTGATGGACGCCAACACGGCCCCCGAGAAGGACCTCTTGACGATGCCGCACATGACGCCGGCGATCGTGAAGGGCCTGCTGGAGAAACGGCCGTTTGCGAGCATCACTGACTTGAACGCCTATCTCCTCAGCCAGAAGCTCACGCAGGAACAGGCCAACGAGTTCTACGGCAAGGCCTTCGTGCACATCAACCTGAACACCGCGACGCCCCAGGAAATCCTGCTCGTGCCCGGCGCGGGCAAGCGCATGGTCCACGAATTCGAGGAGTACCGGCCCTGGAAAACCTACGCGCAGTTCGACAAGGAGATCGGCAAGTACGTCGGCGCGGAGCAGACCGCGCAACTGGCGCAGTACACCTTCATTCCGGTCCGTCTCAACACCGCGGCGGACGCCGACATCCTGTCGATTCCCGGCGCCGGTCAGCGCATGGTGCGTGAGTTCAAGGAGTACCGGCCCTGGAAAACGAAGGAGCAGTTCATCAAGGAAATCGGCAAATACGTCGGCGCGAAGGAAGCCGAGCGGATGTGGCGGTATGTCGTAATTGATTGAATCGCAGGCCGCTCTTCCCCCCTTCCAGCCGCCACATCAATTCCCTCTTACCGGGGCGATGCTGCCTGCTGCAGAGTTCGCCCCCGTTTCCTTTCGGGAGTCGTCGCCGGCGATGTCCCTGGCGGTCTGTGGGTAATCGACGGACCGACATTGAGCTCTGCGGGACGGTACCAAGGTAATGAGTTCCACACTGAGGGGTACAAGGGACGGCTCCGGGGCCTGTTGACTCGGCCCTGGAATTGCTGCGCTACCGCTTAGGCTGGCGTCGAAAGGCGCCCAGACGGACGAACGGCTGGGACCCGGAGTAGCAAGAGGCTCGCACCGCGCCCCCCACACTGGACCTGCACGGACGCACCGTATCTGAGGAATATGCTCGCCCTATTGACGATTTCCGGTGCCGTAACCGGTGCGGCCATCGCGACGTATGGTTTCGACAGAAGTTTTCCGCTGACGACGCGCCTCGCCGTCGCAACCGTCCTCGGCCTCACGTTCTACGCCCTTGCCGGTTTTACCACCGCGATGGTGCTCGGGCCCGGCCCCTTCAGTGCCGGTGTCGCTGCGGCGCTCGCCCTGAGTCCAGCCCTTCTTCTCGCCCGGGAGCAAACGCGGAAGGACGTGATCGCCGACTGGCGCGCCGCGCTGGCGCGGGCTCGACTGGCGTTGAGTTGGCGTGACCCCGCCGGACGCGCATTTGTCCTTTTTGTGGCTTTCGTTGTCCTCCTCCTTCCAGTGTTCACCCGCGCGATCTACTCCACCGCCGATGGCATCTACACGGGCGTCTTCACCAACCGCTATGATCTCCCCCTCCACGTCAGCCTCATCCAGGGATTCGGCAATGGCGGGAACCTGCCGCCACAGCACCCCGAATTCGCCGGGGCGCCGCTGACCTACCCGTTCCTCGTCGATTTCGGCGCCGCTCAGCTGGTCGTGGCGGGCCTGGACCTCTACCGCGCGATTGCCGTTCAGAATGTCGTCCTGCTAATCGCGCTCGTTGTGCTGCTCCATCGCTGGACATTGACCTTGACCGGCGACCGGGTCGCCGCCTTGATTGCCCCGCCGCTCGTGCTGTTGGGCAGCGGGCTCGGATGGCTGGTATTTGCGGTCGAGGCGTCGCAGACACATCGGCCATTGTGGGACTTCCTCTGGAACCTGCCCCACGACTACACGATCAACACCCGGAACCTGCGCTGGGGCAACTTGATTACGACGATGCTCGTATCGCAGCGCAGCTTCCTCCTGGGCCTGCCGTTGTTCCTGATTGCCTCGATGTTCTGGTGGCGGGCGCTTCATCCGCCGCAAGATCACGCCGCCGGGACTGCGGTCGATTCCGCTGCGAGTATTCGGTTGATGTGCGCAGCGGGCGTAACCGCGGGCCTTCTCCCGCTGGCGCACCCGCACAGCTTTCTGGTTCTGATCGCAGCTGCGGCGTGCCTCACGCTCCTGTTCCGGCAGTGGATGAACTGGGCGGTTTTTTTCGCAGTCGCGGCGGCCGTCGCGGCGCCGCAGCTCTGGTGGATAGGCCGGGACAGCGGAATCGATTCGCAGCACTTCGTAGGTTGGCACTACGGCTGGACGAAGGGGAGCGAGTCGCTGGCCTGGTTCTGGTTCAAGAACACCGGAGTGTTCATTCCGCTCGTGGTCGCGGCCCTGACCGCCCGCGGCCGATGGCGGATCGTGCCGGAGCGGCTGGTCCTGTTCTACCTTCCCTTCATCGGGTGTTTCATCATCCCGCAGCTGATCCGGCTGGCCCCTCGCCCCTCCGCGAATATCAAAGTGCTCGTTTACTGGTACATCGCTTCGACGTTGCTGGTGGCGATGTGCCTCGCGCGCGTCTGGCGCATCGGACCGGCCGCACGGGGACTCGTCGCAGCCCTGATAGCGACGCTGACACTCTCTGCCGGACTGGATGTGTGGCGAGTGGCGTCCGGGGCCTCCGCAGCGCGCGTTTTCGACACCGCTGCGGTGTCGCTGGCCACCCTGGTCGAGCAGACGACTCCGCCAGACGCCGTGCTCCTCCACGCGCCGATCCGCCAGCCGCCGACGGCACTCACGGGACGTCCGTCGGTGCTGGCGGATCTCCTCCATGTCGGATCCCACGGTTTCTCCTACGCAACCAGGCAGGCCGACGTGGCCCGGATCTACGCCGGCGATCCGGATTCGCTCGCCCTGCTGCGGCGGTATAACGTCGACTACGTGGTCGTGGGTCCTGCCGAACGGCTAACGCTCGGCGCGCGCGACAGCCTGTTCAAGAGCCATCAGCTCGTCGGCACGGCCGGTGGCTACAAGCTGTACCGGGTCGTCTATCCCGACGGGTCGTTGGCGCATCGACTGCCACCGTCAGCCACGCGGGACTCGACAGGTGCGCGATGGTGGAAGTGACGACGCCCTCGATCTCGGATCACCGCGGCCCGGTGCGACAGCTGAGGTCCCTGGCTGTCGTGGTTCCGTTCTTCAACGAGGCCGCTGGCGTCGAGGCGTTCTACCATCGCCTCCGCGCTGCCGTGGACCCCCTCGGCGTCGCCTGTGCGTTCGTCTTCGTGGACGATGGCAGCCGGGACGAGACGCTGAGACTGATCAACGGGCTCGCAGACGGTGACCGCCGCATCACGGTGCTGTCGCTGTCCCGGAACTGGGGCCACCAGATGGCGCTCACCGCTGGCTTCGACTACGTGGGGGAAGACGTCGACGCGGTGATCACCATGGACGGGGATCTGCAGCATCCGCCCGAGGTCATCGCGAAGATGATCCGGCTCTACGAGTCGGGAGCGGATGTCGTGTACGGCGTCAGACGCGAGAACACCGGCGCCGGCCCGATGAAGCAAGTGACCTCGCGCGCGTTCAACGCGCTGCTCGCGTGGTCCACCGATGTCCGCGTCGTGCCCGGCGCCGCTGACTTCCGATTGATGTCGCTCGAGTCTGTCCGCGTCGTGCGGCAGATGCGAGAGGTGCATCGCTACCTGCGGGGCATGGTGCCCTGGGCGGGCTTTTCCTCGGCTGTCGTGGTGTACGAGCAGGCGGAGCGGCATGCCGGAACCCCGGCATATACGTGGCGTCGCAGCCTTCGGCTCGCGCAGCACGGAGTCTTCTCGTTTTCGGTGCTGCCACTGCACGTGATCACATGGCTCGGAGCCGGCTTCGCCGCGATCGCGGGCGTGTACCTGACCTACGTCGCGTGGGTCGCATTCAACGGGCGAGTGGTGACCGGCTGGCCGTCGGTAATCGGGGTCCTGCTGATCGTCAGTGCCTTTCAATTCCTCGCGCTCAGCATTCTGGCGCAATATCTCGGAATGGTCTTCGAGCAGGCGAAACAGCGGCCGCTCTATGTCCTCAAACAGGCCCGTCAGGGCCAGCGGGCAGAGGCACCGCGGTCGGTGGGAACGGACAGTCCGAGTGGTCTCGTCCTTTCCTACTCGGACTCCGAAAGGCGTATAGGCTGAGCGCGGACGAGACCTCGCTCAGAGTTACGGACCGTCGGCCCGGCGGATCACTGGCGCCTTTCGGGCAGAATCGTCGTATCCGATTTGAGGCTCCCGGGCGCCGCAGACAGGTACTTCTCCGGCGACAGCAGAATCTGATCGATCGACAGGCCGTCCTCGCGTGTCTGCACCCGAATCGTCTGCAGACCCGTCGTCTCGAAGTAGATTAGAGGCCCCATCACTCCCGTGCCCCAGCCGTTGTCCTGCCAGCCCCAACCCGTGAGGCCACAACCGGTGCAGTCTTCGAGGTTCACGCTGTCGCCGGTGGGGGTGCCGATGCGGTTGACGGGACTGCCGGCTTCCGTGACGCTCCTCGAGAACTGGACGAAGACCGAGTCGTTCGCCCAGCCGTTGCTCTCGGCCCGGCCGCGAATCCACAACCGGTACGGCCTCCCTTCCTCCGCGTTGAAGGTGAGCTCGAAATAGTTGGTCGGTGCGGCCAGCGGGGTGGCGAGCTTGGCGCCATTCTGGTTCGGATGCACGATGCGGGCGCCTCCCGCGGCGGTCCCGTCGCTGACGGCCACCCATGCGGATCCGGCTGGGATCAAGGCCTGAGCCGCATGCATGTTGACGTCACCGGGCCCGAGCGCGCCAGTCCCTGGAGGTGTCGTCTCGCCGCCGCCCGTCCGCTCCGGAAGTCTCGTCGTGTCCGATTTAGGGCTGCCTGGAGGCACGGTCAGGTATCTCTCCGGCGACAGCAGAATCTGGTCGATCGACAGGCCGTCCTCGCGTGTCTGCACGCGAATCGTCTGCGGGCCCGTCGTCGCGAAGTAGATTGGAGGACCCAGGACTCCCGTGCCGTAGCCGTTGTCCTGCCAGCCCCAACCGGAGAGGCCACAGCCGCTGCAATCTTCCAGGGTCATCGTGGTGGCGGACGTGGTCCCAATGCGATACACGGGCGTGCCCGCGTCGTTCACGCTCCCCGACAACTGCACGAAAACGGAGTCGTTCGCCCAGTTGTTGCTCTCAGCCCGGCCGCGAATCCACAGGCGATAGGGGCGCCCTTGCTCCGCATCGAACGTGAGCTCGAAATAGTTGGTCGGGGCGGCCAGGGCGCCGGGGAGCTTCGCGCCGTTCTGGTTCGGGTGCACGATGCGGGCGCCGCCCGCGGCCGTCGCGTCGGTGACGACCACCCACGCGGATCCGGCCGGGATGCTCGCGTGTGACCCATACAGGTTGATGTCGCCAGGGCCGAAGCCCCCTCCGTTCGGGTCCGTTGCCGTCGCCGTAGTGAAGCTCCAGACGGGGCTGCTCTTCGTTACTTCCGCCATCGTCCTGCCGACAATGCGCCAGTAGTACGTCGTGCCCGGGGAAAGGGGTGGAAGAGCGTAGGTCTTCTTGTCGCTCGGGGTCTCGGCGCGGCCGAGGTCCAGATTGCCGGCGAGGAGCGGTGGATTGGGAGACGTTCCGAAATAGACGTCGTACTTGTGCGCGTACGGGCCGCCGTCCCACACCAGGCTCATCGTCGTGGACTGACGAATCGCGCTGAGCGTAGGCGCGATCAGCGTCGGCGCCGTTGGAGGAAGCGGCTGAAAAGCGGTGTACTCCGCGACCCCCGCGCTGCCGTTCCATTTGCGCTCGAACTGGCCGACGAGCCAGGTGAACATCCAGGGCTTGGAGGTGAAATAGTTGTGCTCGTCGGAGGAGCCGGCCGACCCGCTCGTCATGTTCGACGAGCCGATCACCGACATCCCCTGGGAATAGAGGAGCACGGACTTCTGGTGATTGAGGCCCTGATGCGCCCGCATCATGATCTCGACTCCGCCCATGTGCAGCCGATCGATATTCCAGGAGACCCAGAGCCGATTCGGATCGCGGTACTCCTCCGGTTCGGTGAGCAGCCGGACGCGCACGCCCCGCTGTCTCGCGGCGATCAGCGCGTCGGTATGGCGCCGGTCGGTGATGCGGTACATGGTGATGTCGATCTGCTGCGTTTCGGCCGCGTATCGCTGCACGATCCGCGTCGCGTAGTTCTGCAGCGGCACGAAGTTCAGTTCGGGATCGCGTGCGTAGACTGGATACCGTCTGACAGGCGTCGTGACGTTCGCGTAATTCACGTAGGCGCCATCGAGCCAGATATCGTCGTACCGCGTCTTGAAGCTCTCGACCACCTCGATGTCGTCGGAGAAATACACGACTTCGTCGATGTAGTTGGCGTAGGCGGTGTCGGGCTTGAACGCATTGGGACTGTAGTTCGCGCCGCTGAACTCGACGACGTTCTGGCCGGCGAACAGCATCATCTTCCAATGGAGCCAGCGGGAACCGGCGCGACGGATCGGGACGCCGGCGGCCTTGAGCTTCTCGAGGATGGCCGCGTTCAGAGGATAGGAGCTGTTGGCCCGAAGATCGGCGATGACACGGACCGGCACGCCAGCCTGGAACTTCGCAATCAGCGCGTCGGAGTAGCGATTGTCTTCCATGAACCAGAACGCCACGTCGATGGCGACGGTCTCGGCTTTAATCAGGTTCAGCAGCGGCGTACGGCAGTCCTCGAACGCCGGGTCGCACAGTCGTTCGGCGGCAGCCGCCGGCGTCGGCGTCCAGAGCAATCCGAGTAGGGCAATGGCGGTAGCAGCACGTGTGATCATGGGTCCCCTGGGGCCGGTTCGGCAAACGAATCGCGAACTTGTGGTCGCGCCAACCCACCTCTTGCGCCGGCACGGCCCTTTCTGCGAAATCGATGCCGTGGAGCCGCCGACCTCTCTGGACTCATGGCTCGGCCGGATGAGATCGGAAATCGTCGCCTGTTCCGGCTCTCTGCTTGAATACGGGCAGCCACCGGTCTGCGTTCGCGTGCAACCGGCGACATGCGTCGAGTCGCTCTTCCCGGAGCGGGCCACCGCTCCAGGAAAGAGCCTGTCGCGCGAGCGTTCGCGACACGCCGCTCACTGCGTCTTGTTCAGAACTTTTGTGTCGTTCTTCGTCAGGCCCGGCGAGGCCGTCAAATAGGTGTCTGACGACAACACGATCTGATCGATCGAGATGCCATCTTCCCGTCCCTGGATGCGGATGGTCTGCGTGCCGGCCGTGAAATACAGGGCGGGCCCGAGGACGCCGGTACCGTACCCGTTGTCCTGCCATCCCCACCCGGAGACCCCGCAGCCGCCGCAGTCCTCCAGGACGACCGCCTCCGCCTGCGTCGTCCCAATGCGGTTGGTCGCGGTGCCGCTGCTGGTCACGCTGCCCGAGAACTGCACGAACACCGAGTCGTTGGCGTGCGAGTTGTCCTGAGCTTTTCCGCGCAGCCAGAGGCGGTAAGGGCGGTTCGCCTGGGCCGTGAACGTCAGTTCGAAGTAGTTCGTCGGGCCCGCCAGCGGCACGGTCAATTTCGCCGCCCCTGAGTCCGGGTGTTCCATCCGGCTGCCGCCGGCGGCGGTCGTATCGGCGACGACCCGCCAGGTGCCGTGGGGGATGGCCTGTGCGGCGTAGCGCACAACGGTTCCCGCCGCGGCCGACTGCGGCAGGATGGTCGCATCGTTTTTCGTCGATCCCGGTGAGGAGGTCAGATAGGTCTTCGGCGACAAGACGATCTGATCGATCGAGATGCCATCCTCGCGCCCCTGGATGCGGATGGTCTGCGTGCCGGCGGTGAAATACAGCTCCGGACCGAGGACGCCCGTGCCGTAGCCGTTGTCCTGCCATCCCCATCCCGAGACGCCGCAGCCGCCGCAATCCTCGAGCACCACGGCCTCGGCCTGCGTGGTGCCGATGCGGTTGGCGGCCGTGCCGGTGCTGGTGACGCTGCCCGAGAACTGTACGTACGCCGAATCGTTGTTGTAGGAGTTGTTCTGCGCGCGCCCGCGCAGCCAGAGGCGATACGGACGATTCGCCTGGGCCGTGAACGTCAGCTCGAAGTAGTTGGCAGGGTTCGCCAGCGGCGCTGTCAGCTTCGGCGCACCTGCATCCGGCTGTTCCATGCGCGCGCCGCCTGCGGCCGTGGTGTCCGCAACGACCCGCCAGTTGCCGGCGACCCGGCTCGCATTCTTCGCGTAGAGAACGATGTCCTCGGCGCTCGCGGTCGCGGTGTTGACGACCACGGAGTCCGAGCGGCTGAGCCCGCCGCTGGTGCCTCGCACCGTTATGGTGAAACTGTTCACGGCGACGTTCTGGGGCACCGCTACCGTCATCGTGGCGGTGCCGCTCCCCGTCACCGACGCGGGAGAGAAGGTCACCGTCGCCCCGGCCGGGGCGCCGGTTGCACTCAGCGCCACCGTCCCGGTGAACCCGGCTTGCGCGGCAACGCTCACCGAGAACGACGCGCTGGTGCCGGGGGAAATCGTCTTGCTGGCGGGAATCGCAGTAACGCTGAAGTCGGCCGGCAGCAGGCCATACACCACGACGCCGTTGTCGTGGTTCGCCATGTAAACCTTGCCGTTGACGACCACCGGCGGAACGAACTTGATGAGCGTCCCCGCACGATCCCGGCTCGCGTTCTGCTCGCTCGTCCAGATCTGGGTGAGCGTTCCCGCGTCGTACGCACGCAGGATACCGCCGGTCAGGATGTGCTTCGCGTCCTGGTTGGTCGGCATCGAGGCCCAGACGATGCCGGTCCCGTCAAGAGATCCATTGGCGGACACGGTGAGGGATCCGCCGGGATGTCCCGGTGACCTCACCTGGCCCTGCGCGGAAGGTCCGGCCAGCAGTCCGCCGGTCAGGCGATAGGCGGCCAGGACGTCCTCCTCACTCCAGTTGTAGACGACCGGTCCGGCAGTGTCGGAGTTCCAGTAGACCGGCCCTCCCATCACGTGGCCGCGATTGACCGGGATCCGCTGAACGATCTGCGTATCGCCGGCCACCTTGTGACCGAGGTCGTCGGCGTTGAGCAGGTACAGCACGCCTTCCTTGCCGCCGCCGAGCAAGAGCCTCGTTCCCGGCAGCAGCGTGAAGCCGGAGCCACTCAAGTCGTCATCGTTGATGCTGAGCGTCGCTTCGTTTCCCGGAGTGAAGTAATCCACGAGTGCGAGCCCGGACCGGCTGACGCTGAATTTCAACAAGGAGTCGCCGAAATTGCGGACGCCATCCCATTGGCCGTTGCCGGTGGCGAAGTACGCGTGCCCGCTGGCATCGATAGTGGGGGCACGGCCGCCCTGCCAGATGCCTCCGCCGTCGCCATCCGGTACCGCCGCGAAGGCGCCGACCATTGCGAGCGTCGTCGCGTCGAATCCCATGATCCAGCCGTGATACGGCTTCTTGTCCTCATGAGCCGCCCACGAGACGAGGACGACCCCATTGGTCAACGCGAGTCCCGCTCGCTGCTGGTGCATTCGGGCATTGAAGCTGATCACCGGGCCGCTGGGGCCGGGCGTCGAATCAGACGCGGAGCCCGGCACCGATGCGGTGATCTTAACAGGACTTCCGGTCCTCGACTGGCCGGTTGCGATATCAAGCGCGTGAAGCCGCTGCACATAGGCGCCGCTCTCCTTGGTTCGCGCAACCAAGTACAGCGTATTGGTGGTTCGATTTATGACTGGCGTGCCCTCGATGCCGACGTTGCCAAAGATGTTGTTGCTGGTGGCGACGATGTCGGTTGCCGGTACCGCGGTGACGGACGGAGGGCTGGTGAAGTTTCTCGTCCAGAGCGGAGTCGGCGAGGCGCTGTCAGCGTTGAACGCGTACACCTTGTCGTTCATGGTCACGACGTACAACACATTCCGGACGATCCCCTGGATGGTCACTCCCCTCACGTACAGGGGCTGCGCGTATACGGCCCCGTCGACCGGATAGGTGTAGAGCTTGCCGAAGCGGTTGACGTTCACGTTGGCGGGCGTCAACGTGGTTTCTCGAAGGTTCGCTCCCGTCCTGGCGCCGTCGTAACGATTGGTCAGCACATCGATCTGCGCCTCTGCAGCCCGCGGAACGAAGCCTGCTGCCGCTACGATTAGAAGAGCAGCGGCTGTAGCACGCCCAGGCAGAGTTCTTTGACGACTGCTCAGCGAAACAGGCATAAAGGGACTCCATCAACGCGTCGCGGAAAGGGTCGACGTCAGCGTCGTTTCGGGAATGCGTGCAGGCGAATCGGCGCGGCTGGAATCAGCCCAGCTGGAAGATTCGACCGGGTCGAGCACAGCCACGTTCCGGCAGGGCTGGTTTTTTCGCTGTGCTCGCGCGCGACCTATGATGAACCAACTCGCGCGACGCCTCAAGCTCGGCACGACCGTGAATCCGATTCCGTCTCCGGGATCCGGATCCCGGATCCCGGAGCTTAGTCCTTGTACGGATCGAACAGATCGGCCCCCGCCATGACGACGATGAGCGGGCGCAGCGTGTGCAGTCGTTCGATGGTGCCGCGCTGCGCTTCGAGCACGGATGGCAGCCGGCGGTAGGCGTGCGGGCTCTCATCGAGTCCGCCGCCCCGCAGGATCACACCCTTCTCGCGAACCCATCCGTGCATCATCTCCGGCGACACGAGGCCGGGACTCAGGATCTTGCCGGTTCGCCGGTTGCGCTTGCCCGCCGCCTGCGTCCGTGACATCACTCTGCCGGCGCCATGAACGGTCGAGAAGAGCGCTTTCCGCTGGAGCGTCTCCAGCGGCCCGCCCGCCGCGAACGCGCCCTGGACGATCACCGCATCGTCGCCCATCGAGCCGCCGATGAAGCCCTTCTGACCGGGAAAGGCGGGGGTCGCGCCCTTGCGCACGACTACGACGTCCCTGCCGTCGTGCTCTTCGCGCCACGCGAAGTTGTGATGGTTGTGCACCAGTTCCACTTCCCCGGCATCCAGCAGCGACACGACCTTGCGCGCCACCCACTCGCGGCCGGCGTACGCGTAGTCACCCGCGAGCGACATCAGCGCCCAGTAGTCCTGGCCGATCGGCGTGTCGAGCCCGAGCAGCGCTTCACGCTCGGGTACCCGCTGCCCCCACTTCGCATTCTGCGAGAGGGCGAGGAACCCGGACGCGACCGTGTGACCGAATCCGCGACTGCCGAAGTGGACGCCGACCCAGATGGTGTCCGTCCCGTCCACGAACACATCGACGTAATGGTTTCCGCTGCCGACGGTCCCCAGCTGGGCGCGCGCTTTCGAACGCAATGCCTCACGCGCGTGACCCGGCACCGCGGTCCAGGCGTCACTCCGGAACAGGTCATGGTCAACAGGCGCATCATCCGCGCGATTCTTGCGGCCGACGCCGAACGACACCACGTCCTGAATCTCGTCGGCGAGTGCCGGAAGTCGGTCGACCAGACCGGGCGTGCCGTGCAGCGTCAGGTTCGTCCGGATCGCGGCATTCCCGCAGGCGATGTCGAACCCGACACCGACCACCGACACCTTGTCCGTGTAGGCGGCAACGCCGCCGATCGGCATGACGTAGCCCTGATGGCCATCGGCCATGAGCGCAGCACGCTCGGCCCGGCTGGCCACGTCGTTCAGCTGCGCCAGTGTGTTGGGCTCATGCTCTCCGAAGACGACGACATTGCTCGACGGGGCGGTCTCGGCCATTGTCTTGAGATTGTCATTGAGATTGTCATTGAGAGCGATGCATTGTCTTTGCCTGATGGCCCGTGTACGCCATCGGACGTATCATCCTTGTCCTTTCGAAATATCAACTGGTGAGGTAGCCATGCGCACCCGTCGCTTACTGTTCGTCACGGCTCTCGTCACGCTGGCGGCTGCGAACATCGCTGCGCAGGACAAGACCATCGCACCAACCGAGAACCTGGTCGTCGACGGCATTCCGGCGATCCCGGCTTCACTGGCCGACGAGGTGCGGCGCTACACGGAATCACGTCCGGCCAGTTTCGCCGACTGGCACCCGACGCGCCGCGAGATGCTGATCTCGACACGATTCGGCAACACCGCGCAGGTGCACCAGGTGAAAATGCCCGGCGGCGCCCGCACACAGCTGACCTTCTTCAGCGAGCCGATCGGCGGCGCGTCGTTCGAACCGGTGCAGGGCCGGTATTTCGTGTTCGCCAAGGACGTGGGCGGCAACGAATTCGACCAGCTGTACCGCTACGACGTCGCGGACGGCCGCGTCACGCTGCTCACCGACGGCGGCCGCTCACAGAACGGCGCCGGCGCCTGGAGTACGAAAGGCGATCGGCTCGCGTACGGCTCGACGCGACGGAACGGCACCGACCGCGACGTCTACGTGATGAATCCCGCTGATCCAAAAACCGACACACGTGTGTTGCAGGTGACCGGAGGCGGGTGGCAGGCGCTGGATTGGTCGCCCGACGATACCCGCCTGCTGGTCGTCGAGTACACCTCGATTACGAAGAGCACGCTGTGGCTCGTCGATGTCGCCGGCGGCCAGAAGACCGCCCTCACGAATCCGGCGGAGGACGTCGCGTACGGCGCGGGTCTGTTCTCGGCTGACGGACGAGGCGTCTTCGTCACCACCGACAAGGACAGCGAGTTTCAGCGCCTGGGCTACGTCGATCTCGGAACGAAGCAGCTGACGCCGCTTGCGACTGACCTGAAGTGGGACGTCGAGGGTATCGACCTTTCGAAAGACGGCAAAACGCTGGCTTTCGCCGTCAACGAGGCGGGTATGTCGAAGGTTTACCTTCTCGACACGGCCTCGCGCCGTGCCCGGCCAGTCACCGGTGTTCCCACTGGCAGCATTGGCGCGCTGTCGTGGCACCAGAACAGCCGCGATCTCGCCTTCTCGATGGCGAGCGCGCGCTCGACCTCAGACGTGTACTCGCTCGATGCCTCGACCGGTGCAGTGACGCGCTGGACCGAGGGCGAGCTCGGCGGCCTGGTGGCGTCGGAGCTCTCCGAGCCGGAGCTGATTCGCTGGAAGAGTTTCGACGGCCTCGAGATCTCCGGCTTCTACTACAAAGCGCCGCAACGGTTCGCCGGCAAGCGCCCGGTGATCATCAACATTCATGGCGGTCCTGAAGGACAGTCGCGGCCATCGTTCATCGGCCGCAACAACTACTTCCTGAACGAGCTCGGCGTCTCGATCATCTATCCCAACGTGCGCGGGTCGACCGGTTTTGGCAAGACCTTTGTGGGTCTCGACAACGGCATGAAGCGCGAGGACTCAGTAAAGGACATCGGGGCGCTCCTCGACTGGATCGCAACCCGGCCGGAGCTCGACACCGCGCGCGTGATGGTGACCGGCGGCAGCTACGGCGGCTACATGACGCTCGCGGTCTCGACGATGTACAGCAGCAGGCTGCGCGCAGCACTCGACGTGGTCGGCATCTCGAACTTCAACACGTTCCTGAAAAATACCGAGAGCTACCGCCGCGACCTGCGGCGCGTCGAATACGGTGATGAACGCGACCCGAAAATGGCCGCGTTCTTCGACAAGACCGCCCCCATCAACAACGCGCAGAAGATCGCCCACCCGCTCTTCGTCGTCCAGGGCGGCAACGATCCGCGGGTGCCGCTCAGTGAAGCCGAGCAGATGGTCGAGCGCGTGAAGCAGAATCAGAAGCCGGTGTGGTACCTGATGGCCAAGGACGAAGGCCACGGCTTCGCCAAAAAGGGGAACGCGGACTTCCAGTTCTACGCGACGGTGATGTTCGTCCGGCGCTTCCTGCTCGATCAGGCGGAATCATCGTCGAACCAGCGGTGACGTGTTGCCCCTATAGCTGTCCCCGTGCTGTTCGGGATTGGGCCGCTCTACGTCACAGTGAATCGGATGGAGTCGCCCCTCGACAGTGCTCGGGGCGACCCTGAGCGCCGTCGAAGGGTCGGGCTCGAGACGCAGGACCACGGATCCGACCAGTGACCAGCGACTGACGACTGCTGCGCGCAGCCCCGCCCCGTTGGATAATCAGAATCGCTTCATCCACAGTATTGGCACTTGGACGCAGGGAGGCGGAATGACTAGTCGAAGGCTCGCCTGGGGCGCGGGTGTGATGATACTCGTCGGGGTCGCGGTTCTGGCCCAGCAGCCCGCCGCACCCCAGGGTTCACAGGCCGGCCCCGGCGGCGGAGGACGGCAGGGGCGCGGCGGCCGCGGCGGTCCGCAGGAACAGGCACAGATCAAGCCAGGTGAGGAGTGCCCGCCCGGCATGACCGAGTTCCGCGCCGGTCTCTGTGGCAAACCCGCGACGCCGCCGCCGAGCATCGTCGACTACCGGCCGGCGTCGACGGTCGTGGCCGACCCGCATCTCGTGCCGAAAGCGAAGTTCCCGGTCATCGACATCCACAACCACACGACCGTCACGCCCGCCAACATCGAGCAGTTGATCAAGGAGATGGACAGCCTGAACATCCGCCTGCTCAACAACCTCTCGGGAGGGAATGGCGACCGGCTGAAGCGATCGATCGAGACGATCCGGAACAGCCCTTACAAGGATCGGTTCCGGCTGTTCGTGAACGTGGACTGGGAGGGCGCGGGCGCGCCGGGATGGAAGGAGCGCGCGGTTGCCCAGGTCGAAGAAGGCGTGAAGGAAGGCGCGATCGGCCTGAAGGTGTTCAAGAACCTGGGGCTGACCACGCGCAAGGCGGACGGCTCCCGCCTCAAGGTGGACGATCCGGATCTGGACCCCGTCTGGCAGGCCTGTGCGCGCCTGAATATCCCCGTCCTGATTCATGTGGCGGATCCGGCGCAGTTCTTTGCGCCGATCGACTTCCACAACGAGCGCTGGCTGGAGCTGAACGTCTTTCCCGGGCGCGAGTATCCGGGCGATCGGTATCCGAGCTTCGAAACGCTGATGAGCGAACGGGATCGCATGTTCGCGCGCAACCCGAAGACGCGGTATATCAACGCCCACTTCGGATGGCACGGCAACGATCTCGGCCGGGCAGCGCGCCACCTCGACTCGCTGCCGAACGTTGTCTTCGAAGTGGGAGCGGTGCTGTATGAATTCGGCCGGCAGCCGCGCGCGGCCCGCGACTTCTTCATCAAGTACCAGGACCGCGTCCTGTTCGGCAAGGACGCCTACGAGCCGACCGAATACCCGTATTACTGGCGCGTATTCGAGACGAAGGACGAGTACTTCGATTACTACCGGGATTACCACGCGTTCTGGAAGCTCTACGGAATGGACCTGCCCGACGATGTGCTGCGGAAGCTCTATTACAGAAACGCCTTGAGGATTGCGCCGGGATTGCCTCAGACCGGCTGGTGAGGAGACGACACGACGATGACGACAACGCAGGCAACTTCGATTGGACTTGCGGCAGCAATCATGCTCGGAGGAGCCGCGTCAGTTTCGGCTCAGAGCGTCGGGCGCGTGAGCGCCGGCGGATCGGTGGCGCTGAACACCATGATCGACAGCGATGTCGAGAACAGCTTCAGCATCGCGCCACTGGTCAGGGTCAACCCCCGCCGTGGCTGGCGGCTCGCGACCGCGTTCAACTGGGTCACCGCCAACCTGAAGAACCCGGACGGCGGAGCCGGGAAATTCGCGCGCCTCAAGGTCCGGCCGGTGATGGCTGGCATCGGCTACACGTTCGGTCCCGATCGCACGCTGTTCAACGTGTCGATCGTCGGCGGACCGTCGTTCAATTACGTCGATTTCCACGACGAATTCCTCGAGGGGATCAGCAGCGCGCCGACCATCGACGCCGACCACGGGTTCGCCATCCGTCCCGGCTTCAGCCTCACCCAGACGTTGGCGCCTCGCGTGGGCCTGACCGCATTCACCGGCTACATGTTCAATCGGCCGGGCATCGTCTATCGAAACGGGTCGACGGTGATCGAGGACCGCTGGAAGGCCGATTCGTTCGTGCTGAGCGCGGGTCTGGTGTACTCGATTTTCTGAGCATCAAGGCAAAAGGCAGAAGGCAAAAGGCAAAAGGCACCAGGCAAAACCAACTCGAATTCTCAGACTCGGGCGTCGACTTCCACCAGCAGCTGCCCTTCTTCGGTTGCGAGGTGCAGCCGCTCGATGAGCGGCACGAGATCGCCGTACCCTGCCCGCTCGATCAGCTGGCGGAGATCGACGAAGAGGCGATCGCCTTCGAGCCTGATCCCGGGCGGAAGCACTTTCTGCGACAGCAGCGGTCCTGCGAGCGCGGTCAAGCCCGGAAACGTGCGCAGCCGGAGACCGAGCGGCGTGTCGGGCAACCGCGGCTGCTGATCGATGTCGAACGTCAGCGTCACCGGGGGAAGAAAGTCGAGCTTCGCGATGCGGGCGCGCAGCTGAAGAGTGTTGGCGGCGCGGGGCTTGACGGCCAGGTCGCGCACCGGAACTGACGGCGGGAGTGCAGCGGTGACGAGCTCGTTCAGCAGCCGCTCCGCGATTGGAATCGAGACCGAGAGCCGGGCTCCCTGGATCCCGGCGAAGCGCGTGGCCCGCAGCTGCTCCAGGGCCTCTCGCAGGCGGGGGTCGAGCACGCTACCGTAACGCCTGGCTCGTGGCCGTGGCGGACGGCCCGGGCATCAGCGCTTCTAGAAAAAACTCCATCATCCGATCGGTGTTGATGCCGCTGTGTCCGCGATCGGGGCCCACCTGTACGTCGAAGCTCTTGCCGGCCCCCTGCAGAGCGGCAATCAGCTGCATCATGTTCGACGGGTGGACGTTATTGTCAGCGGTGCCGTAATAGAGCATCAGGCGTCCCTTCAGCGCCGCCGCGTAGGTCATCGCGCTCCCCGCCTCGTAGCCCGCCTTGTTCTCCTGCGGAATCCACATGTAGCGCTCGGTGTAGATGCTGTCGTAGTGCTGCCACGACGTGACCGGCGAGGAGGCGGATGCCGCGGCGTAGACGTCGGGATGCCGGAGAATCGACATCACCGAGGCATACCCGCCGTACGACGTGCCGAAAATGCCGACACGGGCGCGATCGACATACGAGCGCGAGGCCAGCGCCCGCACGCCCGCGGCCATGTCGTCGATTTCGGCCTGTCCCAGCTTCAGATAGACCTGATCGAGCGTGCGCCTGCCGCGCCCGGGGGCGCTTCGCGAATCAAGGTTGACGACGAGAAAGCCGTACTCCGTCAACGCCGACGGCAGCACGAACGTTTCGCGCGCGGTGTTGCTCCCGGACGCCGGGCCGCCGTAGACCTGCACGAGCACGGGATATTTGCGTGAGGCATCGAAGTTCGACGGGAACTGCACGAGCCCATGGAGCGTGGTTGCGCCATCAGCGGATTTGTAGGTGAACAACTCCGCCTTGCGGAGGCCCAGCTGGTCGTAGCGGCTGGTGTCGCTCGCGGCCACATCCGCCAACACTTTCCCGTCGCCCGCATCGACGACCCTGGACGCCGGCGCGATGTCGTGCGTCTGATAAACGTCGACGAACAGCTTGTTATCCGGCGAGATGCCGCACGCAGCGCCGCCACGACCGCGGCCGCCAGCCGCGCCGGGCATACAGCTGCCGACCGTGTGATGGAACTTCGGGTCAGTCAGACGGACGTCACCGCGCCCATCCAGCCCCACGCGGTGCAGCTGCAGCTTCAGGTGATTGTCGCCATCGCGAGCCGTGTAGAACAGCACGCCGGCCGTTTCGTCGACCTTGACGAGCGACGCGGATTCGAACGTCGTGCTGGACGTCAGCGGGGTGATCAACTTGCCGCCCAGCTCGTAGAGATAGAAGTTGCTCCAGCCATTCCGCTCCGACTGCCAGATGAATCGCTGGCCGTCTTTGAGAAACACCATCGCCGGGCTGTTCTCGATCCAGCCAGTCGGCCACTCTTCGCGAACGACCACGCGGAGCCTGCCGGTGTCAGGGTTCGCGGCCACGAGCTCGAGCACGTTCTGCCGGCGGTTGGTGCGGTTGAACAGCAGCTCGCGGCCGTCGGGTGTCCAGCGGACGTTGTAGGCGTAGTGGCCGACCACGTCATTGGTGAACGGCTTCCCATCGCGCACGTCGATCTTCGTAGTCTTTTTCGAGCTGACGTCGTAGACCAGCAGGTCGACGATCGGGTTGGCCACGCCTGCCTTTGGATAGGCCTCGGCATCGATCGCACTCTGGAGCTTGGTCTGATCGAGCTGCAGGTAGTAGTCGGGGACGGGGCTCTCGTCGAAACGATAGAACGCGAGCTTGCGGCTGTCGGGCGACCACCACATCGCGGTGATCTGGTCCAGTTCTTCGCCATAGACCCAGCTCGCCGATCCGTACTTGATCCGGCGCTCGCGGCTGCCGTCCGCGGTGACGGCGGTTTCCGCCTTCGAGGCCTGATCGACGAGGTAGAGGTTCCGATCCTTGTCGTTGAACTGGGCGCGATAGGCGTTGTCCGGCGAATCGGCCGCTGCGTACTGCCGGCCCCGTTCCGGCGCGCCCTGTCCCCGTCCACGCCCCCCCCGGCCTGAGGTCTCGGCGGCCTCCCCGATCGCCGTCGCCTGGCGCGTTGCGACATCGTATCGGTAGCGCTTGCCGTCGAGGGTGTACTCGAAGCCGGTCGCGTCAGCGCTCCATGTCGGCGAAATCGCTCCCGACTTGAACGAGCCGGGGATCTGCGTCGCCAGCTCCTGATACCGGGCATACCCGGGCATGGACTTGAGCCGATCCTGGGCGGCCGTATGGACCTCGAGCACACCGAGGCACAGGACCGCGGCCGGCACCACGAAACGGACGACGCGATTGACCAAGGAAACTCCTTCGAGCGGGGCTGCTCAAGGAGTCTAGCAAAGAACGGGGACTCTCACGGTGATCGCAGGCCACGTGGCGGTCCCGTCGGGTCGTGGCGGAGGCGTCTATGAGCCGTGTCGCGAGTCCGCGGGCGGATTTCGCTGGCCTGCCCGGTGGTCGGCAACCCAGCCGCGATCGCGAATCCCGGTTGGCGGCACCCCGTGATACCGCCGGAAGTCGCGGCTGAAGTGGCTGGGATCGTTGACGCCGACGTACGCCATGACCTCCTTGACGCTGAGAAACGTCCGCTCCAGGAGGAGCCGCGCGCGTTCCATCCGGAGCGTATGCAGGTAGCGCGCAGGCGGCATCCCGGTCTCGCGGCGGAAGAGGTATGCGAAGCGGGACGGGGAGAGGTTCACGGCGGAGGCGAGCTCGGCGACGGGCGCGTCGCGGTCGATCGCCTCTTCCATGCGAGCGATGGCGTGGGCCACGCGTGGGTCCATGGGTGAGCAGAGATCAAAGCGCCTGCCACTGCCGGCCCGTCCATCCCGACCCATCATGAGCGCTCAAGCATTGAGTGCTTGAGCGCTCATGATGGTGACGGCACACCACAGCACCGCAGGTGAATCGGCCCACGGAAACGGCTGGGGCCGCGACCGCTAATGGCCGGGCTCGCGGCCACGGCGCCGGGTGTGTAACCATTTCCTGTGCGCTCAAGCATCCCGCGGAACGCCGCTACCACCCTCCTCACCGTCGAGCGCCGCTGCCTGGTCTGCGATTTCGTGCAGCAGGTCACCGAGCCCGAAGGCACCGACGACATCGGGCCGGCCTGTACTCGCTGCCAGGCGCCGACCGAGCGGACCCAGATCATCGCGCGCCGCACGCTCGCGCACGAACCGAACCCGCACGCCGCCGCGCTCGGCCGTCTCGGCGGCCTCAAAGGCGGCCCCGCCCGCGCCGCCGCCCTCAGCGCCAAACGCCGCCGCGCCATCGCCAGGGCCGCGGCCCGCGCGCGCTGGGGCAGACGGGACTGACGCAAGTCGGAACACGCGGTCCGCCGTCCGCGGTCCGCAGTCCGGAGACCCCTGACCAGCGACGCTCGGCCTGCGGGCTGCGGGCCGCGGACCGCGTCCGTTACACTGAATGATTCATTCTGCTTCAACCCATCGGAGTCAAAAGATGCGAAGAGCCCGGGGAGTCCTGTGTGCCGTTCTCCTGCTGACCGCGGTCCTGCAGCCGTCGACTGCCCTGCCTGCCGATCAGGCCGCCGATGACGCGCTGATCAAGAAGGCGCACGCCATTCACGACAAGGTGATTGCGCTCGATACCCACGTCGATATCGAACCCGGCGACTTCACCGCGGAACAGAACTACACCCAGCCCCTCGAGGGACAGGTCGACCTTCCGAAGATGACCGAGGGCGGTCTCGACGCCGTGTTCATGGTCGTCTACGTCGGACAACCCTCGCTGCAGACGACGCCGGACGCGTTCGAGCCGAGCGGGTACGAGCGCGCGTACACGTCGGCGATCGAGAAGTTCGACGCGATTCACCGGCTCACCGAGAAGATCGCGCCAGACAAGGTGCAGCTCGCCCTCACGGCCGCTGACGTCCGCAGGATCCACGCGAGCGGCAGGAAGGTGGCGCTGATCGGGGTCGAGAACGCCTACCCGATCGGCACCGACCTCACCCGCGTCAAAGAGTTCTACGATCGCGGCGCCCGGTACATGTCGCTGGCGCACAACGGCCACAGCCAGCTTTCAGACTCGAACACCGGCGAAACCGAAGGCTGGAAATGGAACGGGCTGTCGCCCCTGGGGAAGCAGGTCATCGCGGAGCTGAACCGGCTCGGGATCATGATCGACGTGTCGCATCCATCGAAAGCGTCGATGATGCAGGCGCTGGAGATGTCGAAGGCGCCGATCATCGCCTCGCATTCGGCGGCCCGTGCGCTCTGCAATCACAGCCGGAACCTGGACGACGAGCAGCTGCTGGCGCTCAAGAAGAACGGCGGCGTCGTGCAGACAGTGGCCTTCGCGAACTACATCAAGTCGACCGATACGGCCGAACGAGCCGCTGCGCTCGATGCGCTGCGGAAGGAATTCGGCCTGCCGGCGGGTACGCCGCTCGGCGGCCGCGGTGGACGCGGCGGTCGTGGCGGACGCGCCGCAGTGCAGCCGGGCCCCGGGGCCGCTCCGGGAGCTGCCGCCGGTCGCGGTCAGGCCCGAGGCCGCGGGCAGGGAGCTCTCGCCCAGCTCACCCCTGAACGCCGGGCCGAGCTGGACAAACGCTTCGAAGACGTGAACACCATATATCCCCCGCTCCCCCGCGCGACGGTCAAGGACTTCGTCGATCACATCGACTACATCGTCAAGAAGATCGGGATCGATCACGTGGGGATCTCGTCGGACTTCGACGGCGGCGGCGGAGTCGATGGATGGAACGACGCGAGCGAGACGTTCAACGTCACGCTCGAACTGGTGCGGCGTGGTTATAGCGGAGAGCAGATCGGCAAGATCTGGAGCGGGAATCTGCTGCGCGTCATGGACCAGGTGGCGAAGGTCGCGGCCCGGTCCCGGACGAAATGAGCCGCACGATCAGCCCCAGCAGCACCATCACCGCTATTGAGAGCACCAGCCAGAAGGTCCGCGGCGCGAGCAGTGCCGCGGGCCTGCTGACCGCGACTTCCGGGGCCGCGACGATCTCGCGCGCCGGGCCGCTCAGGACCGAGGGCGAGAGCAGCGCGACGTCGTAACGTGGCTCTCCGAGATCGGTTCGGCCGTACAACAGCCGGAGCGGGCCGGCCGGCCTGAAGAATCGGAGCTGCCAGCCGGGTAACCGCAGGGCGGCGCGGCTGATCGGCAGCGGCCGATTGTCCCCTTCATCCACGATGACCAGCAGCTCGCGATGGTCGAGTCGATGGAACGGGACGTCGAGCGGAGGTGCCGGAGAGTCAGGCTCCGAGTGCTGCCAGTTCACCCGTTCGAGCGAGTCGAACCACCCGGCCTTGTGACGGCGATCGGGTTCGCGCTGCACTCCGAGCTCGATGATCCGCCGGAACACATGTTCCGACGTCTCTAACCTCACCGCCGGATAGGGCAGATTCTCGTACGGCAGCGTGATCAGATAGAAGGAGAGCGTGCCGCGGCCTCGCTTCGCCAGATCGGGCACTTGCGGCGTAGTCCCGTTGATCGCCAGCTCCACCGTCAAAGGCTCGGAGCGCTGCTCGAGGACGTACGGGATCTGCGCGTTCCGATCGTCGACGATGCGAACGTCCGCAAAATTGCTGATCGGCCCCTGTGAGTGCGCGAGCGCCGCCGCGTCGAGCGGCAACATGACGAGCTCCGACGGCCCTTCCGGCAACCGGCGCTCGTATTGAAAACCGCTCGTGTCGAGTGTGGCTCCGGGCTTTGCTGCAGCCGCAGGCGCATCAGCCGCGGGCGTCTGGGCGGCGGCAGTACCAGCCAGCAGAAGGGTCAGCGTACTGGCGGCCACCACCCTCACCGAGAAGGCTCCGGCCGCGCGAGGACGAACTTCTGAAGCGCGAGCGACACCAATGCGAGGGCGACAGCCAGGCCCACGAACGACGCGACGCGATACAAGCCACCAAGCGACGCCAGATCGTAGAGGAAGCACTTGAACGCGGTAATCGCGATTAAGGCGACCGCGGTGATTCGCGCCGGGCGATTGTGATTGTAGATTCCGACCGCGAGCAGGATCATCCCGAACGCCAACCATCCAATCGTGTAGGTCAGGTCCTGGGAGACCGTCACGCCGAAGCGGAACGTGATCTGAGGACCGGTCGCATAGAAGTCGGCGATCTCGATGTTCAGGAGCAGGAACAGCAGAATCCCCGCCGCCGCGGGGAGCAGATGCGATACACGTGGCAGCCCCTGCATGACGCGATCGCTGGTCGTCGACAGCCACCAGGCGGCTGCGCCCATGGCGGCAGCGGCAACCAAATAGGTATAGAGATACCAGTTGAAGATCCTCATTTCCCCACGCGGCTCGTAGGACCAGATCGACGGATTGAGTGCCAGCCGTACGAAGACCGTCGTCAGGAGCGCCGCCGAGGCCAGCAGCAGACCCCGGTGCGGCACACGCCTGAACAACCAGGCCAGGGCGGCGCCCTCGAGCGCCCACCCGATCGTGATCCATTGATGGTGCAGCTGGAGGGGAATGGCCACGGTCACGAGCCCGAGCGCCGTGCCGGCTACGAGTGCCAGCCGGGTGAGATCCCGCTCGCCGGCCTGTTCCAGCCGCAGCAGCCTGCGCAGGAGCACGACGGTGACGAGTCCGAGCACGACCGGCACGATGCCGATGATTGACTGGAGCTCACCTGCTTCGAAGGCCTGCCGTCCCGCGAAGAATGCCATCACGGTCGCGCCGAGCGCCACCAGCCAGGGCTCGCGGCTTTCGCGCTGTCGTGGACCGGCAACCAGCGCATAGACGCAGAAGACCGTGTAAAGCGCGCCAGCCAGCGCGACCAGCTGTCGCCATTCGGCGGTGAGATCGTGACCGAACTGCCATCCGAGCACCGCGGCCCACGCGGCCATCAGGACGCCTGCCGCAGCCTGCGGCCACCGCGCCGCGGCGACGAGCGTGAGCAGGATCGCGATGCCGGCAACATGGGAGGCCAGCAGGATGACAAACGGGGTCGGATTCACGATGCCGGTGACGATTGGCGCTCCCGCAGCGAGGATCGCCGTGAGCTCGCCGCCAAGCAGCGCGACCGCAGCCCCCCGCATGAAAGGTTCACGCTCGTCGGCGTCGCGCCCGGCCGCTATCCACGCCAGCGCATAAATCGAGATGACCCACGCCGCCGCGATCGCCGTCGTCGTCCATCCCGCCGCGACCGTCCATCCCGAGATTACGAGCGAGGCCGCGGCCACCCCGAGAATGTGCAGCGCTGGGCCGCCGACAAACGCCGCGGTAGCGGAAGTCGCGAGCGTGACGACCGCCAGGCAGCCGAAGAGCGGCCACGGTGGGACCGACCACTGGGGGTTCAAGCCGATGAAGAAGAGGAATGCGTGGCCAATCAAGCCGAGATAGAGGCCGCCGCTCATGGTGGCCGCTGCCGCCTCCTCGGTCGCGGAGTGCACCCACGCGTGGCCCGCCAACGTGATCAGCGTGAGCCCGGTCAGCACCGCGAGTGACGGCAGCAGTCCGACCACACCGGCCGTCTCGGACCACCAGACCGCGAGAACCAGCCAGGAAACAACGCTGCCGATCTGTGACAGCGTCGGAATGCGGCTCGATGCACTCTCGACGAACATGCCGGCATTCAGAATCGCCAGCAGCAGGGCGAGAGCCCACAGTGCCGCAGGAGCGATCGGCCCGGTAGACAGGAACAGCAGCAGCGCAAGGCTCGCGATTAGAACGAACCCTCCACCTGCCTGGGGGCGGAGCGGGTGCTTCATCCGTCGGGCGACAAACGGAATGGCAGTCAGCGTCACCCCGAACAACGCGTACACGATGACCGCGGGGCGAAGGCGGTCCACGGTCAGGTGGGTCGCGGACCAGACGGCTTCGGTGGCCACCGCAAAGAACGAGGCCGCGAAGAATACGCCGCCACGATCGAGCGCCGCCGCGCGCCAGCCGCAGAGCACGACCAGAACCAGCAGCACGCCGAAGATCGGCCAGGGCGAGGCCGCCGCGGGTTCGATTCGCGCGAGCACCGGGAAGACGAACAACAGGGCGGCCGCGGCATGAACGGCCCGCGCAGCCGAACCGGTCAGCGGGCGCTTGAACCACCCGGCAATGCCCGGAGCAAACAGGTATAGCGCTGCGAAAGCGCTCACGAACGAAACGGCGATTGTCCAGTCACCGGGCCGGTACGAAGTGGTCAGCCACACCGCCCAGATGAAGACCGTCATCACCGCGCCAATGGCATGCAGCGCCGGCCGGCGAAGCGCCAGCGAGATCGCGAGCAGGCCCGCGTCGATCATCAGGAGGAATCCAAACAGCAGGATCGGATGGCTGCCGTACTCCGGCACCACAGCGAGGTAACCCGCGAAGGCGAGCGGAAGCGCCGCGCTCACCATCGCCGATCCCTCGAACATACCCTCGCCTGACTGGCCGGCGGCCCGGCCGCGCCGTCCCAGAAGCAGCGCCGAGACACTGAGCACCGGGAACAACGCGAAGATTCCGACTGCGAGCGAGAGATCGTTCGCGGTCAGGAACTTGTAGACCCAGACCCACTGATACATGGTCGTGAGGATCAGCGTCAGCGCCGTGAGCACGGGCCAGACCTGCCGATACGCGACCCACGCGAGCCCGACGTTCAGGAGCATCAGGTACGCAAACAGCGGGATTGGACGGTTCTCGCCCGTCGAGAGCAACGCGGGCGTCGCAAAGCCCCCCAGCAGACCGAGTACCGCGATGAAGAGCGACTCCCTGCGAATCGACAACAGGACGGCCAGCGCAGTGACCGCGGCCAGCAGCGCGAAGGTGAGGACGGTGGGAATCAGGTTCCAGAGGGCGTGCGCCGCGAAGAAGGTCGAGAAGAGGATCGCGATGGCCGCTGCATCGAGCGCGTTCGCCGTGACCGGGTACTTGCGCGCCGCCTTCATCTCGCAGACGACCAGCAGCGCGATCGCGACCGCGAGGCCGATCATGACGCGCACCGGCGGCTGGAGCCACCCCTGCTGCATCGAATAGCCCAGGAACGACACGGCGGCGATCACGAGCGCGATGCCGGCGACCGCCGCGAACAGCTTCACGCCGATGAGACTCTCCCAGTCGAACGACGGCGCCGCTGGCCTCGGCGGAGGCGGAGGCGGAGGCGGCACGCGTGGAGGCACACGCGGCGGAAGCGTTGGCCGCTCGCCGGGGGTGCGAGTTGGGGGTGACACAACAGCCGGTGCCGCGGGAGTTGCGGCTGCCGCTGGCGGCACGGGGGCTGGTGGACGTGGCGCAGTTGCCGACGGCGGCGTTGCGGCGGGCGGCGGAGCGACGGTCGGCGCGGGCGGAGTCGGTGGCTGTGCGGGCGGCGCAGGCGGCTTTGCCGCGAGGGGTGGGGGCGCTGCCATCGGAGCTGGGGGCACTGGTCGTGGCGGCACCGCGATCGGTGGCGGCGCAGGCGCAGGAGTCGGCCCCGGCCGTGCGGCCTGCGCTGCCGGCGTGGTCGCAGGCTCCGCTGGGTGCGGGCGGGCTCCCGCCGCGCCTTTGAGCTGCGTCACCTCGGCTGTGAGCCGTCCGACTGCTTCCTTCTGCTCCCCGAAGGCCTGTTCGAGCAGCATCAGGCGCGTGCGCGTCCTGTAGAGCGCCACCCACAGCGCCAGCGGCAGCACCAGCACCATCGCCAGCACGAACAGGGCGAACAGGGCGAACGCCAGGTATTCCAAGAGAGTCCTCCCCCGGCCTTATCGGCGGGTCACAGAGTCCGCTCGACTTGTGCTCGATGGTAGCCAACCCTGCGATTGGTCCGATGACGGACGCCGGTGGAGGTATGAAAAACCGTGTCGGCCGGCCCTTCGACCCTGCTCAGGGCCGCCCCGAGCCAAGTCGAGGGGCGGCCGGTGGCTGCCCGGGAACTGATACGAGCTGCGAGAATTTCGGAACCGCACCGCGAATTACACTTTTCCCCCGTAGGCGGACCTCCCCGTGATGTTTTCGATGCGCTGATTACCTATTAGCAATCGACCCGCCAGGATTGGAACTGCCCGGATGTACGCTACCCACGTGTCTTCTGTCCCGAAACCGCTCGTGATCGGCGTCGCAGGCGGCTCCGGATCGGGCAAAACGACCGTGGTCCGCCGCATTGTCGAGAGCATTGGCGATGGCCAGGTCGTGGTCCTCGAACACGATCGGTACTACCGGGATCGCAACGACCTCCGCCTCGAGGAGCGGGCGGCCCTGAACTACGACCACCCGGATTCGCTCGAGACCGATCTCCTCGTGCAGCACGTGGAAGCGCTGCGTGACGGCCGGGGCGTCGAGGTCCCGAGATACGACTTCGCGCGCTATGTCCGGCACGCGTCAGCCGAAGCGATCGAGCCGCGCCGGGCGATCATCGTGGAAGGCATCCTGATTTATACTGACGCCGCCTTACGCCGGCTGATGGATGTCAAGGTGTTCGTCGACACCGACGACGACACGCGGTTCATCAGGCGCCTCCAGCGCGACATCGCCGAACGCGGCCGTACCGTGCAGTCCGTGATCGATCAGTACTTGAGCACGGTCAAGCCGATGCACCTCGAGTTCGTCGAACCCAGCAAGCGCTACGCCGACATCATCATTCCGCAGGGCGGACACAACGCCGTCGCGATCGACATGCTGATGACACTGATCCGCGGCCTGACGGCCCGATGATCGGGCGCGGCCGCGCGGCGGCAGCCCGACTGCTGCGCTCGCACTGGACGATGGCGGCGCTCGTGTTTGCGCTGCTCGCGATCGTCCACACCTGGCCGCTCGTGACCGAGCCCGGCACGCTGTCGCGCAACGACAACGGCGATGCGCAGCTGAACGAGTGGATCCTCGCCTGGGTCGCCCACCAGCTGCCGCGGCACCCGGTGCAGCTGTTCCAGGGCAACATCTTCTATCCCGCGAAAGACGTCCTCGCCTTTTCGGAGCCGCTGATCATTCCTGCGTTGATGGTCGCACCGGCGCTGTGGCTCGGCGCCTCGCCGGTCCTCGCGATGAACCTCGCGATGCTGATCGGGTTCGCCCTCACCGGGCTGGCAACCTACGGCCTCGTGTTCTCCTGGACCCGCGATCGACTCGCGGCACTCACCGCCGGGTCGCTCTTCGCCTTCAACGCGCACACGCTGACCCGCCTGCCGCACGTGCAGGCGATGCATGCGTACGGTATGCCACTGTCGCTCCTGCTGGCCGATCGGCTGATCGGGCAGCCGGGCCCGGTCACCGCCCTGCTCCTCGGCGCGTGCATGGCGATGATGGCTTACACGTCCGGCTATTTCGTCGTGTTCGCGACCGTCATGATCGGCGTAGTGCTGATCGTGCGAATCAGAGACTGGATCCGCCGCAGCGCTCCGGTCGCCGCGATGTTCGGGCTGGCGGCGGTCACCGCGGCCGTTCTCGCGCTCCCGCTGCTCATTCCCTACCGCCGCGTCGCGGTCGAACAGCACATGGTGAGGCCGCTCGCCGAGGCGGGCCTGTATTCCGCGACGGTCATCGGCTATCTCGCAGCCCCGGGACGTGTGCACTTCGAGACGTGGAGCAGCGGTTTCTTTGCGAACCCGGTCGATTCGTTCTTCCCGGGCGCCATTGCCGTCCTGCTGTCGCTCGTCGCGATCGGGTATGCAATCCGGCGCCGGGACGATCCGGCGAGAGTCGCGATGGTCTTCGCGATCGGGCTCGCCGGCTTCGTGTTCTCGCTCGGGCCGAAGACGCCGCTGTATGCATGGCTATACACCGTCTTCGCACCGATGCAGGGTCTGCGCGCCGCTGCCCGGTTCGGCAACCTGTTCCTTCTCGCGATCGGCGTCCTCGCGGGAATCGGCCAAGCCCACCTTCGCCAAGGTACAAACAGGAGATGGGCGACGGCGGTTGCCGTCGCCGCGGTCTGCCTCGTGAATCTCGAGGCGCTTCGAGCACCGTTCGAGTACCGGCGCTGGCGCGGCATCCCGGAGATCTACAAGCTGCTCGCGAACGAGCCGGGCAAGGTGGTGCTTGCGGAGATGCCGTTCTATCCACCGCACGCCGTGTTCGAGAATGCCGAGTACGTGGTGAACTCGACGGCACACTGGCGCCCGCTGATGAACGGCTACAGCGGCTATACGCCTGCGACGTACGTCGATGCCGCGTCGCTCATGTGGTATTTTCCCGACGCTCGCGCGTTCCCACCGATGAAAGCCAACGGCGTCACGCACATCATGGTCCATCCGCGGCGGTGGGGTCACGAATCCAGCAGGGTCATCGAGAGCATTGCCAACCAGCCGGACCTCGAGCTGATCGCAGTCGACGAGAAGACCAGCATTCGGCTCTATCGCTACCGGCCGCGCTGACATCAGGGGAGTTCACTTGAGCCACACCGCAATGAACGTTCGCATCCGGCGACTCCGGCCGGACATTCCTCTGCCGCGCTATGAAAGCGATCACGCCGCGGCGTTCGATCTCGCCGCCGCCGACGACGTCGTCGTCGAGCCGCGGCGCGTGGCGCTGGTACCGACCGGCCTCGTCGTCGAGGTGCCGGCCGGGATGTTCCTCGGCGTCTTCGCGCGCAGCAGCACGCCCCTGAAGCGTGGGTTGATGGTGGCCAACGGCGTCGGCGTCATCGATCCCGACTACTGCGGGCCGGCAGACGAGGTCAAGGTTGCGGTAATGAACTTCACGGATGCGGCAGTCACGGTCCGGCGCGGCGATCGCATCGCGCAGGGCATCTTCCTCGCGGCGCCGCGGGTCACGTGGGACGAAGCAGACCAGCTGCGCGAGGCGTCGCGCGGGGGTTTCGGCGCGACCGGATGATTCATGGGATCGTAGCTGTGGCTTCCGGCTTCAGCCGGAAGGCTGCGGGCGGCGCTGGGAATGATGGCCGTTCAGCGGCAGTCACATCCTTCCGGCTAAAGCCGGAAGCCACACAGTCAAAGTCATTTACACCCAGCCGATATATAGTGTCAGCTGCCAGCACCCCGCCGGAGGTTCGATGTCTCGCGTAACGACGGCCGCATCTGCGGCCCTGATTGCGGCCGCGTCGCTCGCCGTGTTGGCGCAGCAGGCGCAGGAACAGAAACCCGATCCTCAACGGCCCCCTACCTTCCGGAGCGGCGCTCACTTCGTGGGGGTGGACGCCTATCCGTCCAGGGACGGGAAACCCATCACCGGCCTGACCATCAACGACTTCGTCGTGCTCGAGGACGGTAAGCCGCAGGCCATCGATCGCCTCGAGTTCATCCAGCACCAGGAATGGACGCCGCTGGCGGAGCGGCGCGACCCGAATTCGCAGCGGGATGGCTTCGAGCTCGCCAGGAATCCCAACTACCGCGTCTTCGTGCTCTATCTCGATGCGTTCCACGTCGACTTCAGCGGATCGCATGCGGTGCGGGTGCCGATCACGGACCTGCTCAACCGGATAATGGGACCGCAGGATCTGTTCGGCGTGATGACGCCGCTGCTGGGCATCAAGGATCTCCTGCTCGGCCAATCGACACTCTCAATCCAGGAACAGCTCGAGAAGTACCCGCACTGGGGTCTGATCAGCCAGCAGCCGCTACCGGAAGAACTCGAGCTCGACACCTTGTATCCGGGCCTGACCCCCATCAGCCGCCTCGACAAGGTGTACGCGGACCTCGAAGCGCTGATTCAAAAGCTCGGCTCCCTGAGGGAAGAGCGCAAGAACATCATTTTCTTCTCGGACACGCTGCCGTCGCCCCGCCCCGGGTTCAACACCATCGCGTCGGATCCAGACCCGTACCGAAGAGGGAGCGATCCGCCGCAGATCGGCGTCAACGACAAGGGCAAGCTGTCGATGGAGCGCGCCAACGCCTCGGAACCGAACGCGCGGGCGATGCGTGAAGAGGCGAATCGCCTGAAGTCAATCGACTTCGACCAGCGCTTCCGGGACTTGCTCAGCGCCGCGCGACAGGCGAACGTGTCGTTCTACACCGTGCGTCCGGGCGGACTCGACACGGGATCGAGCCTGATGATGCAGGGGACATCGAACCTCGCCGTCCTCTCCGAACAGACGGACGGCATTTCAGTGCTGGCCACCAACGATCTGCGGGGCGGCATGTCGAAGATTGCGGACGACCTGTCGTCGCACTACGTGCTCGGTTACTACACGAACAACACGCGCTGGGATGGCCGCGCGCGCAAGCTCACGGTAAAGCTGAAATCGACCGGCCAGACCATCCGCGCCCGGCGCGAATATCGCGCGCCGACCGAGGAGGAAATGGCGGGCCTGCGCAGTGCGACCAGCGCCGCAGCCGCCGCGGCAGCGCCGCCGTCGGCGGGACAAATGGCGCTGAGCGCGCTGACGCGGGTGAGCCCGTCCTCGCGGTTGAACGCCTACGGCACGGTCATCGGCAACGAGGCGACGATCGTGGCCGAAATCGCCGCGGCGGAGATCGAGGCCGGACGATGGAAGCAGGGAGCGGACGTCGACGTCCTGTTCTCGTCGAAGAGCGGTGGCGAACCTCTAGGGCTGAAAGCCCGGATCGAGCCGGGAACGCGGAGCGCCGTCATTCGCGTGCCGACCGATTCGGCGCCGGGCCCCTGGCAGGCCGTCGTACGGATGCGCGGTGAGGACAACACCACCGATTCCGACACCGTCTCGATCGAAAAGCCCGCCGGCGCGCTGCTCGGCAAGCCGCTCGCCTATCGCGCCGCGTCGGCCGCAGCGTCAGCCTACAAACCACTTGCGGCCTTCCAGTTCCGCCGCACCGAGCGCGTCCGCATCGAGTGGCCGGTCAGCCAGCCGCTCGAGACGCACAGTGCGAGGCTGCTCGATCGCGCCGGCAAGCCGATGGCGATCCCGCTCGAAACGAGCACCAAGGACGCCAACGGTGTGACGATGCTCACGACCAACCTGAACCTGGCGCCGTTCAGCAATGGCGACTACTTGATTGAAGTCAGCGCGAAGGCGGGAGAGAAGACCGAAACGCAGACTGTTGCGATCCGGGTATCGATGGCACGTTGAGGTTTCCAGTTTCCAGACTCTTGTCGAGAGTGCCGCTGACGGCGGGCCTTCTGCTCGCCGTCGTCATCGCGCAGTCGCGGCCGCGCGCGCGTGACCTGGGAATCGCACCGGGACTGCTGCAACCGGGCACGAACAACGCCATCACCGATGTTGCCGGCGTCCGCGTCGGGCAGAGAACCGTCATCGAGGGGTCGACGGTTCGAACAGGTGTCACCGCGGTCCTGCCGCATGGCGGCAATCTGTTCCGCGAGAAAGTGCCCGGTGCGGTGTTCGTCGGCAACGCCTTCGGAAAGCTCGCCGGTTCGACCCAGGTCGACGAGCTCGGGACCATCGAATCTCCCGTCGTCCTCACCAACACGCTGTCGGTCGGCGTCGCCCTCGACGCGATCGTCCGCTGGACGATCGGCCAGCCCGGTAACGAGATGGTCCGATCGGTGAATGGACTCGTTGGCGAAACGAACGACGGCACGCTGAACGACATCCGCGGGCTGCAGGTGACCCGCGAGCACGTCATCAGTGCCCTCGCCGCAGCCACGGAAGGTCCCGTCGAGGAAGGCGCCGTCGGCGCGGGCACCGGCACGGTCGCGTTCGGCTGGAAGGGCGGCATCGGCACCTCGTCGCGCACCGTCGCCCAGCAGAACGATCGCTGGACCGTCGGCGTCCTCGTGCAGACGAATTACGGCGGCCGGCTGACGATTGCTGGCGTGCCGGTATGGCGGTTGCTGCAACCCACTCCCTCCAATGTTGGCAATGTTGGCAATGTTGGCAATGTTGGCAATGTTGGCATTGCAGACGGCTCCTGCATGATCGTCGTCGCTACCGACGCGCCCCTCGATGCGCGCGACCTGAAGCGCCTGGCCGCTCGCGCCATCTATGCCCTCGCGCGAACCGGGTCCACCTACTCGAACGGCAGCGGCGATTTCGCGATTGCCTTCTCGACCCACCCGTCGCTGCGCGTCGTCAACACGACCGGGCCGCAGCCGCGTACGGTACTGCCGACCGACAGTGTCTCGGGCCTGTTCGAAGCGGCGATGGATGCCACGGAGGAAGCGGTCTACAACTCGATGCTCAAAGCCGTCGACGTCACCGCCAACGGTCGCACCATCCGCGCGCTGCCCATCGATCGCATCACGGAATTGCTCAAGGGACGGCTATAATCGCCGCGCCGGCCGCAGCCTTCCGGCTGCAGCCGGAAGCCACACCAACCAACCCGGACAGCGACTGCCAGGACTCATGAAACGTCTTCGCCTGATCGTCCTCGCTACTTGTGTGCTCGGCGCGGTCGCGCAGTCGCTGGTCGCCGGACGTGCCGGGCAGACCCCGCCGGTATCGTCCGGTCCGTTCGACACCCTGCACTTCCGGCCGATCGGGCCGGCGGCGATGTCCGGACGGATCTCGGATCTCGCCGTGTACGACGCGAACCCCGCCATCTTCTATGTCGGAACGGCGCACGGCGGCGTGTGGAAGACCGTCAACAACGGGACGACCTTCGAAGCTCAGTTCCAGGACCAGGGGCTGATGTCGATCGGCGACGTCACCATCTCCCAGAGCAACCCGGATCTCGTGTGGGTGGGCACGGGCGAGGCGAACAATCGACAAAGCACGTCGTGGGGCGACGGCGTCTACAAATCGACGGACGGTGGCAAGACCTACTCGAACGTGGGTCTCCGCACCTCGAAGCACATCAACCGCATCGTCATCGATCCGCGGGACACCGACGTGGTGGTGGTCGCAGCCACGGGCAGTCTCTGGGGACCCGGCGGCGAGCGCGGCGTGTTCAAGACCGCGGATGGCGGCAGAACGTGGAAGCAGGTCCTGAAAATAGATGACGACACCGGGGCCAACGACCTGGTGATGGATCCGTCGAACAGTCAGATCCTCTACGCGTCTACGTATCAGCGCCGCCGGACGCCGTGCTGCATGAACGGCGGCGGACCGGACAGCGGCATCTGGAAGTCGACCGACGGCGGCGACACCTGGACCCGCATCACGGGAGGCGTGCTCGATCAGGCGCTCGGCCGGATCGCGCTCGACGTCTACCGTAAGCGGCCGAACATTCTCTACGCGACCATCGAAGGTCCCGTACCCGCGGGTCGTGGCGGACGCGGCAATACTGGCACGCCCGACGAAGGGCCGGGTGCGCAGGCGGAAGGCGCTGGACGTCAAGGCGGACGAGGCGGCCAGGCCCCCCTGAACAACGAGCCAACCGGTCTTTATCGATCCGATGACAGCGGCGCAACCTGGCGGAAGGTCAACAACGCGAATCCGCGGCCGATGTATTTCAGCCAGGTACGCATCGATCCGAACGATCCGGACATCGTCTATCTGGGCGGGGTCGGCCTGCACCAGACGCTGGACGGCGGACGCACGATCGCGACCGATGTCGCCGAGTCGACCCACGACGACGTGCACGCGATCTGGATCAATCCTGCGAACTCGGATCACGTGCTGATCGGCAATGATGGCGGCCTGGCCGTGTCCCACGACCGCGCGCGCCGCTGGGTGTTCTTTCCGAATCTTCCAGTGGGCCTTTTCTATCACGTCAGTGTCGACAACGCGGTTCCGTACAACATCTGCGGCGGCATGCAGGACAACTACAACTGGTGTGGTCCCAGCCAGGTCCGCGGCTCGGCCGGCATCGCGAACTTTCACTGGATGACGCTCCAGGGCGGCGACGGCTTCGTCGTCCTGCAGGACCCGACCGACTATCGCGTCGCTTTCAGCGAGTCGCAGGACGGCAACATCGTCAGGGTCGACCGGGTGACGGGAGAAACGATCAGCGTCCGCCCGATTGCCGCGCCTGGCGAGCCGGCGGCGCGCTTCCACTGGGACACGCCACTTGCCTTCTCGCCGCACGACTCGAAGGTGATCTATGCGGGCGCGAACCGGCTGTACAGGTCCGCAGACCGCGGCCTGTCCTGGACGGCGATCAGTCCCGATCTTTCCAAGAACCAGAATCGGGACGAGATCGAGACGATGGGAGTCAAGGGCAGCGACATCCGCATCGCGAGGAACGACGGCATCGTGGCGTGGGGCACGATCGTGTCGTTCGCCGAATCGCCGAAGCGCGCCGGCGTTCTCTACACGGGCACCGACGACGGCAACCTGCACGTGTCGCGTGACGGTGGCAAGGACTGGGCGAGCGTGAGCGACCGTGTCCCGGACCTTCCCAGGGAAACCTTCGTGTCCGAAGTCGTACCCTCGCGGTTCGACGAAGCGACCGTCTATGCGACCTTCGACGGCCACCGCAACAACGACTTCGACACCCACATCTACGCGAGCACGGACTACGGCCAGAACTGGCGCGCGATTGCCGGAAATTTGAAGGGGGAGATCGCGCGTACCCTGACCGAGGATCAAAAGAACCCGGATGTGCTCTATCTCGGCACCGAGAGTGGTCTGTTCATCACGCTCGATCGCGGGCGGAGCTGGCAGCGGGTCAAGGCCAACCTTCCCACCGTCCGCATCGACGAGATCACGCTTCATCCGCGAGATAACGCGATGATCCTCGGGACGCACGGACGGGCCATCTGGATCCTCGACAACCTGGCGCCAATCCAGGAATACACGGCGGCGCAGTCGGCGGCAGCCGACGCGAAGCTGTTCTCGCCGTCGCCGGCCGTGATGTACCGCAGGGCCACGCGCGATCGGAACTACGAGTTCTGGGGCGACCAGACGTTCTACGGGGAGAATCCGCCGCAAGCTGCGGTGATGACCTGGCTCTCGAAGAAGCCGGCAGGGGAAGTTGCGCTCCGCATCACCGACGCAGCCGGCCGGCAGGTTCGCGACATCTCCGGCACCATCATGGCAAACGCGAACAAGGCCGGCATGAACTCGGCGTGCTGGGATCTTCGCGTCCAGCCGGCGCCCGCGGCGGCGGCGGCTGCCGGCCGGGGCGGCGATCAGGCTGGTCGCGCCGGCGGTGCGGCGGAACCGGGCGGACGCGGCGCTGGCCAGCAGAACCAGACTCCGAGTCCGTTCGGCGCCGGCTGCGGTGGTGGCGGCGGCGGTTTTGGTGGCGGTGGATTCGGGTTCGGCGGCGGGGGCGCAAATCCCGGCCCCTACGTACTCCCGGGCATCTACAACGTCGCTCTTGTCGTGGATGGCAAAGTGGCCGACACCCGTCCGCTGCGTGTCGTTGGCGATCCGGAAATCTCGCTGACAGAAGTCGAGCGCAAGCGCATGTACGACATGGCGATGGAGCTCCACGACCTGCAGCGTCGCGTGACCGAGGTGAACAACGCCTTGTCGTCGGTACGCTCGCAGATACCCGCCGTGTCCAAGAGTCTCGAGGGCCGAAGCGATCTGCCGGCCGACGTCAAGACCTCGGTCGCGGACCTCGACAAGGAACTGACCGCGATGAGCGCGCGGCTCGCACCGCCTGCGGCCGGCCGCGGCGGCGGAGGCGGCGGCCGTGGTACCGCGGCCGACACTCCCGTGTCACGGCTCAACCAGGCGAAGACGGGTCTCATGGCTGGAATGTCCGCGACCTCGCAGACCTACGACGCGTACAAGCGCGCCAAGGCAGAGGTGCCGAAGACGATCGAGGAAGCGCGCGCGCTGCTGACCAGGGTGCAGACGCTGTCGGCGGCGCTGGCGAAGCACAACATCACGCTTACCGTGCCGGCGCAATAAACACGCCGCGGTTTGCCTTCTAGTCCGGGACCCCCTGCAGTAACGGCTCCATGCGCTCCAGCCGCGGCCCCTTCTCGTCGCAGACCGCGAACGACAGCTTGCCCGTGTTGTACATCGTCACGCCCGCGTACTCACCTTTGGCGTTGACGATATAGAAATTGATGTTGAAGTTCGGCTCGCCGCGCGAGTTCAGGAGGCGCTTCTCCACCTGGTTGGCCTTGATGCGGCGGAGGGCCTCCATCCCGGCGTCCTTCGGCCCCTTCCCGTGGCGCATCTCCTCCACGATCAGGAACGACGCGAGGCTATAGAGGTTGGCTTCGCCGCGGCCCGTTGATCCCGCGGCACCCACTGCTCCGTCGACGTAAAGCCCGGCGCCGAGGATCGGCGAGTCGCCCACGCGCCCGGGGATCTTCCAGGACAGACCACTGGTGGTCGTGACACCGCAGATCTCCCCTTTCGCGTTGACGCCGTTGCAATTGATGGTGCCGTAGAAGTGATGAGGGTCGATCAGGCCTTCGGCCATCATCTGTCGATCGACCTCGCGCATGGCGGCCTCGCGTTTGGCCGGGTCCAGGTAGTGCAGGGGATCGGTCCGGCGCTTCCACTCGAGCCAGAGTTTGCGTGAGGGCTCGGTATTGAGGTCGTCCTCGATCTTGAAGCCCATCCCGCGCGCGAACTGCTGGGCGTCCTTGCCGACGATCAGGTGATGGTCCGTGTAGTCCATGACCTTCTGGGCGACCAGCGATGGTGTGCGAACGCCTTCGATGCAGGCGACCGCCCCCGCCCGCTTGCGCGGACCGTGCATGCACGAGGCATCCAGCTGCACGACCCCTTCGGCGTTGGGCAGCCCGCCGTAGCCAACGCTCGTATCTTCGGGATCGAGCTCCACGATGTTGACGCCGGCGATCAGGGCGTCGAGGACGTCCTTGCCTTCGGTCATCATCGCGAACGCGCGCTGGACACACGTCTGGGTGCCACCGTTCTTGTACTGGTGCCCGTTGGCCGACGAGATGACCACCGGCCGCACCCCGCCCCTCGCCGTGGCCGGGGCGCCGGCGGTTTGAGCTTCGGCGGCGGCGGCGATGCTGGCGGCCGCGCCGGTCATGATGAATTCGCGTCTGTTCACTGGTCACTCCGCATGTAGCGGGAGTTTACTTCGAAGGCACCGGTTTATTGACGGGCATGAGATCGGGGCTTACCATCAGTGTTTGTGCCTTTTCAGACCGGCGTGGTGACGACCCGTCGTATCTCCCTGCAAACGATTCGAGAAGCCGCCGGACTCGTGTACGAAGCGGCCGTGCGGACCCCGATGGTCCGCCTCGACGCGGCTTCCCCCGCCGGGGGGCCCGAGCCTGAGATCTTCCTCAAGCTCGAAACCCTCCAGCCGATTGGTTCCTTCAAGATCCGTGGCGCATACAACGCCGTCCGGCACCTCACGCCGGAGCAGCTAACGCAGGGCGTCTGGACGGTCAGCGCCGGGAATGCCGCCCAGGGCGTCGCGCTGGCGGCGCGGAAGGTCGGGGCACGCGCGAGCGTGCTCGTGATGGACACGGCGCCCGCGACCAAGCTACGGGCCATCGAACGCCTCGGCGCGACGATCGTGCAGGCCTCGTATGAAGAATGCTGGCGCGCCGTCGAAACCCACCAGTCCGATCGAATGCAGGGCCACTTCGTGCACCCCTTCGACGACGATCGGTTCATCAGCGGCAACGGCACGATCGGCCTGGAAATCATCGAGGATCTGCCGGATGTCGACGCGGTGATCGCGCCGCTCGGTGGTGGCGGGCTCCTGGCCGGCGCCGCCGTCGCGATCAAGGCGCTGCGGCCCGGCGCGAAGGTGTATGCCGCCGAACCGGCGACGGCCGCGCCGCTCGCCCAGTCGTTCGCCGCTGACAAACCTTGTTATTTCGATGCGTGGACCGCGTCGTTCGTCGACGGGGCCGGCGGCAGGTCCGTGCTGGAGACGATGTGGCCGCTGCTGCGGGAGCACGTGGACGACTCGATTGTCGTCAGCCTCGATGATGTCGCCTCCGCGATGGCAATCGTCGCGGAGCGGGTGCACGTCATCGCGGAAGGCGCGGCCGGGTGCGCGGTCGCCGCAGCGCTGTCGCCTGCGATCGCTTCGAAGGGCCACCGGAAGGTCGTCGCGATCGTCTCCGGCGGCAACATAGACCTGGCGCGCTTCGCGACACTCGTGAGCGCGCATTCGTAAGACCGCAACGGAAGGATCACCTTGGATTCGAACCCCAACGCTGCCACCCAAACCCCCGAACGTCTGAAGCGGTTACCCGAGCTGGCCAACGATCTCTGGTGGACATGGAATCCCCGGGCCCGGGAAGTCTTCCGCAAGCTGGATTACACGCTGTGGCGCCAGACCGCGCACAACCCGGTCCGCATCCTCCAGATGATCTCCGCCGAAGTGCTGGCGATCGCGGCACGAGACGAGCGCTTCCTCGCCGTCTACGACACCGCGGTCGACGCGCTCGACCGGGCGCGCAGCGCGCAGGATACGTGGTGGCGCCACAACTTCCCCGAGAGCCAGGGACCGATCGCCTACTTCTCCGCCGAGTTCGCGCTGCACCAGTCGCTGCCGATCTACGCCGGGGGCCTCGGCGTGCTCGCCGGCGATCACTGCAAGGAAGCCAGCGATCTCGGCATTCCCTTGATCGGCGTCGGGTTCATGTATCCGCAGGGCTACTTCCACCAGTCGGTCTCGCCCGAGGGCTGGCAACAGGAGCTGTACGAGCGGCTCAACTGGACCGATGCGCCGATCAATCGGGCGATGCTGCCGGACGGCCGGCCCTGCATCGTCGCCGTCCCGCTCGGTAATCGGAGCGTCCTCGCGTCCGTGTGGATCGTCAGGCTGGGCCGGGTGAAGCTGTATCTGCTCGACACCGATCTCGAGGAGAACGCACCCTGGGACCGGGAGCTCTCGGCGCGGCTGTACGGCGGCGATCGCGAAACCCGCATCCAGCAGGAGATCATCCTCGGCATCGGCGGCGTGCGGGCGCTGAAGGCGCTCGAGCCGGCGCCGGCGGTCTGGCATCTGAATGAAGGCCATGCGGCGTTCGTGGTGCTGCAACGAATCCGGGACCTCATCGAACACGGCCACACCTTCGAGGCGGCGCTCGCCGACGTGCGGCGCACGACGATGTTCACCACCCATACGCCGGTCGCGGCGGGGCACGACGCGTTTCCCTTCAACCTGGTCGAGACGCACCTCGCCGGCGCGTGGGGCACGCTCGGGGCCTATCGCGAGGCGTTTCTAGCGCTCGGTCACTACGACAACGGCAACGGGCCGCTGTTCAACATGACGGCGCTGGCGCTGCGCACGGCGGGTACGGTCAACGGTGTCAGCGAGGTGCACGGCCAGGTCACGCGCGACATGTGGGGCCCGATCTGGCCGGGCGTGCCGGACGACAAGCGTCCGGTCGGCCACATCACCAACGGTGTGCACGTCCCGACGTGGGTGTCGTCGGAGCTCGCGAACGTTTTCGACGACTTCATCGGCGGCGACTGGCGCGATCGTCACGACGATCCGGCGATCTGGGCGAGGATTCTCGAGATCCCCGACGAGGAGCTGTGGGAGGCACGCAAGGCCCTGCGGCAGTACCTGTTCGCCTTCATCCGTGAACGGGCACGCTCGCGGTGGAAGGAAGAACGCGTCACCGCGCCTCGCGTCGTCGCGGCCGGCACCCTCCTCGATCCGAACGCGCTGACGCTCGGCTTCGCGCGGCGGTTCACCGGATACAAGCGCCCGGAGCTGATCTTCCACAACCCTGAGCGGCTGATGAACATCCTCAACGCACCGCGACGCCCGGTGCAGATTGTGTTCGCCGGCAAGGCGCACCCTGCCGACGAAACCGGCAAGCACCACCTGCAGCAGGTCTACCGCCGCGCCATCGATCCGATGTTCGGCGGCCGTATCGCGTTCGTGGACGACTACGATCTGCACGTCGCGCATTTCCTCGTCCAGGGCTGCGATGTGTGGCTGAACAACCCGCGTAAGCCGCTCGAAGCGAGCGGCACCAGCGGCATGAAGGCGTCGCTGAACGGCGTGCCTCACCTGAGCATCGGCGACGGCTGGTGGGCCGAAGGCTACAACCGGAAGAACGGCTGGCTCATCGAAGGGCACCCGGCCGCCAACGATCCCGGCAGTGTCGACGCCGCGGACGCCGAAGCGCTGTATACGCTCCTCGAGAGTGAGGTCGTCCCCGCGTTCTACGATCGCGACACGAACGGCATTCCGCGCCGGTGGCTGCAGGTCGTGCGCGAGGCGATTCTCTCGGTCGCCTCCCGGTTCAGTGCCAGGCGAATGGTCAAGCAGTACGCTGAGACGATGTACGGGCCGGTGAGCCGGCAGCTCACGGAGTCACGGTAGGATCTAGTTGTGTCGCGAAAGACGATGGCGCAGACCAGGTGCGCGCTCTGTGGCGCGAAAGAGGTCTCCGAACCGCGCGGAGATGAACGGTATTGTCGCGACTGCTGGGACAAGAAGATTGCCGTCGAGGAAATCGTCGCGCGTGAGTTCGCGCTGAAGCGCTACATCCGCGCGCACAGCGCCGAGAAGTACCTCATCTACCACTCCACCCTGAAGCGCCCCTGCGGTCAGCTGATCGTCGTTGACGACGGGTACGACCTGTTTCTGACGATGGTGCTGTATCCGACATTCACCTGGGATGAGGCCGCCTATCACCTGGACGGCGATCCGGAGGGTCGGACGTTTGCCGAGATCCTCGTGGACGTGGTCGCCGCCGAAGTGATCGAGCCGTGGGGCGGCGGCAAGTGGCACCTGGACATTTTCCGATCCAACAATCCCGAGCCCGAGGACTGGAACGGCGAGATGTAAGCGCCTATAATGACGCCGCGCGCCGGCGCTTCCGCCGACGCGCCGTCAACCCCAGGTCCCCCATCCAGCGGCGAGTCGTTGCATCGCCACGCGCTCTCCGCGGGAGGTAGTCATGAACCGCTCCGCGTTCGCGTCTGCCCTCACGCTGCTCTTTTGTACTGCAATCGTCACGTCTGGTTACGCACAGGCCAAACCCGCGGCTCCCACGACGCCGGCGGCTCCGGCGAAAGCTGGATTCGTGACCCCACTCAAGGGAGAAGCAGCCATCCAGGTGCTGCCGGGAACATCGAAATACGACCCGAAGTCCAAGGAAGTCATCACCACCTACAAGCTGAAAAACATGTCGTCGGCGCCGATCGCCCTGCTGAAGCTCGATGAATACTGGTACAGCAAGGGGAAGATGGTCTCCACCGACACGCAGCGCCACATGAAGCCGTTTCAGCCCGGAGAGATCATCGAGTTGACGACCCATGCTCCGGCCACGGAAAACCCGGCGGGGTGGACGAAGAACGTGACCTTCAGCCATGCCAACGGCAAAGTCTCGCCCAAGGCCGTGAAGTCCTTCCAGTGATCAGCGGGCGCTGAGCCGCTCCGCATACGTGCCGGCGATGGGCAGCTTCCATCGCCGGCGCGTGAATGCCCTCACCACGCACACCGCCCAGACCAGAATCCAGAACACCCAGACGATCCAGCTCGTGATCAGGAGCGTCCGGAACGCCGTCGCCGAGACGATCACCGACGCGAACGCCAGCCCGAGCAGCAGGGCGACGATCAGCCCGAGCCCGCCGAGGCCGAGCACGGATTGCCAGGCGTGAAACCGGACGTAGGAATTGCTGCGCTCCGCCAGAAGGATGAGGACGCCGGAAAACGGCCCGGCCAGGTAGGCGAGCGTTGCGGCAACATGGGCGTCGAGCCCGGTCGATGATTCTTCCCTGCCAGGTGTCATCGACAGCGATCTTAGACTGAAGTTCTCCGCAACTCGCGGTCCGCAGCCCGCAGCCCGCAGTCCGGAGCCCGAGGTCAGCCGCCAGCCGGTGAAAATTGAACCGGACCGCGGACCGCGGACCGCGGCGTTATACTCGTTTCATGCCCTTGCCGGTCGCTGAGGTTCAGCGGGCGCTCGCCGACGAACGTCTCGACGGCTGGTTGCTGTACGACTTTCAGGGGTCGAACCCGATCGCGGCTCGACTGTCGGGCCTCGCCGCTGGAAAGAAGATGACCACCCGGCGGTGGTATTACTTGATCCCGGCACGCGGCGAGCCTCGTGGCCTGGTCCACGCAATCGAGCGTCATAACCTCGACGGCTTGCCCGGCGACAAGCAGCCGTACGCGGGGCGGGACCGGCTGGAAGACGGCCTCCGGGGCCTGCTCAAAGGGATGAAGCGCGTGGCGATGGAGTACTCGCCGGGCAACAACATCCCGTATATCTCGAGAGTCGACGCCGGCACGATCGAATCGGTCCGCGACCTCGGCGTCGAGGTCGTGTCGTCTGGCGACCTCGTGCAGCGGTTCGAAGCGCTCTGGTCGGCCGAAGCGCTGACCTCGCACCGCTCGGCATCCGACGCTCTGTATCGTGTGAAGGATCAGGCGTTTACGATGGTCCGCGACCGCCTCGCGGCAGGCGTGCCGACGACCGAGTTCGACGTACAGCGCGCGATGATGGACTGGATGGACGCCGAGGGGCTGACCGCCGCCGACACGCCGAACGTCTCGGCCCAGGAGAACGCCGGCAATCCCCACTATCATCCATCTCGGGAGGTCCACCGGCCGATTCGTCCCGGAGAGGTGCTCCTGCTCGACCTCTGGGGTAAGCTGCGGCACCCCGGCGCCGTATTTGCTGACATCACGTGGGTGGGCTTCACCGGCCGAACCGTGCCTGAGGAATACGCCCGCGCCTTTGCGGCGGCCCGCGACGGACGGGATGCGGCGATCGATCTGGTGCAGTCAGCCGCCCGCAGCGGTCGGGAGCTTCGCGGCTTCGAGGTCGACCGTGCGTGCCGGACCGTCGTCGAAAGAGCGGGGTACGGTGCCGAGTTCATTCACCGGACCGGCCACAGCCTGGGCGAGACCGTGCACGGAAACGGCGTCCACCTGGACGACTACGAAACGCATGACGACCGGCGTCTGATTCCGGGGACCGGGTTCACGATCGAACCAGGCGTCTACACGAGCCGGTTCGGCGTGAGGACCGAAATCAACATGTTCATGGACGAGCGGGACGCATACGTCACCGGACCGTGCCAGACGGAGATCGTTCCGCTCGCTTGAGGAAGCTTTTTCGGAGGACCGTCAGAGGAGAAGACCCAATGTCCACACGCAAGACGACAGTGTTCTATGCCGTTCTCATAGCGATAGCGTCAGTGGCCGTGGGAATGGTGATCGCGTCGCAGTGGGGCCTGCCCCAGGCATCCTCGGCCCAGACGGTCAACGTTCCGGCGAGCAATACGGCGGCGCTGAACGGTCCCATCGACGCGCAGACCTTCCGGAACATCGCCAAAGCGCAGAGTCCCACGGTCGTGAACATCCGGACGACGGCGCGGGTGCGCGGCCGCGAGCTGACCGATTTCTTCGGTGGCCAGGACGATCTCCTCCAGCGCTTTTTCGGCGGGCAGCCGCAGGCACCCGGCGGCCGGCCGCGCCGCCAGCCGCGTGACGACATGCAGCAGCAGGAAGGGACCGGCACCGGCTTCATCATCGATAGGAGCGGGTTCATCCTGACCAATAACCATGTCGTCGAAGGGGCGGACGACATCCGGGTCAGCCTGTTTGGCGGCGGCCGCACCGAGAGCTACGCCGCGAAGGTCATCGGCCGCGACGCCTTGACCGACACGGCGCTGATCCAGCTTGCCGAGGCACCCTCTGCCAGTCTTCAGGAAGCCCGGTTCGGCGACTCGGCCCAGATGCAGCCCGGCGACTGGGTCGTCGCGATCGGCAATCCGTTCAACCTGAGTCACACCGTCACCGTCGGCGTGATCTCCGCGCTCGGGCGGCCGCTCGGCGGCGTACCCGGCCGCGAGCAGCCGATGCTGCAGACCGACGCCGCGATCAATCCCGGCAACTCGGGCGGGCCGCTCCTGAACGTCCGGGGCGAGGTGGTAGGCATCAACACCGCGATTTACACCGACGCACAGCGCGCCGCCAACATCGGGATCGGATTCGCCACGCCGATCAACCCCATTCGTGACCTGCTTCCGCAGCTCCGCAACGGCAAGGTCACTCGTGGCGTGATTGGCATTCGGGTCGATCGTGACGGCGTGACCAAGGACGTCGCACAGGCGATGGGCCTGCCGAGCGCTTCGGGCGCGATGCTCGCCTCGGTCGCCCAGGGCGGGCCGGCGGAGAAGGCGGGACTCCTGCCCGGCGACATCATCACCGAGTTCAACGGCCGGCCGGTCGCCGACAGCGAGGCGCTGGTCAACCTGGTCGTGGCGACCAAGCCTGGCACCTCGGTGCCGGTCACGGTCTACCGGAAGAAGCAGAAGAAGACCATGAACATCGTCGTCGACGAGCTCGACCTCGATGCCGAGCAGGGTCGTCAGGCACGCGGCGGCGGCAGTGGCCCGGTCGAAGAACCGACCGCGACCGGGTTCGGTATGGAAGTCGGCCCGATCACGCCGGACGTTGCCCGCGAGCTGGAGTTGCCTCGCAATCGCGGCGGCGCGGTCGTGCTCGACGTGGAGCGCAACAGCGCCGCATTCAACGCCGGGATCCGTCCGAACGACGTGATCGTCGAAGTGAACCAGCAGGAGGTCTCGAACCCGAGCCAGGTGCAGCGCGAGTTGCAGCGGGCCACTCCGGGCCAACCGGTATTCCTCCTGATCTGGCGCGACGGCGAGACCAACTTCATCACCTTGAGAAAGCGATAGCTGACACCGGACAGCCGCCATTCGATTCGGGAATGGCGGCTGTTCCCGCCGATCTGCCGCCAGTCCTTCTTTCTCGGACTCACGATTGCTCACTGTATCGGTATAATTCGCGGATCGGCGCCCCTCGACTCGTGCTCGGGGCGCCCTGAGCTAGGTCGAAGGGCGCTCGGGCAGGGAGTCCGGAGCGCATCCGTGGCGACGGCCGAATGGAGGAGTTGGCAGGATGTCCACGACATCGCTCGAGCGTGAAATCAAGCTGAGGTTCGACTCGGTAGAGGATGCACGCAAGGCGGTGCTTGCCGCCGGCTGCACACCGCGGCTCGGCCGGCGGCTTCAAGCCGACGCGCTGCTCGACAGCGAGGACGAGCAACTGAGGCGGCGGCGATGCGTCCTCCGGGTGCGGGTCGAGAACGGCAAGAGCCGGGTGACCTTCAAGGGTCCGGTCCAGCCATCGACCATGAAGCTCCGCGAGGAGTTCGAAACGCTCGTGGGCGATGGCGAGGTCCTGCTGAAGATTTTCGAGGAGCTCGGGCTCCACATCTGGTTTCGTTACGAGAAGTACCGCGAAGAGTTCTCCCACGACGACGTGATCGTGGCGATCGACGAGACCCCGGTCGGGGTCTTCGTCGAGATCGAGGGATGCGAACAGGGCATCGAGAATGCCGCCGCGGCGCTCGGCCGGTCGCAGGCCGATTACATCCTCGATTCCTATCGCAGCGTGTTCCTGCAGCATCGGGAAGCGTACGGCCTCGACACGTCCGACATGGTGTTCGGCACCGAGGCCGCCCTGCTGCGGGCTGCCGCGAGCGATTGACGGAGCTTTGCGCGCGCTGATTCTCGCGGCCGGTCTCGGCACGCGACTCCGTCCACTGACATCGGTCAGGGCCAAGGCCGCCGTGCCGGTCAACGGCCGTCCCCTCGTGCGGCGGGTCATGTCGTGGCTCGTTTCCGAGGGCGTCACCGACCAGGTGATCAACCTTCATCATCGACCCGCGTCAATTGCCGCGTCTGTCGGCGACGGCTCCGACCTCGGCGCGCGCGTGCGCTACTCCTGGGAGAATCCGGTCCTCGGCTCCGCCGGCGGGCCGCGGCACGCCCTGCCGCTGCTCACCGACAGGAATAATCCGGGCGACGACGCTTTCGTGATCGTGAACGGGGATACGTTGACCGACGTGCGCATCCCTGCCTTGATGGATCGACACCTTGGATCGGGAGCCCGCGTCACGATGGCGCTGATTCCGAACCCGCGGCCGCAGTTCTACGGCGGCGTCCGCGTCGACGACGGATGGATCACCGGGTTCACGCGTCCGGGTGCAGGAGAGCCCAGCTACCACTTCATTGGCGTGCAGGCAGCGGATCCGTCCGCGTTCTCGGAGCTCGAAGACGGCGTACCGGCCGAATCCGTGAACTGGCTGTATCCCAGGCTCATCCGCGATGCACCCCGCTCGGTGGCCGCCTGCATTGTCGACGCACCCTTCAACGACATCGGAACTCCGGCCGATTACTTGCAAACGTCGCTCGGCCTCGCGGCACATGAAGGCGACTGCCTGGTCAGCCGGGCAGGCACCGACATCCATCCGAGTGCGACGCTGAATCGAACGGCGGTGTGGGATAACGTGCAGATCGGCGCAGATACCGTGCTGAATGACTGCATCGTCTGCGATGGCGTCCGGGTGAGCGCGGGGTCGCGGTACGAGCGGTGCGCGCTGGTGCCGTTTACCGGTCAGCCGATCCATTCCGACGAGCGCCGCGAAGGCGACCTGGTCGTCCGACGCTACTGAATGCACACCGGTACTTTTGACACGGTGAACCGATGACGATGACGACGGAAAAGCGAAGCCCCGATTCTGCCGAGCAGCGGGAGCGCATCGACGTGTACCTGGGCCGAAGCGGGCTGAACGCGCGCAACCCGCGCATCGTGCCTCTGACAGGTGATGCCTCGGATCGGCGCTACTACCGTGTGTTCACGACGGCGGGGCCGGCCTTCGTCCTGGCGCTTCACGCGTCGGCGTTCGACGTCAGAACGCTGCCCTTCGTGAACGTGGCGCGGCTGCTCGAGCAGATGCCCGTGCCGATTCCGCACGTCCTCGGCCACGCGGACGACATCGGCGTGCTCGCGCTCGAAGATCTCGGCGACGTCACCCTCCAGGCCCACCTCGGGGCGGCGACCCCCTCCGAGCATGCTGCCCTGTACCGTCAGGCGGTCGGCCTGATCGCCATCATGCAGCGGCGGGGCGCGGAACTGGAATCACCCGAATACCTGCCCTTCCGCATGGCCTTCGACGTGGAGAAGCTCACGTGGGAAATGGACTTCTTCATCAAGCATTTCATCGAGGCGTACCGCGGCGTGGTGATCGCTCCGGCGGCGCGGGAGACGCTTCGTGACGAGCTCGCGGTGGTGATCGAGGAGCTGGCCGCGGAACACCGCGTGCTCTGCCACCGTGACTATCACAGCCGCAACCTGATGTACCACGACGAGCGGCTCTACATCATCGACTTCCAGGACGCCAGGATGGGGCCGGACACCTACGATCTGGTTTCGCTCCTTCGCGATTCGTACGTCGATCTGCCGGAACAGACCGTCGGGGAGTTGATGGCCTATTTCCTGGCCTTGAAGGGCGAGCAGGATCAGGAAGAGGCGTTCCGCGTCCGATTCGACCTGATGGCGCTGCAGCGCAACCTGAAGGCGCTCGGGACCTTCGGCTATCAGACCACCGCGCGCCGGAATCCGGTCTACATCCAGTACATCCCGCGCACGCTCAGATATGTCCGCGACAATCTCGCGCGACACGAGCGGTTCTCCCGGCTGCGCGACGTCCTGGCCGCACACGTCGAAGAGTTCGGCTAAGAGCGGCGGGGCCGGAAGACCCCGCCCTCCAACTGCCGATTCCGAGGTAGCTCGAGCCTCGCATGGTACAATCAGTGGTTCACGCGCGAGCGTAACCCCTGAAAGTACATGCGGTTCGGGATATCGACGCACCTTTACCACGATCAGAAGCTCGATCGGAGCCACCTCGCACAGGTCGCCGGATACGGGTTCGATAGTATCGAGCTGTTCGCGACGCGAAGTCACTTCGACTATCACGATCCGGCAGCGGTCTCGGCGCTCGGCGAGTGGCTCGAGACCGCCGGACTTGGGCTGCACAGCGTTCATGCGCCGATCACGGATCGGTTCAGTGCCGGCGACAGGTGGGTGCCGACGTATTCAATAGCCGCGGGCGATGGCGCCAGGCGTCAGGCGACGCTCGACGAGGTCGGGGCGGCGCTCGCGATCACGAAACAGATCCCCTTCAAGGTGCTGGTCGTCCACGTGGGGACACCGGACTCGCGCGGCGCCGCAAACGACAACAATCGCGCGGCGGCGGCGCGCAGCATCGAGGAAATCTGCCGGATGGCGGAGCCGCTCGGAGTACAAGTGGCACTCGAAGTCATTCCGAACGCGCTGTCGACGCCCTCGGCGCTGGTCACGCTGCTGGAGCGGGATCTCGAGGCGACGCCGGGAATCTGCCTGGACTTCGGGCATGCGTTTCTTGGCGGCGACATCCCGGACGCGATCGAGACCGTCGCCGAGCACCTGATGGCGACACATGTCCACGACAACCATCGGCGCAGCGACGAACACCTGGCGCCGTACCTCGGTGCCATCGAGTGGGACGCTGCGCTGATGTCGATGCAGAAAATCGGATTCGAGGGCACGTATCTGATGGAGCTGGCGAACACGGGATCGCCGGCTGAGGTGCTCGAGGCCGCACGGCGCGCCCGGCAACAGTTCGAACGGGCGTTGACGGACGGATTCTGATCGGCCGGGTCTAAAGACCCGGCCCTACGAAATCGGCCGGGGCTGAAGACCCGACGCTGCGAAGATTCGAGCGGTTTGTAGCGCCGGGGTCTTCAGACCCCGGCGGACACGAAACGAGAGATGGCTATCTACATCGAAGACATTGCGAAGCACGAAGGCCAGGTCGTGACCCTGCGAGGGTGGCTGCACAACCGCCGCTCCAGCGGAAAGATCCACTTCCTCACGGTCCGCGACGGCAGCGGTTTCATCCAGTGCGTGATGTCGAAGAAGGCGGTCGGCGACGAGACCTTCGTCAAGGCCGATCACCTCGCGCAGGAGAGCGCGCTCACCGTGGAGGGCACCGTTCGCGCCGATTCGCGAGCGCCGGGTGGATACGAGCTCGACGTCACGAAGTTCGACGTCGTCTCAGGCGCGACCGACTATCCCATCACGCCGAAGGAGCACGGCGTCGACTACCTGATGGATCGACGCCATTTGTGGATCCGGGCGCCACGGCAGCAGGCGATCCTGCGCGTCCGCCACGAGGTGATCAACGCGGTACGGGACTACTTCAACTCGCGCGGCTTCATCCTCGCCGACACGCCGATCTTCACGCCTTCGGCCTGTGAGGGTACGACGACGTTGTTTCCGGTGCAGTACTTCGAGGACGAAACTGCCTACCTGACCCAGAGCGGTCAGTTGTACAACGAAGCCAACGCCATGGCGCTCGGGCGGACCTACTGCTTCGGGCCGACGTTCCGCGCCGAGAAGTCGAAGACCCGGCGCCATCTCACCGAGTTCTGGATGGTCGAACCCGAGGTCGCGTTCGCGACGCTCGACGACGTCATGGACCTGGCCGAAGGACTGGTGGTCTCGGTGGTGCAGCGCGTGCTCGAGCACCGCGCCACCGAGCTCAAGGCGCTCGAACGCGATACCTCGAAGCTGGAGAACGTCAGGGCGCCGTTCCCGAGGATTTCGTACGACGACGCCGCCGGGATCATCAGGAAGAAGGGGCTGCCGTTCGAATGGGGCGGTGATTTCGGCGCGCCGGACGAGACCGCAGTTTCAGAGGAATTCGACCGGCCGGTCATGGTGCACCGGTATCCCTCAGTGGTGAAGGCGTTCTACATGAAGCCTGACCCGAACCGGCCCGAAGTAGCGCTCGGCGTCGACGTGCTCGCGCCCGAAGGATACGGCGAGATCATCGGTGGCGGTGAACGTTTGAGCGATTACGACCTGCTGCTGCAGCGGATCAAGGAACACAAGCTGCCGCAGGAAGCGTTCGAGTGGTATCTCGACCTCCGCCGCTACGGCAGCGTGCCGCACGGCGGGTTCGGGATGGGCATCGAGCGCGTGGTGAGCTGGATCTGCGGGCTGGATCACCTGCGTGAGGCAATTCCGTATCCACGGATGCTTTACAGGATTTATCCGTGACAAAGACAAATCCCAAGCTCCAGGCTCCAGGTCCCAACGCACTCCCAACCCCCAACACCCAAGTGGGGCGCAGTGGGAGGCGACTGGAGGGCTTGGCATTTGGGAGTTGGAAGTGCGTTGGGATTTGGAACTTGGAGCTTGGAATTTGAAGATCGGCTTTCTTTCCCTCGGTTGCCCGAAAAACCTCGTCGACGGCGAGGTCATGCTGGGCATCGCCCGGGACGCGGGGCACGAGATCACGCAGGATTCGACTTCGGCCGACGTGCTCGTGGTGAACACGTGTGCCTTC
>Ga0111539_10000329_pt1 | contig 58030 bp, 61 predicted proteins | sample RhiMethybrSRZTD1_FD_79667 | JGI IMG/M metagenome (GOLD analysis project Ga0111539, IMG submission 79667) | Populus rhizosphere microbial communities from Tennessee, USA - Rhizosphere MetaG P. TD hybrid SRZTD1 (version 2) (version 2) | ecosystem: Host-associated > Plants > Roots > Rhizosphere >...
TCCTGCCGTCCGCGTGCGCACGCTGATGATCAGCATCAGCAGTGCGACGATCGTCGACCCGAGCTGTCCATAGAGCAGCTCCGTCTCGGTATTGATCGGTGGCGGCACCGCAGCGGCGCGCACGACGTCGTTCCGCGCCAGGGCGCGGCCGTAGAACGTGATCGGGATCGGCGCCGCGTCGAGCAGGCTTCGAGTCCCGGCCGGCGCTCGCTGCGCGTGCACGTGAAGGTGCGGCTCGTCGCTGTTGCCCGAGTTGCCCACTGCCCCCAGCCCCTGGGCGGCCGTGACATGCTGACCCGGGCGCACGCGCACGCTCCCCTGCCGCAGATGCGCAAGCAATACGCGCGCGGACCCGCAGTCGAGCAGCACGAAGTTCCCGGCCAGACGGTCTCGATCCCGTTGCGGCGGTGTCATATCGGGCGCACTGTTCTCGACGCCGACGACGGTCCCGTCACAGGGCGATCGCACCGGCTCGCCGAAGCTGACATAGCGCCGCGGGTCGACGGGTCCGGAAACGGATGCGCGCAGCCCGCGATCGTCGAGACGGACGATATCTATGGCGTAACTTTGTCCACGATATTCACCGAAGCCGTCGGCCAGCGTCCTGACATGTGCATTGGTCAGCTCGCCGCTGCCGCCGTTGGCGATGTAGTACGTTCCGCCGCTCAGGGGAAATGACAGGTTGAGTGCGGGCGCCGCCGGGGCGCGGCGGGCAGTCACCGCCTCGACAAACAGTCCGCTCGCTCCGACGATCAGCAGCGCGGCCACCGCCAGCTCGATATACGCGAAGCGCCTGACTGGCCGCCATGGCAGCCATCGGATGTCACGCGCCCGCCAGACAATGGCCAGGGCGACGACGAACAGATACGCCAGCGCGGTGTACCACGGCAGCGTCAGCCACAGCCCTGCGACCGCGATCGCCGCAATGTAGATGACGGTCCCGGCGGCGAAGAGAACCCAGGCGAGCAGGCTGCGCCGGCGTGCCTCGAACAGTCGGGCAATCAGAACGAGAGGAACGACGATCTGCAGCAAAACGACGATGGTCGGAATCATGATTCCGCTCCTTCAGACCCGGACTGGCGGCTCTCGAGCCGCCGCGTAATGCCACGCAGCAGGGCGGGGCCGTCGTCTTCGATGCGACCCTCGATGACGGCGCGCTTGAATGCGCCAAAGAGGCCACTTCATGGTGTCCCGACAGCACAGCGGCAAGTCTGTGGCCACATGGCATCCCCTCAGCAGATGCCGCCTGTCGCGTCCTCTGGGCTGCACCGCCGTTGGGAGGTGCGGTTTTTTCAGCGGTCCCGTGGGATGTTTCCCCTCGGTGGAGTTCGGCTGCGGTGGGCGCCGCAGACGAAACCGACGCGGGCCGAAGACGGTGCCGAGGCAAAGACGTTGCACGAACATGTTGCGGGAGGGAGCGATGAAGCCGTTACCTCACGATTACGAGGTCGACCTCGCTGGTGGTCCGCAGGGGTACGCGACGATGTCCGCCACCGGCATGCCCGATCTGACGGTGGCGCCGCCGCGTGAGTATGACGGCCCGGGTGACGCGTGGAGTCCCGAACACCTGCTCCTCGCCGCTGTCAACGCCTGTTTCCTGTTCACGTTTCGCGCCGTGGCGAGGGCGTCGCAAGCGCATTTCGTCGAGGTCGATGCCCACACGGCGGGAACAGTGGCAAGGGCTGACCGCGTCGTGCGCTTCACCGACATCGTCGTCCGCGCGACGGTGACGGTACCGGCTGGAAGCGACGTGGAAGCCGTGCGACGCGCGATCGACAAGACAGTCAGTCACTGTCTCGTGTCGTCGTCGCTCGCCGTCACCCCGCGCGTGGAGGCGACGATATTTTCGGCCGGCGTGGCGGACGAGGACACAGTCGGACCGGCGCGGCGGATCGCGTGATCGGCCATCGCGCGTCAGAACCAGCGCATGGCCGTGTTCACAAAAACGGCTAACGCGAGCGGCGTGCCTGCGCCTGCTCGATCGCGTATGTCTTGAGCGCCGGACTGGTCATGCCGAGCGCAACCGCCTCCGTCGCGGCACGGTCCACATCCCACTTTTCAACCACCATCCGCTTGACCATCCACAGCGCTGCCGCACGGTTGGCGCTCGCACAATGAATGAACGCCGGCTGGTTCTTCGGATCGGTCACGGCCGCGAGGAACTTGTCGACCAGCATGGGGTCGGGCGAGCTCGCGTTGAACGGCAGGTGGATGAACGTCAGTCCGGCGGCTTTGGCGGCTGCGGCGGACGCATCGATCTCGGCCCCGGCTTCGGTGGCGACCCGCAGATTGATGACCGAGGCGTAGCCGAGCCTCTTTATCTCGGCGAGTGCGGCTGGAGCGGTCGCGCCAGCGCAGGCCACGGTCTTGCCGATGTACCCGAAGTTGATGATTCCGGGGACCGACGCCTTGCTGATCTCTGTTTGCGCCGTCAGCGGCGCAACCGCAGCGACGAGCACTATTGTCAGGAGCGTCAACTTGCGATGCATGAGCTTCTCCCTTCTGGTTACCCCTTGTGCAGCCACCGATCGACGCGCTCGCCCAGACCGAGCACGATCAGCGTCAACGCCAGCGCCGTCAGGCTCGTCTGCCACAGGCCGACGCCGGCGCCCACACCGACCGCGGCGACGACCCAGATCGCGGCCGCCGTCGTCAGCCCCTGCACGTCCTGCAGCTCGGGGCGCCGCATGATGACCCCTGCACCGATGAACCCGATGCCGGCGGTGATCCCCTGAAGGATACGACTGGTGGCGGATGGATCCTCTGGTCCGAGCAGCAGGCCGACGATCGCGAACAGGGCAGCGCCAAGGGACACGAGCGCGTGGGTGCGCACGCCCGCAGGCTTGCCCTGCCGTTCCCGGTTGGCGCCGACCGCGCCGCCCAACAGCATCGCCAGCAGCAGGCGTCCGATGATTTCCCAGGTGGACTGTGGAAGCGAGATGGCGTCCATCGGCGAGAGCCTGATTCTACGCGGATCTACGGCTGGCTCCGGGTCACGAAGCCCCGATCCGGTGCAGGGATGCGACGCGACGGTCTCATCCGCACTCACCGGAGCGCATGATCAGCGATGATGCGCGCCGTGCTCTCGAGAGGCCGGAGCCGGCAGTGCATCGACCAGAATGTCGAGAATGATGTCGGCGTGCATGTCCACCAGCACCAGATCGCGATCGGCGAACCGATACTGCATTTCCACGGGCAGCATCGGGAGCGCGGGCAGCAACGCCGGCCACATCGCCGAACCGAGGCTCCACGGGAACGGCTCGTAGACCCTGGGCTGCGGCGCCCCGCGCAGCCGTTCCTCGTTGATGAAGGCGAGCACGCTTTCGACCTTGTCGTTGCACGCGACAAGCCTCCGCTCGAGACGCGCACGAATCAATGCGCTGACGTCAGCGGTGAAGATGGTGCCCGGTCGCGCATCCGGCCGAGCGGCGCGGATACCCGACTGGAATTCCGCGAGCGCGTCGTACATCTCCTCCGGATCGTCGTACACGCGCTGCATCGCCAGCGTCTGCTCGACGTCGTTGTGGACCTGCATATACGCATCGACGCGCTGATTGAAACCGGTCAGGACCGGGCTCTCGATGGCCGTCGGCGCGATCGGCTCGGCTCCGCATTTCGGCTGCACGGTGATCGCCATCATCGGCAACAGCACCAGCGGAATCGGAATCAAGACAGCCAGCATGATGAAACCCTCCTAAGCACGCCGGTGCCCATGCGCAGGAACGTGCGCGCGCCGGACGGATGAGGCCTAATGCGGCGCCGAGCACCGCCGTGATGCCTCCACGTACGCCTTTCTGGGGCAGCCATCGTGCCACCTTCGACTCACCTCCAGAGGCCTGTTTGCGGGTTGTTCACGCTGGCATCGACGGAATCCTGCACGGCGCGACGAAAAAACCCGCGCACGCGATCAAAACACTTCATCGGTCCGCGTCGCTGGGGAGGACCTCTGCAGCAGCACGCGCACGCGTGCCGGACCTTCTGTCAACCGATCATGCTCGCGACGAGCGCGCTCGCGCCGTACGCGGCCGCTGCGACCAGGGCGCCCAACGACAGCGTTTCGAGCCCTGCCACCCACCAACGCTCCCGCGTGAGCGTCGCGCGTCCCGCGCCGATCAGAAACAGCGCGACCATCGTCAGTGCCGCCGACCATGCCGCCCGTGATCCCCACGCCGACGGAAACAGAAACGGAAGCAGGGGGACGGCGCCGGCGCAGATGAAGGCAACCAGGGTTGCCGTCCCGTGTTTCCACGGGTAGGCCTCTTCCTCCGGCAGGTTCTGCGCCGCGCGGACGCGTTCGTGAGCACGAATCGCCTGCAGGTTGCCGACCCCCATGGACATTCCATCTGCCGCGAGGTTCGCGGCGCCGATGATCAACACGGCGGCGGCTGACAGCGCGCCACCGGTGGCGCCGCTGACCACAGCGAAGGTCGTGATGATGCCGTCGTTGGCGCCGTAGACGAGGTCGCGGATGTAGTGCCGCGCGGTCGCTGACACGCCGATCGGGTCAACGTGCAGAGAGACGCGCGATGACGGCGGCATCGCGCCGCCGTCGGGGGGTGGTGATGTCATGCTGCTGTCACAGGCACGAGGCATACCGTCGCCAGGCCAATGCCGTCGTTCGCGTCCCTGGCCTGCTTCGCCGCTGCTGCAACTCCTGCAGCCGGGCGGCGCCGCCGGATTTTTCCCGCCACCACCGAATTTTCCGGGTGCTTTGGGCTCTCGGATTCGGCGAGGGCCGCATGTATCCGGTGCGGGTCGTCTGCCGGGGATGTCCGCCGGCGCTGGATTCCGCGCCCGAACCACGGGATGATGTTCGATTCGGCGGTGATCGAGCGCAAAATGCCTGGCCACGAACTGGAGCCAGACAGCACCTGGGCGTGGGCAATGATCAACGATGCGGTCGTCCGGAAACGCTGCCCATGAACCCGTGACCTCCTCACCAGCTGTGGTATTCGAGCACGTGTCGTTCGCCTTCGACGATCACGTCGTGCTCCGCGACGTCAGCTTCGAGGTGCCGGACGCGAGCATGCGGATCATCCTGGGGGCCAGCGGTGCTGGCAAATCCATCATCCTCAAACTGACGCTCGGACTCCTGCGTCCCGACGGCGGGCGCATTTTTGTCCACGGATCCCGCATCGACAACATGCGTGAACAGGATCTGCTGCGGCTGCGTGGCGATATCGGGATGCTGTTTCAGGAGTCGGCACTGTTCGACTCGTTGACGGTCGGCGAGAACGTCGGATATCGCCTCGCCCAGGAAATGAAGATGGCGGATGTCGCAGTGCGGCAGCGCGTGGAGGAACTGCTGGGCTTTATGGGGCTGCAGGAGCACATCGATCGCCTGCCGTCGGAACTGTCCGGCGGCCAGCGCCGGCGTGTCGCGATCGCCCGCGCGATGGCCGCGCGGCCGACGCTGCTGCTGCTCGATGATCCGACGACCGGCCTCGATCCGATTGTCGCGACCACGGTTGACGATGAAATCGTGAAACTGCGGGATCTCGAACATGTCACCGCCATCGTCGTCACCCACCAGATCCGCGACGCCTTTTACGTGGCGACGCACACGGCGACGCCCAGTCACGGCCTGGCGCAGATTCTGCCGGCCGCAGACGGGGCAGAACCGTTCGCGGACTTCATCGTCCTGCACGACGGACACATCCGGTTCGAAGGGACGGGCGATCAGCTGCTGGCGTCGGCGGACCCCTATCTCAAGGAACTGCTGTTCATGACGCTGCCGCCCTGGTGAGCGAGTCACACGCCGGTAGGATAGGTTTCGCGATTCGCCGAGTTCACAGTCGCTGGGCGTGTTATGTTTCTTGCCTGCCTCAAAAGCCGTTGGCAGAAATGACCACCGCCAACTCCGACTCGATCGACGATCTGCTCCGTCGCGTGTGCGCCGAATACGGGGAGATGCCGGGGATGCGCGTCACCTCGAATCAGGCGCAGCGCCTGTGGGGACTCGATGCATCAACCTGCCGCGAGGTGCTTGAATGCCTCGTCGAGGTCAAGTTCCTCACGGTCACGTCGTCCGGCGAGTACACGCGTCTGACGGAAGGCGCGACGGCAAAACCAAACCTGCGGATGGCGAAGGCGGCGCTGATCAGCAGGCGCGCCCGCACCAAGAACGCAGATCGGAAGACGAGCTAACAGCCGACCGTGACGGCGCCCTAGGCGCCGACGATTCCGACGCAGTACGCGCGCCGCGACCAGCGCCGCAGCGGTGATGTCGTTCTATCGGTGGCGCTGCTCGGGGGCATCGCCGGAGGCGGGTGCCACTGGGCGCATGGCACGTCTCACCGGTTGACCATGCGCGCACGGATTAAGTCACCGACCAGAACGGCCGCAGGATAGAGCACCTCCTCCTCGGTGCGTGCATGCAGCGCCAACTGGTCGGCCAGTTGTTCGTATTCCTCCGCACGCTGATCACGCGCCGCCGCGCGCAGCGCGGCCACCGCGGCGCGTATGCGCGTGTGCTCGTCAAGCATCCGTGGAAGCTCATGCTTGAGCGCGTCCGTCATGCCGAGCAGGGACGCCGCGTCGGCAGGCAGCACACCCGCGGCCAGCGGCGCCAGGGCCCCGAGCGGGGGCAACGCGATCTCTTCCTCGCGGACGAAGTGCGGGTGCAGGACCGCCCCGAGCGCTCGCGCCGCGGTGCCGACCTGCCCCGGGGCGCGCATCGCCTCCTCGAGCCGTGTGTGGATTGCGTGGTGTTCGGCTCGAATCGATTCCGGAATAGTCGTGGCAATGACAGCCATGTGTGCCTCCTTGGCGTCATGCAGCCGCGCCGTTCTTCTCGCGTTCCAGTTCGGCGCGGCGCAATCGTTCGAACGCGCGTTTCTCGATCTGGCGTACTCGCTCGCGCGTGACACCGAGCCGCTCCGCGACTTCCTGCAGTGTGCGGACGCGCGAATCGCGCAGGCCGAATCTCATCTCGAGCACGTAACGTTCCCGCTCGCTCAGCAACGACAACGCCAGTGCCGTGCGTCGACCCACGTCCTGCTGCAGCAGCGCACCTTCGGGCGTCAGGACGTTTACATCCGGAAGGAACTCGCCGAAGGCGACGTCCTCCTTGACAGGTGCGTCGAGGGAGTGGACTGGTGCGTCGGCGCTCATCGCCAGCGTGACCTTGTCGGCGGCGATGCCCGTATGCGCCGCGATTTCCTGAACGGTGGGGTAACGTCCGAGGCGGCGCACGAGCACGCCGCGCGCGCCGGCGATCCGATGGAGGGTCTCGAGGACGTGGACGGGCAGGCGGATTGTCCGGCCGGTGTCGGCAATCGCGCGGGTGATGGCCTGACGGATCCACCAGGTGGCGTAGGTCGAGAACTTGAAGCCGCGCCGATATTGAAACCTGTCCACGGCCTTGATGAGGCCCAGATTCCCTTCCTGGATGCGGTCGAGCAGCGACAGGCTCGTGTGCGGATAGCGCTTGGCCACCGACACCACCAGACGAAGATTGGCCTCCATCAACCGGCGCTTGAGCTCGCACAGGGCATCGAGCCGATCGCGAATCCTCGCCGCCGAGTGGCCTTCCGCGGTGGCCGTGACGCCTGCAGCGATCGCCTCGAGCAGAGACGGACGTATCGGCACCTCTGCCAGTGCGGTGGCGAGCGCGGCGACACGGTGGTCGGCCCGGCCGCGCAATTCGGCGCCGGGTCGGGCAGCCCCGCCCGTGCTGGCGGCGTCAATTCGCGCCACCGCAGTCGCCTGGCGTCTCGCTTTGTGAAACGCCGCCACTGCCCGGCCGACGTCCCGGGATGTCAAGGGCCGCCCATCGCGGGATTCCATGACCTCGGCAACACGAGAAGGATCGCCCGGCGCGGCGACTGCGTCGACGAGCTGCGGTCGCGTTTCCGGATAGATCAGCAGCGCCGCGGCGAGTTCGTGGTGTACGCTCTCGATGCGCGCGCACAACGCCCGCTCCTCCGCCGGCTTCAGCAGAGGGACCCTGGCGATCTGCTGCAGGTAACGGCGAACAGAATTGAAATCCGACGATTCGGCGGCGAAATCGCGTACTACGTCGTCGGCCTCGTCCGCCGCCGCGGGACCTGCCAGGTCGAGTCGCGTGTCGTCAGTCCACATCACTCCCCCCACGGAAGGCGCCGCTCTCGATCCGGGGGCAACGTTCGAGCCATGACCGACCTGCGCGATTGGCTCATTTCGCTGCGACCCGTCGCATCTGCTGACGATGGCCGCCATGAATTCTCACGCCCGCCGGTGACTATTTCGCGTTGAACGCTCGTGTCGCGTCTGCGCGCGACGGAATTCCCGTGCGGTAGTCCAGTCTCGACTGCCATGCGCTGGCACGAAGCTCGCCTCTGCAACCGTGGAGGGTCACTATGACAACCGCCACACTGACCGGCACGGACGTGCGCCTGCGCAACTTCGTTGTCCGGGAACTGGATTGGGATCCCGACGTGGATGCCGGCGCGATTGGCGTCGCGGCCAAGGACGGCGTCGTGACACTGACCGGCTTCGTCGACACGTATGCCGGAAAACTGGCGGCCGAGCGCGTTGCGAAACGCGTCCGCGGTGTGCGGGCCGTGGCTAATGACGTTACCGTGCGCCTGACGGTCGAGCGGACCGACGCCGACATCGCCGCCGATGCAGCGGCCGCCCTCAAGCTGCTGACGACGGTCGCTGACAAAGCGCAGATCACCGTTCATCACGGTCACGTGACGTTGACAGGAAAGGTGCAGTGGCTGACGCAGCGGCAGTCGGCCGAGGCCGCAATCCATCACATTCCGGGCGTACGCGCCGTCGTCAACTACATCGAAGTCTCGCCGAAACCGGCGCTGCGCGACGTGCACCGCCGCATCGTGGCCGCCCTGCACCGGAATGCGGATATCGACGCGCGCAACGTTCGCGTTGATGTCGCCGGCGATGTCGTCACGCTGATGGGCACGGTCGTCTCGTGGCCCGAGCGCGACGCGGCGGAACGCGGCGCCGCCGGCGCGCCGGGGATCCGACGCATCGACAACCGCATTCTCGTCGCTCCGGCTGCGCTGGACGACGTCGATGAGTTCGAGATTTGCTGACCAGATCGCGACCGGGGCGCGCCCGTGGGGCGCGCCCGCGTGATCCATTAGCAGCCTGTGGTTAAAGCTGATTCATGATCATCGCAGTGCGCGAACCTGTGTGAGGCCTCGCATGAGCGTGCCCGGATCGGCCGCTCTTACGCCGCACGCTCGATCAGCTGCGACCGCAGACGCCGGTGAGCGCGGGCGGCGACCGTCGCCTCATCGGCGCCGGCGTCCACGCGCAGCCACGGGGCATCTCCGGACCACTGCGCGTACTGCATCCGCACGACATCCGCGTCCGCGTCCGACACATCCGAAGCGCGTTGGGTCACCCGTTCGATGAGCGTCCGCTCGGGCGCGTCCAGCCACAGCGCCGCAAACGGCAGCCCGCACGACCGCGCCGCGCGCTCGATGGCAGCCCGATCTTCGGCCCGCGCGAACACGGCATCGACAATCACGGAGTGTCCGGTCGCACCGATGACCGAGGCGCCAGCGGCAAGCGCCTCGTAGACGCGCGCCGACACCTCTGGCGTGTAGCCGGCGCGATCGAGCTTCGTCAACGGCGCGGTGTGGCACAGGCGCTTGCGAATCTCGTCGGAGCGCAGGATGACGGCTCCCGGAGCGGCACCCAGCGATGGCGCCAGCGCCCGCGCGACGGTTGACTTGCCGGAGCCAGAGAGTCCACCGATCGCCACGATCGCGGGTGGCGGCGGCCGCAGGAGACGAATGGCGAGGTCGAGATATTCACGCGCGCGCACCTGCATCCGGCCCTGCAGCGCCGGCTCCTGCTGCAGTCGGGCGGCGGTCGCGGTCGTCTTCGCGCGGATGGCCGCACGACACGAGAGGAACAGCGGCAACGCCGCCAGCCCGTCGAGATCCTGCGTCTCCGCAAGGTACGAGTTGAGAATCGCGTTGGCGTGCCGCGGCAGGCCGCGATGCCACAAGTCCATGAGCAGGAACGCAAGGTCGTACATCACGTCCACGCACGCGATGTCGTCGTTGAACTCAATCGCGTCAAAGAGCGTCGGACGTCCCGCGAACAGGACGATGTTGCCGAGATGGAGGTCGCCATGGCATTCGCGGACGAAACCTGCCTTTCGGCGAGACTCGAGAAGGCGGCTCCCGCTGCGCAGCGACTCGACGGCAGCACGCGTCAGCGACTCGGATGCAGCGTCATCGAGGGTCCCGCCGCCGAAATCGCGAAAGCCCGCGGCGTTGCCCTGAATCACCCGCGCCATTCCTGCTTCGCCGCCGAACTCCGGCCGCGGCTCACAGGCGTCATGAAAGGAAGCGATTTCCTCGGCCAGCGGCGCCATCAGAGCCAGATCAAGGCAGCCGCGGGCAGCCATGCGATCGAACAGTGCGTCCTGATCGAACCGGTTCATCTCGATCACCCAGTCAACAGGCGCCCCTTCACCGTCGAGCGCCAGCGCGCCGGTAGAAGAGCGGACCACCGGCACCACACGGCGGTACAACGCGGGAGCCATACGGCTGTTGACGCGCATCTCCGCTTCGCAGAAACGCTTGCGCAACTCGAGCGTCGAGAAATCGAGATAGTCGTACTTGACGGCACGTTTCAGCTTGAACGCCTGCGTGCCTGCCAGGAAGACGATGGAGGCATGTGTATCGATGCGCTCGACCGCGGCGCCGCCATGACTGCCCGGATCGGAGAGAAAACGCACTACGTCGGCCTGATCGGTCCTCTCGTTCATGGCGCACCCTCAATCAATGGAGGGCAACGCCCATGCCGTCGTCGGAGCGCCCTTTCAGGCGGCTTTTTCGCATTCTTTGACGAGCCGCGGCGGCTGCACGCCGACAATTCCGCGACCGCCTGAAGGAAAGCTGACTCTCACCGCCGCGTGACGACGCGTGCGACGCCAGCGCGCTCCTGAAGGACACGTGCGGCCGCGTCCCAGTCCACTCGCTCCCACAGGCCGAGCTCACGCGCCCGCCCATCAACGATGCGCATCGGATCATCAGGGCCGCGGCCGTACACGTCGCGATGCGCCTCCAGAAACACGTCGCCGCCGGCCGCCGCCACCAGCAACGGCTCGTATACGATCTCGCCGCGGGCGCCGACCTGCACGCGTCCGAACAGGTCGGCCACGTCGTCGGCGTGCATGCGGATGCATCCGTGCGTGACGACCTGGTAGACGCTGGTTGGCGCATTGGTGCCGTGAATGCCAATGCCGCCGACGCTCAGGCCAAGCCAGTAGTCGCCCAGCGGATTGTCGGGACCAGGTGGCACTTTCAGGGGAAGCGCCCTCCCGGCACGGCGAGCCTCTTCGCGGATCGACTCCGGCACGTCCCACGTCGGATTTGTTTCCCTGCTGACGATCGAGAACGTTCCGAGCGGGGTCTGCCATCCCGACCGCCCGACCGCTACTGGATACGCGGCGATCCCCCCGTCGAACGTAACGAACAGCATCCGTTGCGGCACGTTGACGACGATCGACGTCCCCGCTGTGAGCGGCGGCAGGATGTGCCGGTTGTCGATGGTGAGCGTGTCGCCGGCGCGCAGCCGGACGTCCGGCGCGAGTCCGTTGGCGGCGGCAAGGATGCGGGGGTCAATCCCCCATCGCGAGCCGAGAACGCGCAGCGTCTCACCTGCGTTGACGCGAATGGTACGAACATCCCCTGTCAGCGGCTGCGCGTACACGGCGGACGCGCACGCGAGGACCAGGAGGGTGAGCGCGACGGTCGTTCGCGTCATTACACCGTGGATGTCTGCCGCGCCGCCGTCCATCGCTCCTCCTGCATGCTGGCCGGCGTCGTCACCGCCGGCGCTGGCGGGTCGCTGATACCGACCAGGGCAATGAACGTGAGACCGTGCAGCGAGCGTTCATCGGGATGCGCGATGTCGCCCGTGGCGAGCGCGAGCACGCGCAGGCCGCGCGCTGCCATTTCCTGATGGGCGCATTCGAACCGTCCGGCGATCTCCGGCGTCAGCGGACGCGACGCACCGCGCGTAAACACGGACCAGCAACGCTCCAGTACGTGGTGCGGCGTTCCGTTGACGAAAGCCGTGGTCCTGCCGGTGCCGACCGAGCGGTGGAAAACGGCCATCACCCGACCGTCACGCGCACACGGCAAGTCGCCGATCTCGTACCTGTCGCGCGTCAGCGCGCGGCGACTGAGCCCGGCTTTCATCGCCGCGACGGCCAACGCGACCGCCGTCGGGTCGCCGCGCGGTGCCCATCCGGTGTTGGTACGCACGGCGTCACCACGGCTCGCAAGCACTCCCACTTCGAGGGCGAACATCAGGTCCGAATGGGCGGTCGGCGCGATGGACGTCCCTCCGCACGTGAAGTCGCCCACAGGCTCGTACCCGGCGCCCGACACCTCGAACAACGCGTCGGCGGTGCACACCGCCGTCACGGTTGTCGCATGCCGAACACGCGGCGTGGTCGGGACGGACACAAGAGCGACAGCCATTGCTCTTCACGGGGGCAAGGTCGGTGCCACGGCAGATCGGCGCGCGACGAAAGACGAGAACCCTGCGCATCGGCATGCGGCGGGGAATGCCACGCAGCGCAGGCAAATATTCCTCGCCTCGCTGGAACCTCCACGCCACCTGCGGCGCGGCACCACGTGCCTGATACGTGGCGCGGGTGCTGCAGACACGATCGCCATGCCTGCATCTCCAGTTTCCGTAACGCCGGTCACACCGGCGGATCAACTCGACCGCGCATCCCTGCGACTGTTCTTCGAGCCACGGACAGTAGCGGTGGTCGGCGTGAGCCGCCGCCGCGGAACGATCGGGGCCGAGATCTTTCACAATCTGGCGCTGGGCGGCTTTACAGGACGGGCGATCCCGGTGAACCCGCACGCATCGGCGATTGACGGGATTCCCGCCTTTCCGTCGGTGGCGGCCATATCCGGCGACGTTGACCTCGCCGTGATTGCGGTGCCCGCCGCGTGTGTCGAGTCGGTCGTCGATGACTGCATCGCCAAACGTGTCGGCGCCATCGTCGTCATCACGGCGGGATTCGGGGAAACCGGAGATGAGGGACGCAGGGTGGAAGCCAGGCTGCGCGAACGGGTCCGCGCCGCGGGGATCCGCCTGGTCGGCCCCAACTGCATGGGCGTCGTCAACACCGATCCGGCGTTTCACCTCAACGCGTCGTTCTCCCCGGTGTTTCCGCCAGCCGGCCCGATCGCGTTCTCGAGCCAGAGCGGCGCACTCGGACTGGCGATTCTCGAGTACGCGCAACAGCTCAATCTCGGACTGTCGACGTTCGTGTCCGTCGGCAACAAGGCCGATGTTTCCGGCAACGATCTGCTGGAGTATTGGGCCGCCGACCCACACACGCAGGTCATCCTGCTCTACCTCGAGAGCTTCGGGAACCCGCGCCGCTTCCGTGACATCGCGAAGACTGTGACGCGGGAAAAGCCGATCGTCGCGGTAAAAGCCGGCCGATCGTCCTCGGGCGCACGCGCCGCGTCGTCACACACGGGCGCACTGGCGGCAAGCGATACGCTGATCGACGCGCTCTTCCACGACAGCGGGGTCATCCGAACGGAAACGCTGGAAGAGCTCTTCGACGTCGCCGCGCTGCTGGCGCATCAGCCGCTGCCGGCGGGAAGACAGGTCGGCATCCTCACCAACGCGGGTGGGCCGGGGATCCTCGCGGCCGATGCATGTGAAGGCTTCCGGCTGAGAGTACCGCCGCTCGCCGCTGCGACCACTGCGGCACTGAAGGAGTTCCTGCCGCCGGCGGCGAGCGTCAGCAACCCCGTGGACATGCTGGCAACCGCCTCGGCGGATGACTATCGACGGGCGATGTCGCTGCTGTTGGCCGACCCGTCGATCGACGGCCTGCTGACCATCTTCATCCCGCCGCTGGTGACTGATTCGCTCGACGTCGCACGCGCCATCACGGCTGCTGCGCACGGCGCCGCTAAACCGGTGCTGGCGACGTTCTTTGGCGCGACTGGCGTACCGGAAATCCTCGCTCCGATCCCCTGCTACACGTTTCCGGAGTCCGCCGTCAGGGCCCTCGCACACGCGGCGTCGTACGCCGAGCGTCGCGCTGCGCCCATTGGCGCCCTACCGGTATTCCGCGATCTCGAAGCGCACGCGGCGCGCACCATCGTTCATCACACGCTGACGACGGGCGCTGGCTGGCTGTCGCCGCTGGCGTGTGAGGCGCTGCTGGATACGCACGGCATTGCGACCGCCAGGTCGCACGTCGCGCGGACCGCGGACGAAGCGTGCGCACTTGCAGATGACCTCGGCTATCCAGTCGTGCTCAAGGGCTGCGGACCCGACATCCTGCACAAGACGGAGCGGCACCTCGTACACACCGGCCTGACGGACGACGCCGCCGTGCTGCACGCGTTCCGGGAGCTGTCGCGCCAGCCAGGCGTCCTGCAGATCCTGGTGCAGCCGCAGGTCCACGGGGTCGAGATGTTCGCCGGTGCGAGTGTCGACCCCAAGTTCGGTCGCACGATCGTCTGCGGCAGCGGCGGCACGCTGGTCGAGCTGCTCCACGACACGTCGTGCCGCCTGGCGCCGCTGACCGATGTCGCCGCGCGCGAAATGCTCGACGAACTGCGCGGGATCGTGCTGCTGCGTGGCTATCGCGGCGCGCCGGTCGCCGACGAAGCGGCGCTGCGCGACGTCCTGCTTCGCCTCTCGGCCCTGCTCGATTCGTGTCCTGAGATCGAGGAGCTGGATTTGAACCCGGTCATGGTGTCCGCGGATGGCGCGACGGTCGTTGACGCACGCGTGCGCGTCGCGTCGTCCCCTACGACTCCGCCGGGAGATGACCGACGACCGCAATCACCGGAATATTTCCCAAGGAGGACGCCATGCGCGTCGCTGATGTGATGTCAGCGCCCGTCCGCACGGTTGCCGCGGCAGCCGACGCAGCTGCCGCGTGGGAGCAGATGCGGAGGGGCAAGGTTCGCCATCTGGTGGTCACCGGGTCGGATGGCCGCGTCCATGGCGTCCTCTCCGCGACGGACCTGGGCGGCCGGTTCGGCGAGCCGGTACGCAGCGGACGGCGCGTCGCTGACCTGATGACCGAGAAGGTTGTCGTCGCCACACAGCAGACGACCGTGCGCGAGGCGGCCAATCTGATGCGCGGACACTGCGTGAATTGCCTGCCGGTGTTCGAGGGGCAGACGCTCACGGGGATCGTCACCGTCGGCGATCTGCTGGAGCTGCTGGGACGCGGCGCGGAAAAACCGTCGCCTCGGAGTCAGCGGTGGGTGCTGAAAAACCGCGGTCCAAAGCACCGGCGGCGCGACCGGGATCGCCGCGTCGTCAAGCGGTGACGCGAGCAGCTAGCGACGCTGAGCTGCAGCGAGCCTTCGACCTCCACGCCGCGTCGCCGTCAGTCGAAGTCCGTCAAGCTGTCGAACGGCCGCGAAAAACCGCCCGACAGTGCGGACCATTCCGCACCCCAGGCATCCGCCGTTATGCCGGGCGGAGGTAATCGGGGAGATAACCCGTGCCAGGGCTGGAATCGCCCTTGCGTTGCACGCTGTCATAACGAGGTAACCCGCAGTGGCAACGATCGCCTTACCGAGTCCTCTTTGGCGTGCTCTGCATGTCCAAACCACCTGGCACTACCTGCATGTTGCGTGTCGATGGCTGTCTCAGACGATCTGTGGGCTTCATCGTCACGACTTTCTGTTTCATCGCGAGCCAGGGCGGATGTGTCTCGAATGCGCCCGCTGCGGTCATCAGACGCCCGGCTGGCTCCTGACATAGCGCACCACGCGAAAGGGTTATGGCATGTGTCGGGTCAGTCAGGACAGCGTGTCGAGTGAGTTGACTTCATCCGGTAGTTCGGCGATCTCGCCTTCAGGCGTCGCGTATGGCGGCCTGACGCGGGCAAACTGCCAGGCACGCGAGTTGCCTCCCTTCTCCTGCAGTGTGACAACCTACTGGAGGCTTTCAATGACACCTACCGTCCGCGAGATCGGATCGCTCGTTCTGCACGTGCAGGGCGCATTTCTAAACAAACCAACGCTGCACCTGACGCTGCACCAGGCGGAACACGAGTTCCGTGTCGATGCCGTCAGCTGTCAGGCCGTGCTCGGCACGCTGGTCGACGCACACGTCCTCGACCGCACCAGCGATGGCCTCTACAGCCGGCACTTTCCGCAGGCGCACGCTGCCTGACGGCGCTGCAGATGAAGCTCTCTGCCACGACCGATCGCAGCGCCGCGGCGGCGTTCGCCGGCCGCCAGTGCGTCAACGCCCCGTTCGCATCGCGGCTGCCGACGATCACGCGCGCGGGCGCCGACGCAGGCGAACGGCCCACCGCTGGCCGGCCAGCGTCCATACCAGCCAGGCCAGCGCCTTCTCCCCGACGGTGCGGTGCGACGACGCGGTGAGTTCGACGCTTTTCGCGAGATCCGCGTCCTGTTGCGCCTGCCACTCGCCCGCAAACGCCGCGTCGCGGATCGCAATGTTCACCTCGTCCAGGTACTCGAACGACAACATGTCGAAATTGGTCGTGCCGACGACCGCCCACAACTGATCCACGATCATCAGCTTCTGGTGGATCATCGACGGTTGATATTCGTACAAGCGAATGCCGGCGTCGAGCAACGGACGGAACAGCCGGCGGCTGCTCAGGCGCACCCACGGGTGATCCATGTGGCGTCCAGGCACCAGGATGATGACCGACACGCCGGCCCGCGCGCGTTCGATGAGCGCCGACAGAAACGACGGGTCGGGTATGAAGTAGGGGGTCGCGAGACGGATCTCGCGCGATGCCGATTCGATGAGAGCCTGAAACAGCGCACGCGAGCCGGCGAAGGATAGCGAGTTCTTCACGACCATGGCCTCCATCGTTCCGCACCGCGCGATCGCTGGAAACCACTGCTCGCCGGCCAGAATGTCGCCACGGCATTCGAGCCAGTTCTCCGCGAACACCCCCTGTACCGCAGCGACCACAGGCCCTTCGGCGCGCACCATCGTGTCTCGCCACGGTGGCTGTCCGTCGTCCGAGGTAGCCCACCACTCGGCAACGCCCGCCCCACCCGTAAATGCCACCGCGCCGTCGACGACGAGAATCTCGCGGTGCGTGCTGTTCGTCAGCCGATGAGCGCGACGCCACCTGGCCCGCGGATGCCAGGCTATCTCACATCCCGCCTGAACCAGCCTGCGTATGTGGCCGCGCCGAAGGCGGCGACTGCCGAAGGCGTCCAGGATGATGCGCACCTGCACACCCGCGCGGGCGCGCTCCGCCAGCGCCGCGGTGAACGCGTCGCCGGTCGGACCGTGATGAAAGATGTAGCACTCGAGGGCGATCGATCGCGTGGCGCCGGCAATCGAGGCCAGCATTTCCGGGTAGAAGCGGGCGCCGTTTTCCAAGCGGCGAATGGTGTTGCCGCCGGTCAGGCTCGTCGCGAGCACGGACGACAGCATATGCACGAACTCGGGTGAGTCCACATCCAGACGCCGGTCGCATCGGTACACGACCGTCGGCGTAGCCAGCGCCACGATCCCGCCCCAGACCAGCGCGACAGCGACGATCAGCAGGATCGCCGCTGCAAGCACGAAGGGCATCTCGCCTCACGATTCGGCACCAGGTTCACGCGACGACCGGAATCTTCCTCTGCTGCCTTGGCATCGCCCGCGGCTCGGCACCGCTCATCGAAGCCGGGAGAGAATCGATTTCTGGTTGGCGAGAATCCGATCGAGCTTCTGCTGGTTGCGCAACAGGCGATCCAGCTTCGTCTGGTTCGCTTCGATGCGCTTCTGATTTCCGAGAATTGTGCGTTGATTCGCCAGGATGGTTCGCTGGTTCGCAAGAATCTGTTTCTGGTTAGCCACTGTCGCGTCGGCCATCACACACCCCCTCACCTGCGGTCGAGCGGAGCTAAGGTAAACATCTCAGTGGTCAAGACGGCAATACTGTGTATGCATTAATCGAACAGCAGACATCGATCGCCACGGCCGACCTGTAGAAGATTTCACGAACGCCGCGCAATCGTCCCCACCGGCGTCCACGCTCAGGCCGTAATGCCGGATAGCCGCAACCGAACACACGCGGCGCTGCGGCCGCGCCGTGGCACCCCACTTGCCTCTGTGACAGCTACGGAGCCTGTTATGACTGTTGGAGAAATCTGCAATCGACACGTTGTCGTCGCGCCGAAGGACGAAATGATCGTCGACGCGGCCAGGCGTATGCGCACATCGCATGCGGGCGCGCTCGTTGTCGTCGACAATCGGAACGGGCGGCACATTCCGATCGGGGTCGTGACCGACCGTGACATCGTCGTCGGCGCCGTCGCGGCCGACCCGGAACACATCAATTACCTGCTCGTCGACGAAGTGATGAGCGATGACCTCATCACGGCGGGCGAGCACGAGACCATTGACGCGGCACTGAAGAAAATGGAGGAGCATGGCGTGCGCCGCCTGCCGATCGTCGCCGACGACGGTGTGCTGGCGGGCATCCTGACACTGGATGACGTGCTCCAGTAGCTGACCGCCCAGCAGGGCGACCTGGTGGCGCTCGTCGCGCGCGAACAGCGTCGCGAGCGTCAGTACCGCACGTGAGCCGTTGCGATCGCCACACTCGGCATTGATCCCGATATGACGACCTATGCCGGCAGCCTTGACGTGGCGGCCGGTGATCGTCCGTGCGTGGCGGCGCCGGCTCACAGGCAGCGCCACCGCGCATCAGACATGCGAGGCCAATCTCCACGGGTGGTCACGACCTTGAGCGACGTGTATCCTCCCGGCGCCATCGAGCGCGCGCGGCTTTCGGACCTGAGACGGAGGTCCATCGGCGCGCGATCGACACGGCGACTACGCCTGCCAACGGGCGGGCGCTGGCTGCGCTCGACCTTTTCCCGTTGTGGGCGCTTGGCGAGCACGTCCTGCGGCGCGAACTGCAGTGGTTTCGCCGGCCCGCGCTGTTCTCCCTGATCGTCAGGGATAGCCTGAATCCCCGGCAGCTCGACATCTCGAAGTTCCCAAAAGCGCAACTCGTCGCGTTCATCGTGACGGCGGTCGAAGTCCATATGGCACGTCGCGCCGCGTCCGCCGCGCGGCACGCACCGGCCGCTGCCGCACAACCAGCGCACCGGTTCGCTGACCCGAAAGCGGGCGCGCGGGCCCGCACACCTGCCTGAAGCACCGACACGAGTCGCCGGGCCGGGCGCCGCGCTCGCGCGTAGCGCCCCTCGCACTCCCGGCCGAAGCAATCTCACGCCGCCTTGAGGCGCGGCCGCGTCCGCTCGCCGAGCAGACGCGACGGGGCCAGCAGCCCAAACCGTCGGACCGCGTGGCGTTCGATATGCCTCACCACGTCAGCCACACGATCGGTAACCAGCATCAAATCGAGGTCTGCCGGATCGATGGTTCCGGCGGCCGCCAGGTGCATGAGCAGATCCTGGAAGGGCCGCCAGTACGCCGTACCGACGAGAACGATCGGAAAATTGACGATCTTCCGCGTCTGCATCAACGTGAGCGCCTCGAGCAGTTCGTCGAGCGTCCCGAAGCCGCCTGGCAGGGCGACAAAGGCGTACGAATACTTGAACAGGAGGACCTTACGGACAAAGAAGTAGCGGCACGTGACCCACCGATCGAGGTAGGCATTGGGGGACTGCTCGAGCGGCAGCGCGATGTTGCACCCGACCGAACGTCCGCCCGCTTCGCGGGCGCCTCTGTTCGCGGCTTCCATCAACCCGGGGCCGCCGCCGGTCATGACCGTGAAGCCGAGCTCGGCCAGCCCGCGTCCGATTTCGCGTCCGAGTGCGTAATACGGATGCGACTCGCCGTAGCGCGCCGATCCGAATACGGTCACGCACGGGCCGACGAAGTGGAGCGTACGAAACCCGGCGATGAAATCGCGCACCGTCCGCAGCACCAGCCCGAGTTCCTTGCGCCGCGAGTGCGGGCCTTCGAGCAGGACGCGGTCCGGCCGGTGTGTGGCCTGCCCTTCGCCGCGGTCACCTCGTAGACGCTCCAGCACGACGACACCCGCGTCCAACTACGCTTTCAGCGTCAGGACCGGGCAGGTCGCTCCACGCAGCACGTCGTGCGTCGTAGAACCGAAGCCGAGAAGACCACTCTTACCGGCGTGAGCGCCCATGACGATCAGGTCGATGCGCTCAGCCCGCGCGGTGTCGAGTATCTGATCGCCGGCGTCGCCTTCGGTCACCATCTCCAGAACCTGTCCGGTGCGCTGCCACGCGGCGGGAACGACGCGGTGCACGCGTTTGCGGGCTTCCTGCAACACCACGAGCGGATCGTCAGGGGCCCCGGTCGCAACGGCCGGCACCAGCTGCCACGACGGAAGCCGCTCGGCTACGTGCAGCACGCGCAATTGCGTATCCGCCGTCACCAGTCCTTCCGCATATTTCAGTGCAGCCAGCGACGAAGGGGAGAAATCGATCGGACACAAGACGTTGCGGAACGTCAGCGGGCCCGACGGCGCCGTATCGGGAGCACGGCGTGGAATCGTGAGCACGGGACATGGCGCCTTGGCGAGCACACGCTCGGCCACAGAGCCAAGCAGCAGCCGGTCAAAGCCGCTGCGGCCATGCGTGCCCATCACAATCAGATCGGCCGGCAATTCCGCCGCCCGCTTGAGAATCTCGTCCACGACGAGCGCTTCGACCGAGACCGCTGCCACTGGGTAGCCGACGTCTGCCACGAAGCGTTCCAGCGCCCGCTGAAATTCTTTCAAGTCATCGATCGTGTAGGCATACGGGACGTAGGCGCCGAGGCCGATCGCTGGATACGTGGTCTGCACTGGCGGCACAACATACAAGGCGGTCAGCCTGGCGGAGTGCTGCCGCGCAAGGGCCACCGCATGGTCGAGCGCATGCCGCGAGAAGTCCGAGAAATCAACCGGACACAGGATGTGTGTGAAGGCAGTCATTGTCGTCCTCTGGCCCCTGGCGGACCGGCATGCTCGCTTCCGGACCCCCAACGGCGATCGTCATGTGCCAGCCGCAACGTCCGTGCCCGACCGTGCGTCGCTCGCTTGCGCAAAACCACGGCACGGGCCGCGCCGTCGGACCGCCGAGGCATGCGGGCAGCCGCGGAATTTCACCGGATGCTGCGGAAAAATCCGGGCTCTCCGCGCGTGCCTGAAGGTTCATGACGTCAATCGGACGGCGCTAGCCGCGCACCGTGAGTACGGGACACGTCGCCTGACGCACCACCTGGTTCGTCGTTGAACCGAACGCCGGCAGGCCGAGACGTGTGCCGTGCGCCCCAAGGACAATCAGGTCGCTGCGTTGCTCCGACGCCGCTCGAAGGATTTCGCGATACGCCTTGCCGGAGGCAACGACTTCCTGTACGTCCGTGAACGCGCGCGTGTCGTCACGGACCAGCCGGTCGAGACGGTCGCGGGCTTCGCGGCGAGCATCGTCGACGGTCACGGCGGACTCCGACCCGACAATCACCACCGGATCGAACACAGACACAGGCTCGAGGACGTGCATCACACACAGGTTTGCCGCAGCCTCGCCGGCGATCGACTGCGCCAGCGCCAGTGCGACCAGCGACGGCGGAGAGAAGTCAACCGCACAGAGCACGCGTCTGAAGATTGGCGCGGGGATGTCGTCTGGCGCGTGCGCTGGCACCGTCAGGACTGGACATGAGACTTTGCGGAGCACCTTCTCGGTGACAGAGCCAAGCATGAGTCGGTCGAACCCTGAACGCCCATGCGTGCCCATTACCAGAAGATCGGCTGGCAGTTCGTTCGCGAACCGCACGATCTCCCCGGAGACGCTCCCCTGCGCCACCTCGATGTCGACCGCGTCGACGCCTCCAACCCCGGCACATGTCGTCAGCTCCTCGCGATACTGCTGCAAGTCGTCGGGTGTCAGCGCGAGAGGCGGATACAGGCCGCTGCCCGTCGGGGGCGTCACTGGCTCGAGCGGCACCACATGCAGCGTGGTGATCCGCGCGCCGTACCAGCGGGCGATTCCGGCAGCGTAATCGAGCGCGTGGCGCGAGAACTCCGAAAAATCGATCGGGCACAGGATGCGCGTGATATTGACCATAACTGCTGCCCCTACACCGCGGACTACGAACGGCTTGGCAGCTTCGCAAAGATTCGCGCGACCACCCGGTCGATCGTCTCTTCCATCTGCCTCTGCTTGTCGACCACACCGGCGAGCCCCGCCTCTGCGGCGCCTCGCCACACGAGCGCGCCGGTGCGTGCATCCGTCAGATCGACGAGCAGCGTACCCGCATCGTAGACCTCGACGGCACAATCCAGACATCGCTCCGTCGCCGGATCGAGACCACTGACGTGAATCTTCTGCCTCGAGCTGGCGTGGTAATGGACACGCAGATCCGGCTGCCACCCTGACGGCTCGTAGCCGCGCTTGGCCAGCTGCAGATCGATGGCGTCGCGCAGGTACTCATGAAAGAACCGATTGTTGTCCAGACGCGGGTCGCCGGGAACGCCTGGATCCGACGTGTCCCACGAGAACGTTCGATATGCGGTCGGATCAACACCACGTCCGGTGAATGAGGTGACGCTGATCGGCGCGCAGGCCACGAACGCCGTCACGGCGAGGGTGGTCACTCCCAGGGCGAGTAGTCGTTTGGGATTCATCGGATGCCTTCCCGGGCCGCGCCGCCCGGTTCCGTAATCGCCGCCAGCGGCAGCCTCTCGAAGACCCGACGAACCGCGTCGTGCACTCGTCGGTGCACCAGCGTCGGGTCGTCCAGCATGTCTTCGAGCCGGTGCTCGGCCCAGCCGCGCCAGACCAGTCGTCCGGACGCCGTATCGACGATGTCAATCACGAGTGTGCCGGCCTCGTATCCAGTAACACGAGGCACGCAGTCGTCGCCGACACAGTCTCGCTGGAGTTGACCCTGTACCGGCCCGCGCGTCGACTGCCGCGGCTCGACTTCGACGCGCCCGGTGACAGCCGCGTGGTAGTGGACGAGCAGATCCGCGCGTTCGGCGCTTGCACGGACGAGGCCGCGCCTGGTCAGTTCGGTGTCGATGGCGCCATGCACGTCGTCGACGAAGAAGGGGTTCTCGCCGAGCCGTACGTCGGTCGCCGGTAAAGCGTCCGCGGGTCCCCAATCGTAGGTGTGGTAGCGAGTGAAATCGGCACTCCTGTCTACCTGCGAGCTGACTGGCATGAGCGTCAGGCAGCCGGCGGTCGTCGCCGCGATACCCGCCAGGGAGATCAGCATCAACAGTCGTCGCATGAGAGACCTCGCTCAGCGCCTCTGCGAAACGGATGCCGCGCCGGCGGACCCCTGACCGGCGGGGATCGTTGTCGACTGCGCGTGAGACGTCAGAGACCACGGGAATAGTCCACGGTGGCGGGAAGTTTTGGCTCGAAGACGGAAAGGCCGCGCGGAGCATGGCGCCCCGCGCGGCAGCCTCAGTGAGGTGGGAGGCCTAAGGCCTAAGGCCTAGGCCGCGACCTTTTTTTCGTTCTTCTCAGCGGCACCTCCAATCGGAATGCGCTGCGGCTCGGCGGCGATCGTTGCCGAGGGCAATGGGGCGGTCACCTCGAGCACGCCATTGTGGAAATTCGCGACGATCTCCGATCCCTTGACACCTTCCGGCAGCGGAATCACCCGCACGAACTTTCCGTAGGTGCGCTCGGTCTGGAACCACTCCCCCTTCTTGGTTTCCGTTTCATGCTTCCGTTCGCCCTGAATCGTCAGGCAATCGTCCGCTGTGCTGACCGTCACCTCCTCCTGCTTCACCCCCGGCAGATCGACGCGCACGAACAGTTTTCCCTCCCGCTCTGCGACTTCGACCTCCGGAACCCATGCAAACTCGTTCAGCCCGGTTCGTCGTCTGAACAGCGGCCGGTTGGTGTCTTCAAAGAACCGATCAAAGTCACCAAGCAGACGCCGCCAGATCGCGTTACCCTCGAACGGCCCTAGACCTCTATTCGGATCCATTGCCATCCTCCTTCCTCTCTCTTCTGTTCTTAGGCGAACCGTTCAGCGCGGTTCTTTCAGAACCACCCTGTACTCAGCGTGCGAGCAACGGCTGTACCTCGGAGGGTGAAGCGGACGCGCGCGACCCACGGCATTGGCGCGCTGCCCGGGGTGAACTAATCCGCAACGGCTGCGAAGGAATCCGTCCCCTCAGGACCGGGCGCTGCGACTTTCCGGCGCCCGCGACCCCACCGGGCTGGCACGGAAGGTGCGGTCGGCGTCGCGCGGAGGGTTACCGTCATGCTGGCTTGGATGGTTCTTCACGTGCCCCTCGCGTTGTTCCCATTGACGACCACGACTCCACCCACCTGCCAATTGGAAGTGCTGCCGCCGTTCGTCGTCGAGCAGCTGGTGGTGCAGGACTTCAATCACCGCGTTGGTCAGTACGTGCGCGTTCATCGCCGACTGGAGCGCGCGCTGCCGCCCGAGCAGCTGTTCGACGATCTCGAGGACATGTCGGCCGCCGTTGACGCACTGCACGACGCGATTGTCGATACTCGGCCGAATGCGCAGGCGGGCAACATGTTTACTCCCGCGGTCGCGACTGTCGTGACGAGAGCGCTGGAGCGGAGCATCGCCGACCATGGCTATACAGTCGCGGAGGTACTGGCCGCCATCAACGTGGGATATCTGCCCGGAATGCCGGATCCGGAAGTCAACGGACGCTTCCCCGCCGAGCGGGATATCCAGGTGTGGCCGGCGTTGCTCGCCGTCCTGCCGCCACTGCCAGCAGAACTGCAGTACCGCTTCGTCAACCGTGATCTCGTACTCGTTGACACTCACGCGGATCTGGTTGTTGACATCCTGAAGGACGCGCTACCGGCGGCGCAGACTCCGCTCAGGCAACGAGCCCTCTACTGAGGCACGAAGGCACGAAGAGGTCGAAGTTCACGAAGAACGCCAAGCGCCTCTTCGTGCCCTTCGATTCTCTTCGTGCCCTTCGTGGTTGATTTCCCACCACCCCGAAAAATCCCCCACCCCACAGCAGCCAACCTTCACAAATAGCAAATTTCTGGTGGGAATTCGCACGCGGATGGTCTGCAAGAGGTGGCGGTTCACTTGCACACCGTGCGGAGTAGCACGGAACGAAAGGTGGGACGGAGGCGCGCCATGTTCGATTTAATCACTGGTCACACACGGCACCTCCCATCGAAACCGGCGCTGCCGGTTCTGATCTCCACACTCGGCCAGTTGATTCTGGTCGGCGCGCTGGTCGTCCCGGTGCTGTTCTTCACCGGCGCGCTGCCGGAAGTACCGACGATGATGGCCTTCGTCGCCGAGGCGCCGGCACCTCCTCCGCCGCCACCGCCGCCTCCGCCACCCGCGGCCAGGCAGCAGACTCCCCCGCCGGCGCAACCGGCGCCCACAACGGGCGCGGCGCCCGTCGAACCGCCAGCCACCATCCAGCCGGAACGGACAAGCGATGCGGGCGACATCGGCGTTCCCGGTGGTGTTGAAGGCGGCATTGCGGGCGGCGTCGTCGGGGGTGTCGTCGGCGGACTGGTAACGGACATTCCGCCGCCACCGCCGCCGGCAGCTCCACCCGCACCACGCGCGCCGGTTCGTGTGGGCGGCCAGATCAAAGCACCGATCGTTGCGCGTCGGGTTGAACCCGTCTACCCGGACTTAGCGGTGCACGCACACATCCGCGGCGTCGTGATTCTCGAAGCGCAGGTTGACCGCGAGGGACGGGTCGTCGACGTCACGGTGCTGCGCACGGTGCACAAGCTGCTCGACGAAGCGGCCATCGAGGCTGTGCGTCAGTGGCGATACCAGCCGTTGGTGCTCAACGGCATACCCGAACCGTTCGTGCTCACCGTCGTGTTGACGTTCAACCTCGAAGAAGCCAGCTAGGAGGGCGCCATGCCATATACCTCCGTCGCCACGTTGCAAACGATCTGGGATTGCCGCTGGAGCCGTCCTGGCTATCGCTTGATCGGCGTTGAAGACCATCTGCAGCCGGAAAAGCTGTGGGTCTGCATCCGCACCGGCGAACGGCGCGGGGTCACCGAAGAAGAGTGCGAGAACTGCCCACACTGGCAGGGCCTGCCGGGGTGCGAAGCAATACCGGAGTAGACCGATGGATACACCTGCTCTTACCGCCACGAGGATCGAAACATTCATCGCCCGGCTCGTCATGATCGGGATGGCCACCGGGATTGCGTACACAGGCTATTCGCTGATCACGAGGCCGCTGGCGATACCCGTTGCCGTGGTGCTGTGGCTCGGGGCCACGGCGATTTTCTTCCTCGGCCTGTGGGGGAGGCTGCCACATGACGCCTGAGCTTCGCCCTGATCGCACCGTCGGCGACATCGTCGCGCACAACGGTCGAACCGCATCGGTATTCAGCCGGCACGGAATCGACTTCTGTTGCGGCGGTGGACAGACGCTCGAAAAGGCGTGCGCGTCGAAACATCTCGACGTCGCCGCCATCCTGCACGAGATCGCTGATTTGACGAGCACGGCCGGTCCTGACGAGGACGTCACCGGCTGGTCGGCGACGAAGCTGGTGGAGTGGATCGTCACCCGGCATCACACCTACGTCCGCACAGAGACCCCGATGATTGCAGGGCTGCTGGAAAAAGCGGTCGCACGCCATGGCGCCGCCCATCCGGAGCTGGCCGAAATGCGCGCGCGCTTCAGCGTTGTCGCCGACGACCTGACGCGCCACATGGCCAAGGAAGAGCGGATTCTCTTTCCCGCCATCGTCTGGCTGGAAGCGAACCTCGGACTGACATCAGGTTCTTCGCAGTTCCCCATCGCACATCCAATCGCGGCGATGCGGGCGGACCACGAAGAAGCCGCGTTGCAGCTCGAACAGATTCGCCAGCTCGCCAATGGCTACGTGCCACCGCCTGACGCCTGTCGCACCTGGAAGGCGGCCTACGCGCAACTCGAGGCTTTCGAAGCGGATCTCCATCGCCACGTGCACTTGGAAAACGAAGTGTTATTTCCACTGGCGCAGCGTCTTGTCGCCACCGGCGCTCCGCCTGAGCCAGTTGGCCTTTCAACGGAGGCCGACAGCCATGCCTGAAATCCTCGCCTCACTCGAAGCTTCTTCCTTTTCGACCTGGCTGCGTGAGTCGCCGTCGGTGTGGGCATACCCCACGGTGCTCACGCTGCACACCGTTGGGCTGGGCATCCTCGTCGGCGCGAACTGGATGGTCGATCTGCGAGTGCTCGGCTTCGGTCGCGCCATTCCGCTCGGCATCATCACCCGCGCCTTCCCGTTCATGTGGGCGGGGTTCTGGCTGAATGCGATCACCGGCGTGCTGCTTTTCGTCGCCGACCCGACGAAAGGGACGACCACGGTGTTCATGTGGAAGCTGGCCATCATCGCGTGCGGCGTTGCGCTGCTCATCTCGCTGAAGCGAAAGCTGTATGGGAGGAGCGTCGAGATGGACGCTGCCACGCTCAGCGTCAAAGCGATCGCGGCCGGATCGCTGGTCGTGTGGATTGCCGCCATCGCCACCGGTCGCTGGATGGCCTACGTCGTCTAAGGAGAGTTGAAGATGAGCGAATCGATCGTCCTCTTCCTGAAGAGCACGGCCATATCACAGGCAATGTCTTCATCTCGGCTGCTCTGGCCGCTATGCGAGACCCTGCACTTCATCGGACTGGCGCTGCTGGTCGGCGGCGCCGGCCTGATGGACCTCCGCCTGATGGGCTTTCTGAAGTCCATCCCCGTTGCGGCGGTGATGCAGATGCGCAAGTGGGCGGTGCTCGGCGTTTTGATCAACGTGATTACCGGTTCTCTGTTCTTCATCGGCGCGCCAGCCCAGTACATCAACAACCCGGCGTGGTACGGGAAGCTGCTGTTTCTGGCCGTCGCGATGATCAACATCGCCGTCTTCGAGACGACGCAGGGGAAACGGGTGCTGGCGCTCGCCGCCGGCGAAAACACACCGGTGAGCTTCAAAGTGGCGGGCGCGGTCTCGATGGGATCGTGGTTCCTGGTGCTCTACTTCGGGCGGATGCTGCCGTTTACCGGGAACGCATTCTAAATACCGTTCGAGGTTCCAGGTTTCTCACTTCCGGGTTCGCGTTCAGGGTTCGGGGTTCTGGGTTCTGGGTTCTGGGTTCGCTATCGAACCGTGGTCGTCACGCGACCGAGAACGGTGGATGACGAGGCGGCCATCGCGTCGTAATACGACACGAAGCGGCGCGGCTCGGCGGCATCATAGCGGCGCAGGTTGTCCGCCCAGCGGAACGAAATCGGCTGATATCTGAGCTCGGCTTCGACGACGAACGGTCCGGTGCCCTTGACCGGCACGCTGTAGCGGACGCGGTCGCCGGCGTCGGTGAAGTTGGTGTCCCGCGCGGCCTCGCCGTGGACGGCGATGTCTGCTTCAGCCGTCGCCTTGTCGAAGCCGCGCGGCAGCAGGCGGCTGTCCTTGACGAACTGCGTGGCTGTGAGAAGTCCGGTCGTCACCGCGCCGTCGCGTCCCGCAATGATCGATTCGTAAATCTGCACCTGATCCGCGCTGCGGACTTCGTCATAGTGGGGTTCAAATCGTGCCGGGTCGGCATCGTTGTCGTTGCCGGCGATGCGACCTGCCTGATCCACCGCGCCCGATTCGAACACGACGCCCCCGCCCGCATCACGAACGGTGAGGTGGATCCAGACACGGCGTGACGGATAGCCGGTTGGCAGCTTGTGACCGGTCAGGTTGCGGACGACGACCTCTGCGTCGACACGGCCGTCTGCGGCGGACGCGCGCGCGATCTCGATTGCGGCGGTCTCCGACTCCAGCTGTCGCAGCGTCGCTCTCGCCGACGCATCGAGCTCCTGTGCCGGAGCCGTCACACCGAGCGACGCACGGAAGCGGTTCAGCATGCGCAGCATGAAGAAATTACCGCCGATGAACGTATGGCGCGCCAGCCGCTCGCGCGGTTCACCGAGCACCGAGGCAATTGGCGCCTTCTCCACGTCGGGCATATGGCACGACTGGCAGCTCCGCCCGCCTTCGCTGTTCGGCTTCGGCGCGACAGGTCCGGCTTCGCCATTCGGCGCGACGCGCTCGCGGCCAAACGCGCTGTGGCGCCACTCGAGATATGGCATTTGCTCAGGCAGCGAACCGACCACCTCGCCGGACGGTCCGAACGCCTCCGTATACAGGGTGTGACAGGTGGCGCACACCTCCGACTGACGCAGGTGCTCCGCCTTCGACGGCGTCGCGTCCGTCACCGAGCGCATCGTCCTGGTCAGACCCGCTTCCACGTCGTAGGGGCCAAACATCTTCAGGCCATCGGGCGCGCGCGACGAGACGACGAATCCGCCGACGAAGCTGTCGCGTGTGCCCAGTCGATCGGGACCGATCTGGTGGCACAGCGTGCACGATACGCCGTCGGCCGCGAGGCGGTGCAGGTCCGAATCCACACGGCCCTTGAGGTTGCCCGGAGCCAGGGCGAACACCTCACCGCGTCCGCCGCTCGCATGCGCGGCAGCACGCGCCATCGGCATATGGCAAATCGCGCATTCGTCCTGAATGGCCGCGCCGTGTTTCGGGTGATCGAGCGTCTCGCGGCGCACCGACGCCTGCCAGTACGGGTCCCGCGACGAGTTGGCCATCATCGAGGCCCGCCAGGCAACGCCGATCGACACGTCTTCGCCGTCGGCCGCGATCAAGCCGTTATGACACGCCAGGCAGTTGTCCGAGGTCGCGAATTCAACGCTCTGGTGGGGATCAGTGGAGCGCGGCGCAGCGGCTGCTCGAGGGTACCCGCCGATCGCGAGGATCCAGACGAGAGCCGTCGCCAGGAGTAAAGGCGTGCGTGTCATCGCCAACCGTCCCTCAGGCCACCGTCGAACCAGTCCCACAGCAGATAGGTCAGGACCTGCATGTGACGCTCGGCGCGTTCGTTGATCGGGATGCGAAGGCCGCCGCTCACCAGAATGTGCTGACGCTTGCTCAGCGATACCTGCAACTGCGGCAACACGTCCCATTCGACCGGCTTGCCGTTCTCCAGTTCGCGGGCGGCTGCAAACTCCAGCATCGGCGTCCAGCTACGGCCGAATTCGCCCTGCGTGAACGTGTTGCCGACGACGCCGCGCCAGAACGCCTCGGTTTCAGCCTTTTCACGATCGCGCGGGATCTCGGCTCCGGCCTGCCCCTGCACGAAGGCGCTGCCGCGAAACATCTGCCCTGCCGACACGAAGGGTTCGAACTTCATCACGCCGCCGCCGAGACCGCTGCCCTCCTTACCGGTCGGGAAGACGACCTCGGCCCCGGCGCTGAGGATCGATCCGGTGTCGAGGCTGTGGAACAACACGCGCTTGGCGGCGACCGCCACGTCGCCGAGGCCGCGCAGCCACTCGCTGCCCTCGTTCGACTGCATCGCCAGCGGCACCGCCACCTCGAACTGGTTGCGGGCGCCGAAGCGGCGCTCGTAAACGAATTCGTTGGTGAATTCGCGAGAAGCGCCCTTCTGGATGGATGTCGTCAACAGCGCTTCGTTTTCCGGGAACGCCTTCTCCGTGACGAGGGCGCGCGGAAAATTGAGCTCGCCGCGGGGCCACGCCGGGTCGTCGCAGAAGCTGCGGACGTAGTCCACCGTTCGTTCGAGCTCGGCCTCCGTCAGCGCCTCGCCGAACGCCGGCATGCGACGGCTGAACGCACGCACGGGGCCACCTTCGTGCGCGATGGCAAACCAGTCCGCCGCTACCTCTGGCGTGCTGAACGAGCAGTCGGTGAAGTCTGGTAGCGGATCCTCGAAGCCGACCTGCGATTGCGGAGCGCCCTTGCCGTCGGGACCGTGGCACGCCGCGCAGGCGGCGCGGAACAGTTCTTCGCCCGATCGGTTGGGCGGAGCGTTCTGTGCCTCGGCAGGAGCAGCGATGACGAGCGAGACGACGAGGCTCGCGCACGCAACGACGAAGCGGACGATCCCGAGTGGAGACATCGGAGAGACAGCGCACGCTAACACGCACGCGCGCGAAGTACGAAGCTTGAGAATGAGATTGAGTCTCTCCCGGCGTCGCCGCGCGCTACCTGGCGCGCGCGAAGTAGTCGATGACGGCGTTCGCGGTCTTCGATCCGACCACTGATTCGAGCTCTTCACGGGTCGCGCGCCGGACGCCGGCGAGGCTGCCGAACGCACGCAGCAGCGCACGGCGGCGGCGTGGACCGATGCCCGGCACCTCGTCGAGCTCTGACCGCAGATCGCGCATCGACCGCGCCTTGCGGTGGAAGGTAATGGCGAAACGATGCGCCTCGTCCCGGATTCGCTGGATCAGCAACAGCGCCGGATCGTGCTCCGGCAGAACGATCGGGTCCGGCTGCTCGCGTGTGTACAGCACTTCTTCCTTCTTCGCGATACCCACTGCCACGAGGTTCCCGAGGGCGATCGTCTCGAGCGCCTCGTAGGCCGCCGACAACTGTCCGCGACCGCCGTCGATCAGGATCAAATCGGGGAACGGCCCACCGTCTTCGAGCACCTTGCGGTAGCGCCGGTAGACCACCTCCCGCATCGCCGCGAAGTCGTCGGGCTGAACCTTGATCGCTGAGCCTTCTCGAGGAATTGGAAGGTGGTCGCTGGGCAATATGGATGTTCCGCGAATGCGGAACTTCTTGTACTCGCTCTTCTTCATCCGGCCGTCCTCGCAGACGACCATCGACGCCACCGTCTCGCTCCCCTGAATCGTCGAAATGTCGAAACAATCAATGCGCCGGGGAATCGTTGGCAGCGCCAGCACGCTGCGCAGGGTCTCGAGCGCCTCGAAATGCGCGGCGGTGATCTCGTTGAAGCGCGTACGGTAGACCAGCTCCGCGTTGCGCGTCGCCAGCTCCACGAGCGCGCGTTTATCACCGCGCTGCGGCACCATGATCCTGACGCGGCGGCCCGCCCGCTGCGACAGCCACTCCTCCATCGCATCGGCGTCTTCAATCTCCAGCGGAAGATTGATCTCGGCAGGAGGCACTCTCAGCTCGTAGAACTGCGCGACGGCGGCCTGCAGCACGTCCACGTCGCCGCCGGCGACTGCCCCGGGATCCGTCGCCAGCTCGACGCGCTCGACGACGCGGCCGCCGCGCATCGCGAAGACGTGGATGGTGCCGCCGCTGGGGCCGAGTTTCAAACCGAACACATCCCGATCGCCGAGCTGCGCCGTCGCGACTTTCTGCTGGCGGTCGCGGAGGATCTGCACCGTGCGCATGGCATCACGCAGTTGCGCCGCTTCCTCGTAGCGCTCGTCGCCGGCGGCCATCACCATCCGCTCGCGCAGGGTCTCGATCAGCTCTTCGTTGCGGCCCTCGAGCAGCAACCGGGTGTTGCCGACCGCCACCGCGTACTGCTCTTCCGAGCAGATCGCGGCGACGCATGGCGCGATGCAGCGCTTGATGTCGTATTCCAGACAGGGCCGTCCGCGCCGCCCGTTGATCACCTCGTTGCAGGACCGGATGCCGAACAGCCGGTGCGTCAGCGTCATCGTCCGACGGGCGATTTTGGCCGGCAGGAACGGACCGGCGTAGAAGTCGGCCCCCTTCTCCACGCTCCGCGCCACCATCACCCGCGGAAACGCCTCGCTCGTCGTCAGCTGCAGGTACGGGTAGTTCTTGTCGTCGCGCAGCAGGATGTTGTATTTCGGCATCCGCTGCTTGATCAGGTTGTTCTCGAGGGCGAGCGCCTCCATCACGGAGTCGGTGACGATGACCTCGAGCCGGGCGATCTCGTCCAACAGCGCGTCGTGCCGCGGGCTCAGCCCATGCGCGCCCAGGTAACTGCGGACGCGGTCGCGGAGCGAGCGCGCCTTGCCGACATACAGGACCTCGCCGCCCGCGTTGGCCCACACGTAGACCCCCGGCTGCTCGGGCAGCCTGGCAATCTGTTCCTTGAGGTCCTGGACGGGCATGGGCTACTATGACGAATCTTTCCCGCGATCCGAACCAATAAGTTTAACAAACGATGACGTTTACCGGTTTCATCGGGACCGTCTGCATGTTCCCGATGCGCGCCATCATCGCTGCGAGTGTGGCGCTGCGCATCCACCCCAATACCCTGACGCTCATCGGGCTACTCATCAACGTGGCCGCCGCTGTCGCGCTCGGGCTCGACCACTTCGCCCTGGCCGCGGTCATCATGATCGTTGCCAACATCTTCGACTTCATCGATGGCAAGGTGGCGCACATCACCAACACCGTGTCGCGGTTCGGCGCTTTCTGGGACTCGACGCTCGACCGCTTCTCCGACATCGCCCTCTTCCTCGGCCTCATCTACCTCTATGCCTCGCTGCGGCGCACCGACTATGTGATGGTGGCGTCGCTGGCAATGATGTTTACGATCATGACCAGCTACACTCGCGCGCGCGCCGAGTCGCTCATCGAGAAGTGCAAGGTCGGCTTCATGGAGCGGCCCGAACGAATTGTGCTCTTCATGATCGGCGCCTTCCCCCCGTACCACATGGCGGCTGTGTTGTGGGTCATCCTGGTCCTTTCCATCGTCACGGTGGCCAACCGCATTCACTACACCCACCTGGTGCTGAACAACAAGCCGATTCCCATCGGCTCGAATGCGCTCACGAAAGTGTTCTGGCGCGCGTTCTTCTGGCGTGACGAACGCAGCACCCTGCCCTACGACCTGTGGGTCATTGCCATCCTCGCCTTCGTGTGGCTGACGCCGCCCGACTGGCTCCGCGATCCGACGGCATACGGCCTCGGCATCTGGGAATGGCTGTAACCGGCAACGCACGAGAGGACGGTCAGCGGCTCCTCGACACGCTCGCGAGCTTCGGGTCCATTCTCGCGGTCAAGCTCTATCGGCTCGCACGGACTGACGCGCCGGACGTACCAATCATTCCCTGTCTCGATCACGAGGCCATGCTGCACGAGCACGTCGCTGCACATGCTGCGGCGTATGTGCAGGAACGCGCGTCTGGCGATCTGCATGAAGTCGTCTTCGTGCCCGGCGCCCGTCGTCTCGAGGTCGATACCGTTTCCACATGGGGCGAGCATTCCCCGGAGTCGCGCGCGCGACTGATCAAGCTGCTGTCCGAGAGCATGCCCGCATACGATGTCCGCGTGACCGGCCTCTCCTGGTGGCGCGGGGACCGGCGGGTCGCCACCGCGTGTCTCGCACAAGTGAGTCTGCGGGACGTCCTGCTCAGCAACGACATGGCAGCGGTGCGTGCAGCCATCGAACGGCTGCAGGCGGTGGCGGGACTGATGGAAAAACAGTCGCGCGTCGGATCGTGGGGCGTGCGGACGGCCACCGGACCACTACTCGCCGCTGTCGGTGTGGTCACCTACCTCGTGCTCGGCGAATTCACCGCCTCGCTTGGCGACGTGACGACCACTTGGCTGCGCTATGGGATCCTCGGCGCGCTGGGCGCGATATTCCTGTACTTCGGGCTGAAAGCCGTGCAGCTCACCGAGATGTCGAACCGCGTGTGGAAGCGGACCGCTGAGTACACCCTGATACTGGCGGAACGGAAGCGGCTCGGCCGCTGAACCCGTTCACCGGGGCAGCGCTCAAAAGCGAATCGATGCACGAATGCCCTGAACATTTCGGTTCACCAGTGGCGCCAGCCGAACCGTCGTCGGGGTGTCGTTCCTATTTCTCCCGATTACGAAGTCGATTCCGGCTCCCGCTGCGGCGCCGACGCCGCCAAGCGTCAAGTACGCCAGCCACGGCGTATCGCAGCGCCCGTCAGGTACGTCGCAGAGCACCGCATCGAGCGCGACGACGCTGCCGACACCGACGGCAGTCCCGATCAGAATGCCGTTCCAGAGAGAGTCGCGACGTCCGGAGTCCGCGAGGGGCGCGACCGGCAGCTCGACTGCAGATACAGGGGCCGGCGCGCGCCTGAAGTCCACGGCCGGCACCGGCTCGGTCGCCTCGGTTCTCGGCTCAGCCGCCACCGGCGCCGTAGAGAGCAAAAAGACGAATGGAACGAACCACGCGCGCCGCACCCTGATCATGACGACCTCCGATCGAGAAGGTGCAAACGGCGTGCGGGTTGGCTCAGAAAGGAATGGCACCCCTGAAGGGGTGCGCTACGAATTGACGGGTCAGCCGGCTTTGCGCTTGCGGGCGCCGTTGGCTGTCGCCTTGGCCTTCGTCGCCTTCTTCAATGCGGCCTTCACCGGCTTCTTCTTCTCGGTGCTGACCGAATTGAGACTCTTGCGCAGTGCTTCCATCAGGTCGACCACCTTCGGCGGTTCCTGCACCTCGGGCGCGACGATCTCTTCGCCAGCGATTTTGGCGTCGATGATCTTGCGCAGGCCTTCCTTGTATTCGTCCTTGTAGTCCTTCAGATTGAGCTCGCTGTCGAAGGTGGCCACGACCTGCTTCGCCAGCTTCATCTCTTCGGGCTTGACCTTGGACGGTACCGAGTTCAGTTCTTCGACCTCGTCGATGCTGCGGATCTCCGCATCGTGATGCAGCGTATACATCACGAGCCCCTTCTTCTGCGGCTTCACCGCGACGAGGTACTCGCGTCCGTACAGGGCCACCTTGCCGATGCCCGCCTTCCCCGCCATCCCTTCACGCATCACCGCAAAGGCCTCTGACGCCATCCCGCCGTCAGGCGCCAGGTAGTAGGCGCGATCCACGTAGATCGGATCGATCGACGTCTCGTCGGTGAACTGCGCCAGGTCGATGACACGCGTGGACTCGACGCGCACCTTCTGGATGTCGTCGTCGCTGACGACGACGTAGCGGCCCTTTTCGAACTCGTAGCCTTTGACAATCTCCGAGTGCGGCACCTCGCGCTCGCAGTGCGAACACCAGCGCTTCTGCTGAATGCGCGTCTGGCATTCGGCGTGGAGCTGGTTGAAGGCGATCGTTGCCGCCGATTCGGTCGCCGGGAACACCTTCACCGGGATGTTCACCAGACTGACCTTGAGGAAGCCTTTCCAGGTCGGGCGTGCAGGCATGCACGGAGTCTATCGGTTTTGCACGTGGACGGGTTCAGGGGGGAATGGAATTAACGAATTGACGAATCTACGAGTCGACCGAACTGCCGAAGCCCTGCCGCATCGACAAGTGATTGTTCCTGAACGACTTCAGACGGAGTCCGCTTCATCCCTGGACCCTAGATCCAGCCCGGCGCCGCCCATCCGGAGCGCCTGGTCCCGAATCTTGTCCTTCAGGACGCGGCGCGCCTGGCCGTACAGGTGGGCCGGAACCTCGAGGCGTCTGGCCAGATTGCGGAAGTGCGAGATGAGGATCAGCGTAATCCGTCCTTCTTCCTTCCACGACACCGCCGAAATCTGCCCCCAGCGCATGAACCCGCTGTCGGACCAGATCCCATCGTCATAGAAGCCGCGGGCAATGCGCGTGCTGAGCGGAAACGCGAGCCCGTAGTAGAAGAACATCATCGCCTCACCGAACGCGCGGTCAGGCTCCTTGCGGACGAGTTTCGCTGCCAGCAGCAGGCCAAGAGTAATCGCGAGCAGAATGTTCAGCCGGTAGTACACCGGACGATCGCCGCGCCATGTCAGGAGCGCCGCGCGCTTGTGGCGGTGATAACGGATCAAATCGAACGTGACCTTGACATTGGCCACGAGGAAGCCGAGGCCGAGCACGAACAGCACTCTCGGTGCGCCCCAGGCGAACCACGGCATCAGCGCGTCAGAGCCCATCAGCGCTGTCGTGTTTCAAGGCAGGTGCCACTCATACGGCATTGGACCCCGGCGGCGGCGTTTCGGTTTCCTAACCGCGAAGGACGCGAAGACCGGCACGGCCGCGAAGAAGACTCATCTTCTTTACGCTCCTTCCGTGCAACTGCACTGCGTTGTGCGCGTCGTGGTTCGCTGCTACCGCGGCGGGCCGGCGAGCAGCGGATCGAAGCACCGGCGACAGCGCGCCTCGTACAATCCCTGCGCGCCGACGAGCACGCGGTCGCCGCTGGCGACCAGACGCTGCGTGTGATTGGCAGGGTTGCCGCACACCATGCAGATCGCGTGCGTCTTGGTGATGTACTCCGCAATCGCCAGCAGCTGCGGCATCGGCTCGAACGGCTTGCCGAGATAGTCCTGGTCGAGGCCGGCGACGATGACTCGCTTGCCCTGGTTGGCGAGGGTATCGCAGATCATCGGCAGCTCGAGATCGAAGAACTGTCCCTCGTCGATGCCGACGACCTCCGTCTCCGCCGCCACGCAGTCGAGCAACGCGCGTGAGGATGGCACGGCACACGACTCGATGCGCATCTCGCTGTGCGAGACGATGTGATCGTCGGAAAAGCGGCGATCGATGACCGGCTTGAAGATCTGGACCTTCTGCCGGGCGATCTGGGCGCGGCGCAGACGGCGAATGAGCTCCTCGCTCTTGCCGCTGAACATGCTGCCGACGATCACTTCGATCCAGCCTTGATTCGGCTGACGGACAACATCCATGGCGTGTCTTTAACCGCGGCCAGCAGTCAGGCCCGGGCCAGATACTCGCCGGTCTCGGTGCTGACGCGAATCATGTCGCCAGGGTTCACGAACGGCGGCACGTTGACGACCAGGCCCGTTTCGGTGGTCGCCGGCTTGATCTGATTGCTGGCAGTCGCACCCTTGATGCCGGGCGCGGTGTCGACGACCTTCAGATCGACCGTCAGCGGCAGCTCGATGCCGACCGGCTCGCTGCCGTAGAACTCCACCTGAATCGTCATTTCCGGCTTCAGATAACTGACCGAGTCGCCGAGCGCTTCGCTCGACAGGTGCACCTGATCGAACGAGGTCGTGTCCATGAAGTAATAATCGTCGCCGTCCTGATACAGGTACTGCATCTCCCGCTCATCCAGCGTCTCGCGCTCGACCGTATCTTCTGAACGGAAGCGGTTGTCCGCGAGCAGGCCGCTGCGGATGTTGCGCATCTTGACGCGGACGAAGCCGCGGAGGTTGCCGGGCGTGACATGCTGCACGTCGAGGACGCGGAACAGGTCCTCGCCCATCTTGATCAGCATGCCCTTCTTCATACGGGTTGCTTGTAAGGTAGCCATGATCTCAGTCAGTACAAGCTAAAGATCGTATCATTTCTAACGTGGCGTTCGCCCGCTGGGATCCGATTCGCGACCTGCTCGCCATCCAGCAGCGCCTGGACCGCTTCGCGCCCCGGCAATCCGGCTGGAGTCCCGCCGTCGACGTCTACGAAACCCCCGACCGCTTCGTCGTCATCGCCGAAGTTGCCGGCATGCGCCGTGACGATCTCGACATCAGCGTCGACGATGGTCGGCTGACGATCGCCGGCGCCCGTCGGGACGATCCCAACCGCTACGAGCAATGCCACCGCGTCGAGCGCGGCCACGGCAGCTTCAGCCGTACCTTCCAGCTCCCCTCGCCCGTTGACAGCGCTCGCGTAACGGCGGACCTGCGCGACGGCGTGCTGACGATCACATGCCCGAAGACCGCTGACGGCAGCTCGCGGCGCATTCAAGTGTCGTAATCATGATGAAGCAAAGACTGCTCTCCATTGTCCTGCTGGTAGCGATCGCCTTCGCCGCCAGCCTGGTGCTGACGGGCCGGATGCGTGACGCCAACGAAGCGGGCGCGCAGAACCAGCAGCGCACCTCGCAGCCGCAGATCAACACGCCGGCGCCGCTGCGGCCCGGTGCGACGCTGATGGACTTCACGACAATAGCGGAACGGACCGTTCCGGCCGTTGTGAACATTTCGGCGCGGCAGATCGTCAGGCAGCGGTTTTACGACCCACTCGGCGATCTGTTGTACGGACGCGGCATCCGCACACAGCGTGGCGAATCCAACGCCGTCGGTTCGGGTGTCCTCGTCAGCCCCGACGGCTACATCCTGACCAATAACCATGTCGTCGCCGCTGAAGCCGATCAGCCCAACCTGACGATCGAACAGCTGGACGTGACCATTACGCTGTCCGACAAGCGCGAGCTGCCAGCCAAAGTCATCGGCACCGACGCGGCAACGGATCTCGCGCTGCTGAAAATCGACGCCAGCCGTCTGCCGACGATGCCGTGGGGCGACTCGTCCAAGCTCAAGGTGGCCGAGTGGGTTCTGGCCATCGGCAACCCGTATCAACTCAGCGAAACGGTGACATTGGGCATCGTGTCGGCGGTCGGCCGCACCGGCCTCGGCGTTTCGACCTTCGAGGACTTCATCCAGACCGATGCGGCGATCAATCCCGGGAATTCGGGTGGCGCCCTGGTCAATGCACGCGGCGAGCTGATCGGCATCAACACGGTGATCTTCTCGCGCAGCGGCGGCTACCAGGGAATCGGCTTTGCCGTCTCGAGCAATCTGGCACGCCGTATTTTCGACGAACTGCGGCAGTACGGAGAGGTGCGACGCGGGTCGATTGGCGGCGTCGCCTTGAGACCGGTGACGACACGGATCGCGCAGGCGTACGGGGCACCGGACACACGCGGCGCGTTCGTGCAACAGATGCTCAGGGAATCCTCGGCCTACCGCGCCGGCATCGAGCCCGAAGACATCATCATCGGCTTCAATGGTACGGACGTCCAGGATCCCGGCCACCTCGAGCGGCTGATGTCGGACGCGCCGATCGGCAGCACGGCCACCGTGCGGGTACTCCGTGGCGGCAAGCGATTGGACTTCCGCGTGCCCATTCAGAAACGCAACGGCGCATAACGACGCATGCCGGCCAACTGGCCCGAACTGGCGCTGGCGCTCGCGCTGGCCCTGATCGCGGCGTACGTCATCGCCAACATCGCCGCACGCGCGGTCCGTTCGATCTTCCACGCCATCCTGCCGGATGAACGCGAAGAGCGGTTCATCCGTGGTCCCGGCCGTGCCATCCACGTCTTTCTGTTCCTGATCGTCGCCGCGGCGCTGTCGTTTCCCGCGCTGACGCTGGCCGGCTACAAGACAGACTTCACCACCGATCGCGCGGAGCTGATCCACTGGCTGCGCGACAGCGGCGCGCAAAGTGCGCTCCGGATCGGCATCGTCCTGCTGGCGTCATACCTCATCATCCGCATCGGCTCCGCCGCCGCCCGTCGCTTCGAGCGCGAGATGAGCACCGGCACCGGCCTCGACGTCATCGAGCGAACCAAGCGGGCGCAGACGCTCGGCCGACTGGTTCAACGCACGCTGACGGTCGTCGTCACCATCGTCGCCGGCCTCATCGTCCTCGACGAGCTGGGGTTTCCTGTCGGCCCCGCCGTCACCGGTTTCGGCGTCGTCGGCGTCGCGCTCGGCTTCGGCGCACAAACGCTGATCCGCGACTTCATCGCCGGCTTCTTCGTGATTGCCGAGGACCAGATTCGGGTCGGCGACAGCGCGGTGGTCAACGGACAGGGCGGCCTCGTCGAGGAAGTGAATCTGCGAACGATCGTCCTGCGCGACGAGCAGGGGACGGTGCACGTGTTCGCCAACGGCGAGGTGAAGACGCTGGCGAACATGTCGAAAGACTTCGCCTACTACGTCATCTCAGTCGGCGTCGCCTACGAGGAGGATCCTGACCGCGTCGTTCAGGCGATGCACGATGCGAGCGCGTCCCTGGTGGCCGACCAGGCCTTCCGTCCACACATCCTGTCGCCGTTCGAGGTCTACGGCATCGATGCGTTCGAGGCCGATCGGCTGGTCGTCAAGGGGCGGATCAAAACCGTCCCGCAGAAGCAGTGGCTGGTGGGACGTGAGCTGCGGAAGCGGATTGCCAAACTGCTGCGCCAACGCGGCATCCAGCACGTGCCGCCGCGCCAGATGAACCTGCTCGTCGATCAGGCGACAGTCGCCCGTCTGAACCGCGAAGCTCACGAAGAGCAGGTCATCGGACAGCAAGGCCGCGAAGATCAGTAGTCAAAAGGCCTGAATCGTTCCAGGAGGCTTCGTTTTGACTGAGGCCTTCGGCCTTAGGCCGCCTCACACGCCGTGACCGTAGCCGGCTTCATGCGACGCGTGCAGCGGCCCCGTTGGCGTGTCGAACGGATCGACGTCCACCACCGTCGCCGTGACCTGGACGGTGCGCACGGTGGCAATCACCGTCCGCACGTCGTTGTCGGTCAGCATCTTGCGGTCGTCGGCGATCGCCATCAACGCCCGATAGATCTCGATCAGCTCGTCGCCAGCGATTTCGAAGCCGAGATCGGCACAGCGCTTCTGCACGGCGTGACGGCCGGAGTGCTTGCCGAGGACCAGCGGGTTCCACGGCGCGCCGACGTCTTCGGCGCGCATGATTTCGTAGGTCCGACGATCCTTCAGGATGCCGTCCTGATGGATCCCGGCCTCGTGCGCGAAGGCGTTGCGGCCGACAATCGCCTTGTTCACCTGCACGCCCTGACCGGTCAGCTGCGTGAGCATGTCGCTCGACGGATACAGCTGCTTCGTATCGACGTTCGTGACGAACGGCATCCGGTCGCTGCGGACGTGCAGCGCCATCACGATCTCTTCGAGGGCGGCGTTGCCGGCGCGCTCGCCGATGCCGTTGATCGTGCACTCAACCTGCCGCGCGCCACCTTCAAGGGCGGCGAGCGTGTTCGCGACTGCCAGGCCGAGATCGTCGTGGCAGTGAGCACTGAAGATCACCTTGTCGGCGTTCGGCACGCGCTCGCGAATGGTGCGGAAGAACTGGCGTGTCTCGTCCGGCGTCGAGTAGCCGACCGTGTCCGGCAGGTTGATTGTCGTCGCGCCGACCTTGATCACGGCTTCGACGACGCGGCACAGGAAGTCGAGGTCGCTGCGCGTGGCGTCTTCGGCCGAGAATTCGACGTCGCCCGTGTGATGGCGTGCGTAGCGGACCGATTCGACCGCCGCCTCGAGGCACTGCTCGCGCGACATGCGGAGCTTGGCCGTGAGATGCAGGTCGGACGTCGCGATGAACGTATGGATGCGTCCCTGCGCTGCCGGCTGGATGGCCCAGGCCGCCTTCTCGAGATCCTTGCGGTGGCAGCGTGCCAGACAGGCGATGACCGGACGACGGACTTCCGCAGCAATGCGACGGACGGATTCGGCATCTGCCGGCGACGCAATCGGAAACCCCGCTTCGATGATGTCCACCCCGAGCAGGTCGAGTTGCCTGGCCAGGAGCAGCTTTTCGGACACCCGGAGCGAGAATCCGGGCGATTGCTCGCCATCGCGCAACGTCGTGTCGAAAATTCGAACCTGCTCAGCCATCACGGGGTCCTCCACCATTCTGGCAATCGGCCAAGGCGGGAGTTACGGCCTTTCCAGTAGACGTGACCCGAAAAGATTTGTCAAAATGATAATCATTCTATTTGAATCATAATTACTTATCGAATTCAGACACCCCGACGCGATGGAACTGAGCGAATTACGCGTTTTTCTCACCGTTGCATCGGAGCGGAGCTTCTCGAAAGCGGCGATGAAGCTCCACCGGACCCAGCCGGCCATCAGCCAGGCGGTGCGGCGGCTGGAGGAAAGCGTCGGCGAGCGGCTGTTCGACCGGGCGACGAAGGACGCGACGCTGACCGAGGCCGGGAAGCTGTTGCGCGACTACGCCGACCGGCTGCTGCGACTCTCGGAAGAAGCTGAAGACGCCGTCAAGGACCTGCGCGACCTGCGCCGCGGTCGCGTGCTCATCGGCTGCAACGAAGCGTCCGTTCATGCCGTCCTCCCGCTCATCGAGCGGTTCCGGCACGGTCATCCGCTGGTGCATGTCGACGTGCGGCGGATACCGGCGCGGCAGATCGGCGCTGAGGTCGCGCAGGGCTCGCTCGACTTCGGCGTGCTGACGTTCCAGCCGGCGGAGGCGCGCCTCGGATCAATCGTCCTCGGGCAGGACGAGCTGGTCATGCTCGTCCACCCGGCGCATCCGCTGGCGCACAGCCGCGAGGTGACGCTGTCGGAATGCGCGCGGCAGACGGTGATCGCGCACAACGATCCCTCGCATGTCCGTGACCGGGTGCTGCGCCTCTTCGAACAGCACCATATCCCGGCGAACATTCTGGTATCGCTGCCCAGCCTGGAAGGAATCAAGCGTGCCGTCGCCATGCAGATGGGCGTCGCGCTGCTCCCGCGGCGCTGCGCGGAGTCCGAGATTGCGCGCAGCGAGCTCGTCGCGCTCACCATGCCCGAAGTCCGGCTGCGCCGCCACGTCAGGCTCGTCTATCGCAAGGGCGGCGAGCGCTCGCACGCCGCCACCGCCTTCCTCGGATCAATTGACGAGAAGAAACGCCGTCACGAAGCGCACGAAGAGATCGAAGGGCACGAAGAGCAGAAACCGAAGAAGATTTCCTGATTACGACACACTGAGACACCGAGACACCGAGTTCTGAAAGCTCTCCTCAGTGCCTCGGTGTGTCGCTCTAAAACCCGGCGACGTAAGGCAGCTTCGCCGCGGTGGAATCGACCTGCTCGTAGTGATCGAGGAGCATCGCGGTCGTATCCCAGGCGCCGCTCGTAAAGGCATCGCGCACGTTCGGCGGCAGCGAGACGGTACAGCGGAAGTCCGGCGCCACACACGTGCCGGCAGCGATGTCGATCGCCACTTCCGCCTTCGGGTTCTTCTCGACCAGATCCATCAGCGTGCGCACGTCGGCCGGCGCAGCGGTCACGCACGGCATTCCGATCATGACGGCGTTACCGAAGAAGATCTCGGCGAACGACTCGCCGATGACGGCCTCGATTCCCCACCGATGCAGCCCCTGCGGCGCGTGCTCGCGCGAGGATCCGCAGCCGAAGTTCGAGTTGACGATCAGGACGGTCGCCCCCTGGTAGTGACCGACGTCGAACGGATGACGGTTGTGCGGACGGACGGCGGCCTTGCGATCGTCCTCGAACACGTGCTTCTCGAGGCCCTCGAAGCTGACGCCGACGAGGAAGCGCGCCGGCATGATCCGATCGGTGTCGATGTCGTCGCCGCGGAGCGGCAGCGCGCGCCCTTGGATCCTCGTTATCGAGCCCATCAGTTCACGAACTCCCGCACGTCCACGACCTTGCCGGCGACCGCCGCGGCAGCCACCATCGCCGGGCTCATGAGCAGCGTCCGTCCGGTCGGACTTCCCTGCCGCCCTTTGAAGTTTCGGTTGGACGAAGCGGCGCACACCTGGTTGCCCTGCAGCTTGTCCGGATTCATCCCGAGACACATCGAGCAGCCGGCGCCGCGCCATTCGAAGCCGGCGGCGCGGAAGACGGCGTCCAGCCCTTCGCGCTCGGCCGCCTGGCTGACGCCCACCGATCCGGGAACGACGAGCGCCTTCACGTGCGGCGCCACGTGCTTGCCCTTGACGATCCGCGCGGCTTCGCGCAGATCGGAGAGGCGTGCGTTCGTACACGAGCCGATGAAGGCGACATCGACCTTCATACCTGCAATTGGCCGCCCCGGCTCGAGCCCCATGTAATCGAGTGCGTCGGACACTGCCTGCGGTTCGTCGACCTCGTCCGGCGCGGGGACGCGCTCGTCGATGGCAATCGACTGACCGGGGTTCACGCCCCACGTCACGACCGGTTTCAACTCGCTGGCGCGGATTTCCACCTCATCGTCGTAGACCGCGTCGGCGTCGGACGCGATCGAGCGCCACCACTCTGTTGCGCGCTCGAATGCGTCGCCCGGCGGAGCAAATGGCCGCCCCTTCAGATACTCGAAGGTCGTCTCGTCGGGGTTGACGTAGCCGACGCGTGCACCACCCTCGATCGACATGTTGCACATCGTCATCCGCTCATCCATCGTCATACGCTCGACGGTGTCGCCGGCGTACTCATAGGCGTATCCCGTGCCGCCGCGGACGCCGAGGCGCTGGATGATTTCGAGGATTACGTCCTTGGCGTAGACGCCGCGCGGGAGCGTGCCGGTGACGCGAATGCGGCGGACCTTCAACGGCTCGAGCGCCAGACACTGCGACGCCAGTACGTCGCGGACCTGCGACGTGCCGATGCCGAACGCAACCGACCCGAAGGCGCCGTGTGTGGAGGTGTGGCTGTCGCCGCAGGCGATGGTCATCCCCGGCTGCGTGAGACCGAGTTCCGGCCCGATGACGTGCACGATGCCCTGCCGATCGTCGTCGAGGCCGGCGAGGCGGACGCCGAAATCGCGGCAGTTGCGCTCGAGCGACGCGATCATGTCCTCGGCGATGACGTCGAGAAAGGGCCGCTTTCGTTCAACAGTCGGGATGATGTGGTCAACGGTCGCGAACGTGCGATCGGGACGAGCCACCTTCCAACCGCGCTGCCGGAGCGCGTCGAATGCCTGCGGGCTGGTGACTTCGTGGACGAGATGCAGGCCGATGAAAAGCTGCGTCTGTCCCGTTGGCAGCTGCCGGACGGTGTGGAGATCCCACACCTTCTTTAGAAGTGTCTTCCCCATGCGTTGCGGTATGTCATCTTAACGCGTGCGTCCCGAGACCGACGGATGGCCTGTAATCCAGCATCGCCATGGCTTGTCGACGCCGACGTTTATGCCGATCCGCGGGCCCCACGAGACGCTCGCCGGCACGAGACCACGATCCTCGATGAGCAGACGACTCGACACGAGGTCGAGCAGGTTGTCGGTCAGCGTGATGGCGAGTGCGCGGGTCAGGTTGCCGGGCCCGCGACACAGGTCCGCCGTATCGATATGACGTCCGTCGGGCGCACGTCGTTTCTGCATCAACCGGATACCGTCGACGGGTGCGAGCGCGCGAATCAGCACGGCAGCCGGGTCGCCGTCTGATTGTGTGACCGCGTTCACCAGATAGTGGATGCCATAGTTCAGATAGACGTACGCGAATCCTGGAGGGCCGTAGAGCGGCGCGTTGCGACGAGTTGGTCCGGGCGCGGCGTGACACGCCGGATCGTCCTCGCCGATATACGCTTCGGCCTCGACGATCATGCCGGCCGCATCTCCAGCCGGTGTGCGGTGGACCAGCACCTTGCCGAGGAGTTCTTCGGCCACGGTCAGTGTGGGCCGGTCGTAGAAGGAGCGAGGGAGGATGGCCGCTCCGCGACGGTCCGGAACGCGAACGTTTCGAACGTCTCGAACGCTTCGAACGCTTCGAACGCTTCGAACGTTACCTCGTGGCATAAGCGTTCGATCGTCCGTCGGCGAGAATCTGCCGCAGCGCGCGACCGGTGTGCGACGCCTCGATCTGCGCCACCTGCTCCGGCGTTCCCATGGCGACGACTTCCCCGCCGCCTTCGCCACCCTCGGGCCCGAGATCGATCACGTAGTCGGCCGTCTTGATCACGTCGAGGTTGTGCTCGATGACGACGAGCGTGTGGCCGGCCTCGACGAGTTTCCTGAATGCGGTCAGCAGCTTCGCGATGTCGTCGAAATGCAGACCGGTTGTCGGTTCATCGAGGATATACAGCAGCCGTTCGCCGCCGAACGACGCCAGGTGCGCGGCGATTTTGATGCGCTGCGCCTCGCCGCCCGACAGCGTTGTCGCCGGCTGGCCGAGCCGCAGGTAGCCGAGGCCGATCTCGTCCAGCACCTGCAGCCGCCGCAGCACCTTCGGTGACGTGCTGAAGAACGTTAACGCCTCGCGCACGGTCATGCCGAGCACCTGGTGAATGCTCCTGCCCCGATACCGCACGTCCAGCACTTGCGGCTTGAACCGCATACCGTCGCACTGTTCACACGGCACGAACACGTCGGCGAGAAACTGCATCTCGACGCGAACTTCGCCCTCGCCCTGGCACGCTTCGCAACGGCCGCCAGGCACGTTGAACGAGAAGTGGCTGGCAGTCAGGCCGCGCGACTTGGCGTCACGCGTCAGGGCGAACAGCTCGCGGATCGGGTCGAACGCCTTCAGATAGGTCACCGGATTCGACCGCGGCGTCCGGCCAATCGGCGTCTGATCGACGAGGACGACGTCGCTGATGTATTCGAGTCCCTCGAGGCCGCGGTGGGAGCCGACACGGCGATCCCAGTCGCCTTTGGCGCGCTTGATCGCCGCATACAGCACGTCATGGACAAGCGTCGATTTGCCTGACCCGCTCACGCCCGTGACGCAGGTCAACGTGTTGAGCGGTATCGCGACGTCCACGTCCTTCAGATTGTGCTCGGTGGCACCGCGGAGCTTGATCTTCTGCGCCAGCCCGCGGCGCCGCGGATGCGGCACCGGAATCACCAGCTCGTGCCGCAGATACTTCGCGGTCAGCGAGCGCGGTTCGTGCAGCAGTCCAGGCAGGTCGCCCGAATACACCACGCGGCCGCCCTGTTCGCCGGCCCCGAGGCCGATGTCGACGATGTGATCGGCGACGCGGATCATGTCCTCGTCGTGTTCGACGACGAGCACGGTGTTTCCCTGCTGCCGGAGTTTCTGCAGGATGTCGATCAGGCGCTGGTTGTCGCGCGAATGCAGTCCGATGGACGGCTCGTCCAGCACGTAGAGCGTGCCGACGAGGGCCGAGCCGAGCGAGGTCGCCAGGTTGATGCGCTGCGACTCGCCGCCAGACAGTGTCGATGACAGCCGATCGAGCGTCAGGTAGTCGAGCCCGACGTCGCTGAGAAACGACAGTCGCCGCTCGATCTCGCGCAGCACCTTCTCGGCGACCGCAGATTCCTTTTCCGACAGCTTCAACTCGGCAAAGAACTGCTGCGCCTGACGCACGGTCAGCGCCGACACGACGTCGATCGTCCGCCCACCCACACGTACGTCCCGCGCCTCACGGCGCAGCCGGGCGCCTTCGCATTCCGGGCAGGCGAGATACCCGCGATAGCGGCTGAGAAACACCCGGATGTGGACTTTGTACTTCTTGCGCTCGAGCCAGCGGAAGAACCCGCGCACGCCCTCGTAGTCGCCATCGCCTTCGATGACAAATCGCCGCTCGTCGTCCGTCATGTCCGACCACGGCACATCCAGACGAACGTGCGCCTTGCGTGCGGCACGTTTCAGCTCGGCGAGCTGGGAGCGGTAATGCGGTTTGCTCCACGGCTCGATCGCCCCTTCGTTGATCGACTTTGCCGGATCGGGCACGACGAGCGACATGTCGAGTTCGATGACGTTGCCGAAGCCATGACACGTGGGGCAGGCGCCGAACGGGTTGTTGAACGAGAACAGGCGCGGCTGTGGCGTCTCGTAGGCGATGCCGCACGTGCGGCACTCGAACCGCTCCGAAAAGTCGTGTCGCTCGCCCGTGTCGGCGTTCACCGCGAACGCCGCGCCGCCCCCTTCGCGGTAGGACGTTTCGATCGAATCCGTCAGCCGGCTCCGCAGGTCGCCTTCGATCCGCAGTCGGTCGACCACGACCTCGAGCCGGGTGCGCGACTTGAGTGAAGCCGAGTCCACCTCTTCAAAGGGAACGGCCCGGCCGTCCAGCAGCAGCCGGCCGAAGCCGCGGCGGCGAAGTGTTTCTAGCGTTTCCTTCACCGGGTCGAACGTTTTGGCGACCGCAGCGGAGGCGTCCGCGTCGTCCAGCCCCTCCCCTTCGTCGGCAATTGCCGGGTCGAAACCGCGCGGGGCGTCGGCAATGACCGGAATTTCAAAGCCGATCAGGAGTCTCGCGTCCGCCAGTCCACCGAGACGCCGCGCCACCACCTCTGCCGTCTCGCGCACGACTTCCTGTCCGCATTTGCGGCAGAAGGTGCGACCGACACGCGCAAACAGGAGGCGCATGTAGTCATGGATTTCGGTCGTCGTCCCGACCGTCGAACGCGGGTTGCGAACGCTGTTCTTCTGGCGGATGGCGATCGCCGGGCAGATGCCCTCGATGCGGTCGACGTCCGGCTTTTCCATCCGCTCGAGAAACTGCCGGGCGTAGGCGGAGAGCGACTCGACGTACCGGCGCTGCCCTTCCGCGTAGATCGTGTCGAAGGCGAGCGACGATTTTCCCGACCCGCTGACACCGGTGATGATGACCAGCTTGCCGTGCGGCAGCGTCACGTCGATGTTCTTGAGGTTGTGTGTCCGGGCGCCGCGAACGACCAGCGGAGCCCGGGCCCTGGGCCGCGGAGTTTCTGACATCCCTCTGTGACGAATTCCTGGGGAACCGTAAGAGAGAAATGTTACAACTCCCGGCGCCCAATTCCCAACCCCTTGATTTCTTCTCCCGGTTTCTTCCGCCTACAGGCGGAAGCCACGAGGAGTGCGCAGCGCGCGTAGTTCCTTCACGAAAGAGGATTCTTTGCGCTCTTGCCGGTCGCCGCCCGCGTCTTCGCGCCCTTCGCGGGTCGGCCGCTGCCGCGGTTCCAGCGTCGCCAGCGCGGTGGCATTGCGGACGACTGAAGCGATGAGCGCTCCAGACATGCCGCAGATCGCGATGAGGCCACCGAAATCGAACAGCCGCAGACGACCGACGATCCCGACATCCACGTGCGGATCGCGAAAGAGGGCGATAGTGCCGATGGCGAGCAGGATCCGCAGTTCAGTCGGGCCGATCCCCGAGAACGAGATGCGGAAGACGCCGCGCACACACGTCGCCAGAAACACCTCACCCGACACGAGCAGATACGCCACGAGCACGCTCAGCGCCATCGCCGGTGCCATGAACCCGGACACGGCGAGCCCGGCAAAGAGAAACGTGGCGCCGACGATATCGAGGACGTGATCGACGTAGAACCCGTAGCGCGGACGCTCGACGTGGCGGACGCGCGCCAGCGTCCCGTCGAGGCTGTCGCCATACCAATTCAGCGCCAGTGCCGCGACGACAATCCACAGCCAGTGGTCGTCCACTCGCGCCAGCGCGAAGGCAACGCCGGCAAGTGCCATCGCCAGCAACGCCAGCACGGTCAAGTGATCCGAATGGATTGATGCCGGCAGGCGCCGCGCCATGGCAACGAGCAGGCGCTTCTCTGCTGCCGCCAGGATGCTGCCATGTTCACGGATGTGTTCCGCCACTGGAGAACTCCTTCTCTCACCAATGTGCGGAAAACCACGGAGGAGGCTCAGGCACGCTTCAACGCTTTGGCGACAATCTTGAGATCGCTGACCAGCATTTCGTAGGCGGCGCGACGTCCCTCCGGATCGGGCGCGCGCAGCACCGCCGAGGGATGGATCGTGGCGACGACCTGCGACGCGATCGCGCTCGAGACGAGCTGACCGCGCTGCTGCATCAGCTTGAATTTTGCGCCGAGCAAGGACTGCGCCGCCGTCGCGCCGAGGCACACGACGACGACCGGCCGCACCGCTTTCAGCTCCGCCTCGAGCCACGGCCGGCACGCCTTGATCTCGGACGCGCGCGGCTTCTTGTGGATGCGCCTCTTGCCCCGCGGCTCCCATTTGAAATGTTTGACCGCGTTGGTGACGTACACCTGATCGCGAGGAATGCCGGCGTCGGCAAGCGCCTTGTCGAGCATCGCGCCGGCCGGTCCCACGAACGGCTCGCCCTGCCGGTCTTCCTGATCGCCAGGCTGTTCGCCGACGAACATCGCCCGCGCGGCTTTCGGGCCCGCGCCGAACACGACCTGCGTCGCGGTCTTGTACAGATCGCAGCCGCGGCACTCGTGCGCCGACGCGTTTAACGACTTGAGGCTCTTCGTCTCCGGAACGAATGGCGCCGCCGATCGTTCGCCCCCCGGATTCGCATCGTCCGGACTTCCTTTCGCCTTCCCGGCCACCTGTCTAGTTTGCGCTTCCACTGGTACGATTCCGAGTGATGCATGGCGCGGACCTGATCCTCATGCTCGCCGTCGGCCTTGGGGCGGCGCTCATCCTTGGATATTTCACGCAGCGGCTCGGCCTCTCGCCGATCGTCGGCTACCTCCTCGCCGGCGTTCTCGTCGGACCGCATACACCCGGCTTTGAAGCTGACGTCGAGATCGCAGAGCAGCTCGCCGAGGTCGGCGTCATCCTCATCATGTTCGGCGTCGGGCTGCAGTTTCATGTCGAAGAGCTGCTCGCCGTGCGACGCGTGGCCGTGCCGGGCGCTCTCGTCGGCATGACGGCGGCCACGGCGCTGGGAGCCATAGTCACCCGCATGTTCGGCTGGTCGTGGCCTGCGGCGATCATCTTCGGGCTCACCTTGTCGGTGGCCAGCACCGTCGTCCTCGTCCGCATCCTTGCCGATGCGCACAAGCTCCACGCACCTGTTGGCCACATCGCGCTTGGCTGGCTCGTCATGGAGGATCTGCTCACCGTGGCAACGCTCGTCCTGCTGCCGGCGTTGGCGATGGGGCAAGTCACCGCCGCCTCGCTGGCGGTCGACCTCGGCCTGGCCGTCGTCAAAATCGGCGGTCTCGCCCTGTTTGGCGTCCTCGTCGGTCAGCGGGTGATTCCGGTGTTGCTCGACCGTGTGGCGGCAACGCGCACGCGAGAGCTGTTTACGCTCGCTGTGCTCGTCATCGCGCTCGGCATTGCCGTCGGTGCAGCGATGGTGTTCGGCGTCTCGATGGCGCTGGGAGCGTTCGTCGCCGGAATGGTCGTCAACCGCTCCGACTACAGCCTCCGCGCCGCGAGCGACGCGCTGCCGATGCGCGACGCGTTCGCCGTGCTGTTCTTCGTCTCCGTGGGCATGCTGCTCGACCCGACGGCACTCGTCGAGGAGCCGTGGCTGTTTGCTGCGGCACTCGCGGTGGTACTCGTCGGCAAACCGCTCGTCGTCGCGGCGTTTCTCGCGGCGATGCGGTATCCGTTACGAACCGTTCTGACCGTACCGGCGGCGCTCGCTCAGATTGGCGAGTTCTCATTCATCCTCGCCGGCGTCGGTCGCGCGCTCGGTGTTCTGCCCGACGTGGCCACCTACATCGTCGTGGCCGTGTCCATCACGTCGATCGTGATCAACCCGTTCGCGTCGCGGCTGATCGCCCCCACAGAGCGCGCGCTCGAGCGATTGCGCAGGCAGGTAACGGCAGCGGCCCCGGAGGACGAAGGCGCGACCTCATCGTCACTGGATCCGCAGACCCGCGCGATCGTCGTCGGTCATGGACCGACGGGACGGACCGTCGCCCGTCTGCTGCGCGAAAACGGCATCGCGCCGACGATTGTCGAGCTCAACATGGACACCGTGCGCGAGCTGCGGCAGAACGGCATCTCTGCCGTATATGGAGATGCGCGTCAATCGGAGTCGCTCGTGACGGCGGGGCTGCGGCATGCCGGCACGCTCATCCTCAGCGGGGCGGATGCAGGTTCGCCGGAGATCATCCGCGTCGCGCGCGACATCAACCCGCAAGTGCACATCTTCGTCCGCAGCGCGTATCTTCGTGACGTTCCGCCGCTGCGCACCGCCGGCGCCGAGCAGGTGTTCTCCGGTGAAGGCGAGGTGGCGCTGGCGATGACCGAAGCTGTGCTGCGACGCCTCGGCGCCACACCTGATCAGGTTGACCGCGAACGCGATCGAGTGCGCGCCGACCTCTTCCGCGTGCCCGTACAATAAGGACGGAGGACCTCTATGCGCGCGTTTTTCGCACTCGCCTTCGCCGCCACGCTGGCGGCTGCCGTGTCAGCTCAGGCACCTGCAGCGACGCTGAAGGTCGGAGATCCGGCGCCGGACTTTACCCTGCAAGGCTCCGACGGCAAGACGTATTCGCTGGCCGACTATCGCGGAAAGAAGGCGGTCGTGCTCGCCTGGTTCCCGAAGGCGTTCACAGCGGGCTGCACCACGGAGTGCAAGTCGCTCGCGGCCAATGGCGACCGCATCCGCAAGTTCGACATCGCCTACTTCATGGCGAGCGTCGATCCGATTGACGAGAACACAAAGTTTGCGCAGGCGCAGAATGCTGACTTTCCGCTTCTGAGCGACGCCGACAAGTCAGTGGCGACGCGATATGGCGTGCTCAGTCAGCGCGGCATGGCCAATCGGTGGACGTTCTACATCGACAAGAACGGCCGCATCGGCTACATCGACCGCGCCGTCAATCCAGAGACATCGGCGGAAGACGTCATCATGCGGCTCGGGCAGCTGAAAGTCGCGACGGTGAACTAGCCGCCGAACCTGGGATTCACGATCGGACTGAAGATCGAGCCGAACGAGTAGCTCACGCCAAAGAACAGGAAATAGCGGTAGCTCGTGGCGAGCTGCCGCTGGTTGACCAGCACTTCTTCGCTCGTCGCCTCTTCCGCCGGCAGCGAAATCTGATCGCGAACCCACTCGACGTTGGAATTCAGGTTGAGCGACAGGCCGCGCAGCAGATTCAGCGACATATCGCCCCACACCGAGACGTGGTTCTTCGCAAAATCCGGGACGAACGACTCCAGCTCCACGTTGGACCCGAGCGTTCCCCAGCGCTGACGCATCGACAGCGTCGTGTTGAACGATTGAGCGACTCGCGTTTCGTGCAGCTTTCCGTAGATCGTCTCCTGCCGGTAGTCCCAGGTCCGCGAGAGGACGGAATAGTTGAACGTCAACAGACGGCGGGTTGACTCGGAGTACGGAAAGAGGTCCCACTCGATGCCGGGCCCGGCCGTCAACGCCCAGTCCTGGTTGCTGTAGGTCGACGAATTCCAGTTACCGCGGACGCCGGCGGACCAGTGTCCGGTGAGCGACTTGACGTAGAGTCCCGAGCCTCCGTAATCGCGATTCGGCGACTTGAATTTCACCCCGTCGGGAAGGATGAACGAGCTCTCGCGATAGTTCATCGAGACGTTCAAATTGATTTTGGTTTCGTTCGTCGTCCGGTTGGCGTTGACGTTGGTGTTGATGCCGTACGACTTGCTGCGGCTCTCGCCGTTGGCGTTGCCGTTCACATTGAGGCGGAAGCTCCATCGGTTCCATGGGTCGTTTGAGAGCGTGTTTGCCCCCACCGTCGTCGCTGCCGGCGCCTGGACGGTGACACGCAGCCGTTCGGCGGACGGCGTGCCCAGGACGTACGGTACAAGTCCCAGGGACATGACCCGCACCATCCCGCGCCGCACGTCATCCTGTGAGGCGGCAACGACGAACGTTTCCTTCAGCACGTAATCGCGTCCCATGAACCGGCCCTGACCGAAGAAGCTGAACGTGATCTCGCGACCGCCGGCACCGGTCGACTGCCCCGTCATCAGCAGGTGGACGTCGGCGTTCTGACGGTCGCGGACCTGCTCGACAAACGTGATTTCAGTGCGAAAGAAATCTATGTCGCACGGGGTGTTGTTGCAGTCGATGAAGACGCGGACGGGGGCGGTCGAATCGGCAGGGACGTCTTGCGCAACGGCGGCGCCGGCCGCGAGACCGAGACAGACGAGCGCAATGAGGCCGCTGAGCCGCAACAATCGCCTGTTAGACGCCGCAATCCGGAATTTGGTTCGATCGAACGCGCGCGTTCAGGCGCGCGCCATCAGTTGCGCCGCAGTTTCGCGCACTTGCGCAACGTGGCGCATTTCGTGGGCAGCGATCAGCTCAACCCACTGATACACGTTGAGCGCACCGAAAAATGGATGTTCGTGAATGACGGAGCTCAACGCGCGCCCGTTGGCGCTCAGAACTGCGGTCCGGAAACCGGCGCGTGCCGCATCCGCCGCCGCCCAGGCCGCGGCTTCGTCGAGATGGCCGGTTGGAATCGCCACCTCCGGTGCGGTTCGCTTTTCAGTCCGATTCGCAAGCAACATGCGAACACGTTCCGGCAGTGCCTCGCGCGTCCGTGTCTCCGGGCCGAGGCCTTCACTCAAGGCTTCAGCGATCTTCCCGCCGACGACGGCGCTGAAGCGCGTCTCGACGAGCGCGAGGTGGTGGACGATGTCAACGGGCGACCAGCGATCGGGAGCCGGACGGTCGTGGCGGGAGGCGGCGGGAATAGCGGCCACCGACTCCCGCAGAGCCTGACGCGACGCGTCGAGCGTCGCGAAAACGTCGGCCAGGTGCTGATGCATCATTTCACCCGTACTCCTTTCAACTCTCCTTCGACAATGGTGACAACTACCTCATTGACGATGCCGTTTGGCCCGGGCGGCAGGAACTCGACGCTGACGCCCTGGGCCAGGAACTTCGTCTGTGACGTCGGCAGCGCGGTGAGCGTCGGGCCCCGCTCGATTTCGATGGCCAGCGCTCCGTCCTTCGGGGTGACGGTGACGAGGAACTCCCTGTCGCCGGGCAGGAACGGCGGGAATTTGTAGACGCCCGCGTATCTGGCCAGCACGTCCGCCGCAACTGCGACCTGAAGCTTCTTGTCATCGTCGGCAGTGCCAACCAGGTGCGCCCGGCTGCGCTCGTTCTCGTTGCAGACGTACTCAATCAGCTCAGTATCCGCCCGCAGCGTCGCCTCGACCGGGATCTTGATCGGTTTCGTGTACGCCTTCGGATCCTCGAATGTGACCTCGACGTCCAGGTGCCCCAGATCGCGGCGCGTGAAACGTTCGGTGACCTTCAGCGACTCGCTGTGCTTGTGGCCCAGGCCGTCAAGGAACGTCCGATCGTTGAACCCGGTGCTCGTCACGACGAGCGTGTCGCCCTCCCATCGTCCGACGGCGTACCCCATCCAGGTCGGATTCGGGTCGACAGGGAGAGGCCGGCCATCTGTGAAGATCTGACGGTACTCCAGCGATTCGTAGAGTACGGTCGTCACCGCCGGCGTCTGAATGAACTTCGCGTAGTCGGCGCCGAGGCTCAACCGCGGGCCCGAGGGGAGGCAGTGGACGCCCGTGTCGTCGCGCCCGAGTTCGTGCATGTACTTCTTCGCTGCCTCCACGATCCACGGCTGTGGACCGGCTGCCTCGAGCGCCGCGGTGGGGTCTGCCTTTGGTTCGAGTCGCCAGATGCCCGTCAGGTCAGGCTTCTTGTCGGCCGTCATCGGCGTCGGAGCCGTCAGGTTGATTTTGCCGTCGGCAGTGCGCGGCAGACCTGGGGTCTTGTAGTCGATCCACTGCGCGGAGGCGTTGTCCGAGATCGCCAGCAGAAAACAGGCAGCGACCGTGAACCGGAGCGGCTTCATCACGGTAAGGCTCCAATGAGAATGCCTGCGTCGCAGGGCACCCTTTCCGCGGGCAACACGCATAGGGCACCCTTCAGGGGTGCCGGCCTAGCCCCTTTCAGGGGCGCCTGCCAGGAAAGCCTGTATGCTCGCACAAACCCCGTCGCCAGTCATGCCCAGAATGACGACGCAGTGCTGCATCGCCGGCGGTGGTCCTGCCGGAATGATGGCTGGACTTCTACTCGCGCGCGCCGGTGTGGACACCGTCGTGCTCGAAAAGCATGGTGATTTTCTGCGCGACTTCCGCGGCGACACGGTCCACCCCTCGACGCTCGAGCTGATGTACGAGCTCGGCGTGCTCGACGCGTTCCTGGCGCGGCCGCACCAGAAGGTGAACGAGATCGGCGGTGACATCGACGGCCAGCGGCTGACGATCGCCGACTTCACGCACCTGCCAACGCACTGCAAGTTCGTGGCGTTGATGCCGCAGTGGGACTTCCTCGATTTCCTCGCCGACGAAGGCCGCCGCTATCCGACGTTTCACCTCGTGATGAACGCCGAAGCGGTTGACCTCTTGCGATCGGATGGCCGAGTGACGGGAATCCGCGCACGCACGGCCGACGGCGACCTGGAGATCGACGCGTCGCTGACCATCGGCGCTGACGGCCGGCGTTCAATCGTGCGCGAACGGGCCGGTCTCATCGTTGAGACGCTGGGCGCACCGATCGACGTGCTGTGGCTGCGACTCTCGCGGCGCGAGGCGGATCGCGCCGAGACACTCGGCGTCATCCGCGCCGGACGCGTGTTCGTCATGTTGAACCGCGGCGAATACTGGCAGTGTGCGTTCGTGATTCCGAAAGGGGCGTATGCGACGCTGCGGGAGCGCGGGCTCGACAGCTTTCGCCGCGATATCGTCGCCATCGTTCCCTTCCTGCAGGATCGAGTCGAGGAACTGCGCACGTGGGACGACATCAAGCTGTTGACCGTGATGGTAGATCGGCTGCGGAAATGGTATGCGGCCGGTCTGCTGTGCATTGGTGATGCCGCGCACGCGATGTCACCTATCGGCGGTGTCGGGATCAACCTGGCAGTACAGGATGCCGTCGCCACCGCGAATCTGCTGCACGGTCCGCTTCGAGACGGGGCGGTGTTGATCGATGACCTGGCTGCCGTGCAGCGTCGTCGTCTGCTGCCGACGCGGCTGACGCAGGCAGCGCAGGTGGCCATCCAGAAAAACGTCCTCGCGCCGGTACTGGACTGGGATCGCGCAACGCCGATATCGCTGCCCTTTCCCGCACGCCTGCTGCGCGACCATCCGATTCTGCGCCGCATCCCCGCGCGGCTCGTCGGCATCGGGATGCGACCTGAACACGTGCGGACGCCCAACGCGTTTGCTGGTGCCGGCTAGAGTGGTGTCCTTTTAACCGCGAAGGGCGCGACGAAAAGCAGCCTTGATCCTCTATACTCGCGGCCGTGGTCACTCGCAGGTGTCCGAAGTGCGGTCGGCTCTCGTCAATCCGAGTGGAGCGGACGTTCAAGGCAGAGGATTACAGAACGATCTACTCCTGCACGGTCTGTCAGGCGTCGTGGACCACCACACATCGTGCTGATCGCAAGCCTCCCAAACGCAAATACACGTGGGTCGCGTGACCCGTCATTCATCGGTGCTGGATCGAATGGAGCCGGCGGTCGGACTTGAACCGACGACCTGCTGATTACGAATCAGCTGCTCTACCAACTGAGCTACGCCGGCACGGCGGAAACTCAGGATACCACGCGTCCCGTGCGGCGCGTCCTGTTCCTCGTCCGCGAAGGTCGCATCGGCGTGCAGATGCCTCGATGTTCGCACATCGATGCGAGTGACCGTGGGAGTGGTGAAGACAACAGGGGAGGACGCTTAGCCTCCCCTGTACATTTTCAGCGAGACCAAGCCGCCCAAAGGAACGCGAAGCTGGCCAGCGCCCCGAGGGCGTTACGAAGGAGAAACTGGGGCCAGGACAGCTGCACGGGATCAAACCGTTTGAACACCAAACTGCCGAAGAAGATCCCGACCGCGATCGACCCGGCGCGGCTCACTGTGGTGGGTGACATTGCCATGTCAACCAAGATGGCGACACCACCGCCGATGAGGATAGCAAGCAGGACGCTGATCAATGCTCGCTTCATCCGACGCCTCCTGTTACGAACAGTATTGGGTGCCGTTGACCCAGATGCACGTCGGCCGGTAGATTCGATTCACATAGTGCGACCACATGGCGGAGACCATGCAGGCGCCCCAACCGGCCGTGCAGCGAACGCCGACGCACCCCAGTGTTGCTGGACCGTAGAAAGCACACCACAAGAGCGTTGCGCCGAGGCACACTCCGATGCAGTTGACCGCCGCGTGTCCTGCGCTCTCGTAGGCCTGGGCGGAGGTCATATACCACGCCGGCATCAACACGTTGCCATCGTTCCACAGGTAATCGACGCTTGCCGTTTCGTAGTTGATGTTGTTGACACGGATCTGCACTCCGCCGTCGGCGTAGTTCCCGCTGGCGTAATCTAAAGCCCCCA
>Ga0111539_10000330_pt1 | contig 57989 bp, 58 predicted proteins | sample RhiMethybrSRZTD1_FD_79667 | JGI IMG/M metagenome (GOLD analysis project Ga0111539, IMG submission 79667) | Populus rhizosphere microbial communities from Tennessee, USA - Rhizosphere MetaG P. TD hybrid SRZTD1 (version 2) (version 2) | ecosystem: Host-associated > Plants > Roots > Rhizosphere >...
AGCGGCATCCTCCCGGTCGACCGCTTCCCGCAGTTCGACAGCTGGGCCGCGGCACGGTACGCCAAGCCGGGCGGTCCGTTCGATCCGCACACCGGAACCCAGTACGTCTACTCGCAGATCGCCGACGTCTCCTACAAGCGACTGACGCGTGAGATCCCCGTTCCGGACGCCGGCGGGTCGCTGACGTTCTGGACGTCCTACGACACGGAGGCCGAGTGGGACCACCTGTTCGTCGAGGCCCGCACGGCCAACGGTGACGACTGGACGACGCTGCCGGACGCCAACGGGAACACGACGACGGCGACCGGCCAGAGCTGCCCCGCGGGCTGGGTGCAGCTGCACACGCAGCTCGCCCACTACCAGACGTGGGACGGCGCCGATGCGTGCACCGCCACCGGCACCACCGGCGCCTGGAACGCGGCGAGCGGCAACTCGGCGGGTTGGCAGCAGTGGAGCATCGACCTGGCGGCGTACGCAGGCCGAACCGTCGAGATCTCCATCGCCTACGCCAGCGACTGGTCGTCACAGGGCATCGGTGTCTTCGTCGACGACATCGTGCTCCCCGACGGCACCAGCACCTCGTTCGAGACCGGCCTGGACGGCTGGGCGATCACCGGTCCGCCGCCGGGCAGCGCGCCCAACGTGAACAACTTCATCCGGACCGACGCATCGGGCTTCCCCGTCGGCAACGCGATCGCCACACCGCACTCGCTGCTGCTGGGGTTCGGGCTCGAGGGCGTCTCGACCGCGGAGGAACGCGACGAACTGATGGCCCGGGCGCTCGAGCACCTGCTGGGGTAGGACCATCGGCCCGTCGGCCGGCCACGGCTCCAACCGTGGCCAGCCGTGGCCAGCCATCACCACAGCCACGACCTCGATCCTCACGAGGCGGAGGCGCGTCGCCGTGCACGCGTGACGCCACCGCGGTGTGTCGCCCGGGCCGAGGGCTGACCGGCACCCGCCCGCCCGGAGCGGGCGCCGAGCCGACCCTCCTGTCTCGCGGCGGCGACGCTAGGCCTGCCTGACGGCCTCGACCTCGAGCTCGAGCCGGACCTTCTTGCCGACGACGAAGCCGCCGGTCTCGAGGGCCTGGTTCCAGGTCATGCCCCACTGCTCCCGGTCGATCTCGCCGGTTGCCGAGAAGGCGATGCGCCCGCCGCCCCACGGGTCGCGGCCGGCGCCCTCGAACGTCACGTCGAGCGTGACCGGGTGGGTGACGCCCCGGAGGGTCAGGTCTCCCCCGACGGTCCAGGCCGCGCCGGCGCCGGCGACCTGCGTGCTGCGGAACGACATCGTCGGGTGGTTCGCCACGTCGAGGAAGTTGTCCGCCCGGAGGTGCTCGTCCCGGTTCGGCTCACGGGTGTCGATCGACGCCAGGTCGACGTCGACGGTGACCGTCGACTCCTCGGGGCGATCGGCGATCTCGACGACGCCGTCGAAGGCCCGGAAGAGGCCCCGGACCTTGGCCAGGCCGAGGTGGCGCACGACGAACTCGACGGCCGAGTGGGAGACGTCGATGGAGTACGTGCCGGGGACGGGCAGCTCGGCGCCGTCGACGAGACGGGTGAGGGGGGTCGGGGACCCGGTGTCGGTGTCGGTGACGGTCATGGTTCGCTCCTCGTGTCACAGCGCTCGTTCTCGAACGCTCAGGTTGTCGACACGCGAGGACGAGGGAATGTGACGAGGTCGCGTCGACGGCGCTGCGGGCACGGTCCCCTTGGCAGAATCGCCGGCATGCGTCTGGGCATCGCCCATCACTTCGGCTGGGCCGTGGCCGTCACGGGATCGGCCGACCACAGGGTCGTCGACCGCCGGCGGATCGAGCTGATCGAGCCGGGCATGCCGACGGCTCCGATCCACCACGAGGGCAAGCCGCTCGACGACGATGCCGCCGCCGACCTGGTGGCGCAGGTTCGCGCCTCGGCGGTGCGAGCGACGTCAGCGTCGCTGCACGAGCTCGCGGCCGCCCTGCCCGCCCCGATCGTCTCGATGTCGTTGCGGGCCTGGCCACCGGACTTCCCCGACGACATCGCCGTCCAGCGTCGTCCGCCGTACGAGGCCCGCGCCGACTCGGTCATGTACCGCCAGGTGCTGGCCGAGGCCGCCCGTGCCCGCGGGTGGGACGTGCACCTCTACGACGCCAGGGACGTGGAGGGCCGAGCGGTCGACCTCCTGGGCGGACGGGCCGACGACGTGCTCCACGGTCCCCGGGCGACGCTGGGGCCGCCGTGGACGAAGGACCATCGGATGGCCCTCGCCGCGACGATCGTGGCCGGCTGAGACAGGCGCGGCGCGGGCGCCGACCCCCGTGGCGGCGCCCGACCCTGCGGCGGCGCCGTGATCAGAAGGCGCGGTTGGCCGTCGGCATCTCGATGGAGATGCTCTGCCCCTCTCCGAGGTAGAAGAGGACCCCCGTCCGCAGGATCTCGTCGAAGACCCAGGCGATGCTGGGCGAGAGCGGCAGCAGGAGCGCGCCCTCGCGGAGGGCCACGAACCGCGGCCAGGCCCAGGCGACGAGCCCGTCCCAGTACGGCTCTCGGGGAATCTCCAACCCGTCGGTGACGGCGTCGCCGAGCATGTAGCGGGTCAGGGCGTGGAGGGGCGGACGGAGGATGCTGCGACCGTCGCCGTTGAGGTCGCGCTGGGCGATGTCGAGGAGGATGTCGGCGAGCGCGATCCCCTCGGGCGTGGGCCCCACGATCGGGGCCAGGACCTGCGCCGACTGGGCGTTGGCCTCGTCCCACGACGCCGGGATGTACTCGTCCAGGACGCCGAGCATGTGGGCCGACACCTGCCACAGGTGCAGGAAGGCGGTCGACTCGGCCGCAGGGATGCGCAGCTGCCACTTCTTGAGCTGGCTCATGGCGAAGGTGGCCAGGCTGTGCCAGGTCACCATGATGTCGGCCTGGCTGATCGGGATCGGCTTCTGCCCCCCGACCGAGGGCCAGTGCGGGGACTGGGGCAGCAGGTGCCGGACCGCGGCGTGCACCATGCGGGTCTTGACCGCGGTGACGATCATGTCGCCGGCGGGCTGGTAGGCGTTGAGGTCGCCGATGTCGTGGCCGAGCTTGCCCGTCTTGGTGATGCGGTCCCGCATGTCGGAGCCGCCCTTGGAGTAGTAGACGGCGCGGGCCTCGTTCGGGATGGCGCAGCTCATCATGCCGCTGCCGAACTCGTACAGGAGACCGAGGTAGAGCCCGCGCTTCTTGTAGAAGTCGCCGGCGGTCTGCAGCTTGGCGTGGTCCACCCACGACGGCAGCTGTCGCGCCTGCTCCACGAAGTCGCGCACGTCCGCCGGCAGCCCGGCCGGCAGCGGCTGGGAGTTGTAGGTCCAGGTCCTGAGCAGCTCGTTGACCCGGGGCACGTCACCCCGGTCCAGCAGCGACGCCACCACGGGATCGGCCAGCTCGTCCCACACCCACTTGGGGTCGGCCCCCGCACCCGCGCCCGCGACCGAGCCCGAGGGCTTCCAGGTCCACAGCGACCGCGCCCCCGCCGGCGACGCCATCGCCAGCGCGCCGGCCGCGCCGATCGCGCCTCCCCCGAGCAACACCTTGCGCCTGCTGATCTCCATGGGCCCCTCTCCTCTGGCCGAACAGCTTCTGATACGGTGCAACACACCATGCATCTCTGTATCAGGGATCACAGCACAGATGTGGTATACGTCACAAGCCTTTGTTTCATGAGCCACGGCGAGGAAGTTGTGACGGTGGAAGATGCGTCGTCCCCGGGCCCGGCGGCCTCGGGCTCCGGATCGGTCCTGGTGGGTGCCCTCACCGCGGCCGTCGAGGGCGTCGTCGACGACCACGACGAGACCAGCAGCCGCATCCTCGACGCGGCGTACGAGCTGTTCTGCCGCATCGGCATCCAGCGGTCCACGATGGAAGACGTCGCCCGGCGCGCCGGCGTCTCGCGGATCACGGTCTACCGGCGGTTCGCCACCAAGGGCGCGCTGGTGGACCAGCTGGTCCGCCGCGAGATCCGGCGCTACCTCGACCAGTTCCGCATCGACATCGAGCACGCGGAGACGGCGGCGGACCGGGTCGTGCTGGGCTTCGTGAGCTCGCTGCGCGCCTTCCGGCGCAACCCGGTGATCCGGGGGCTGATGGCCGCGGACCCGAACGCGATCATCCCCTCCACCATCGGCGACGGCGGGCGCACGCTCGCCACCGTGCGCGAGTTCGTCGCCGGCCAGCTCCGCCGCGAGCAGGACGCAGGCAACGTGGCGAGCGCGGTGAACGTCGACATCGTCGCCGAACTGATGGTGCGGGTCGCCAGCTCGTTCCTGGTGATCCCCAGCCACATCGTCGACCTCGACGACGACGAGCAGCTGCGCGACCTGGCCCGGCAGTTCCTCGTCCCGATGTTGGAGCCGGCCGGTCCGCCGGGCTGACCAGAGGCACGGCCCGGAAGCACACGATCACGGCAAGGGGGAACGGGGATGACGGGGGACGCGACCTCCGGGGAGATCACGCGACGCCGGTTCCTGGCGTACGCGGCGGCGGCGCCGACGCTCGCCGTCGGCGTGCGGGTGGCCGACGCCGTCGCCGGGCCCGACGCTCCCGCCGGCGCGCAGGTGGCCGAGCTCGTCGACTTCACCGACGCGCTCACGCTGGCCGCCCTTCCCACCCAGCACCTCCTCGTGATCGAGGTCACGGCCGCCAACCGGGTGGCGGTGCGGCTGCCGAGGGCCGAGGTGGGGCAGGGCATCACCACCGCGGCGGCGCAGATCGTGGCCGACGAGATCGACGCCCGGCTCGCCGACGTCGACGTCGTCCTCGAGGACGCCCGGCCCGAGCTGCTGTTCAACCAGCTCACCGGCGGCTCCAACACCGTCCACGCCCTGTACGGGCCGCTGCGGGCGGCGGCGGCGGGCGCGCGGGCGCGACTCGTCACCGCGGCCGCCCGGCGCTGGAGCGCCGCCGCCGGCGACCTGGTCGCCCGGGACACCACGGTCGTGGCCCCCGACGGGCGCACCGCCGCCTACGGCGAGCTGTCGTCCGCGGCCGCGGCCGTGACGGTCCCCGCCGTGCCCGCCCTCCCCAAGGACCCCGACGACTTCACCGTCGTCGGCCGGCCGACCACCCGCGTCGACGCCCGCGACATCGTCACCGGGCGCGCCCGCTACACCCAGGACCTCGCCGTCCCCGGCGCGCTCCCCTGCGTCGTCGCCCGCCCGCCGACGCTCGGCGGGACGGTGCGCACGGTCGACGCCGCGGCGGCCAGGTCGATGCCGGGTGTCGTGGCGGTGGCGCAGATCCCCACCGGCGTCGCCGTGGTGGCCGAGTCGTTCGACCACGCGCTCGCCGCCCGCGACGCCCTCGTCGTCGACTGGCGACCCGGGCCGGGCACCGACCTGTCCGACGCCGCGGTCTCGTCGCGGTTGGCGGCCGCGAACCCGCCCTTCGTCCTCCCGCCCCTCGGATCGCTGACCGTCGACCGCACCTTCGAGTTCGCCTTCGTCCCCCACGCCCCCCTGGAGGTGCTCAACTGCGTCGCCGACGTGCGGGCCGACAGGGCCGAGCTGTGGCTGCCGTCGAAGAGCCCCATCGTCGCCGCCCAGTCCGTGGCGCTCGCGCTCGGCCTCCCGGCCGACCGGGTGACGCTGCACGTCGTCCGGGGCGGCGGCTCGTTCGGCCGACGGCTCTTCTTCGACCCGGCCATCGAGGCGGCGCTCGTGTCGCGCGCCGTGGGCCGCCCGGTCCGGCTCCTGTGGACCCGGGCCGACGACATGCACCACGGTCGCCTCCGACCCGCCAGCCACCACCGGGCCCGCGCCACCCACCTGCTGGGCCAGGTGCTGGGCTACGAGCACCGCATGGCCTCGGTGACGCTCGACGGCAGCCACGGCCTCGGCGAGCTCCTGACCGCCGTGGGCGCCCAGGCGCTGGGCGCCGTGGGGCCGGCCATGTTCCAGCTCAGCCAGATCGACCTCTACCACCTCGGCGCCCAGACCCGGTCGCTCCGCGAGGTCGACCTCCCCGTCCCGACGGGGAGCTGGCGGTCGGTGTTCTCCGGCCAGGTCCGCACCGTCGACGAGGTCATGGTCGACGAGCTGGCCCGCGCCCTGCGCCGCGACCCGGTCGCGCTCCGGCGCAGCCGGCTCCGCTCGGCGAGGACGCGGGCCGTGCTGGACCAGGTGGTGGCGGCCGCGCCGTGGGGGCGGCCCATGGCGCCCGGCACCGCCCAGGGCGTCGGCCTCCACGAGGAGTACAAGAGCGTGGTCGCGTTCCTGGTCGAGCTCGACGCCCGCGATCGCGCCCATCCCCGCGTGACCCGGGCGGTGGCCGCCGTGGACGTCGGCCGGGCGATCAACCCGCGGGGCCTGGAGGCCCAGATGCAGGGCGCCCTCGTCGACGCCCTGTCGGTGAGCCTGCAGGCGGGCGTGCACATCGACGGCGGGGCCGTGCGCGAGAGCAGCTACACCGACTTCCGCTACGCCCGCATGCGCGACACCCCGGTCGAGGTCGAGGTCCACGTGATGCCCCCGACCGGCGAGCCCGGAGGCGCCGGCGAGCTGGGCGTGCCCGCCGCCGGCGCCGCGGTCGTCAACGCGTGGACGCGGGCCACCGGCTCGCTGCCCCGCCGCTTCCCGATCGTGCCCTGAGAGGAGCCGACCGTGCCGTCGTACACCTTCGTTCTCAACGGCGAGGCCGTGACCGTCGACGTGGCCGGCGAGGCCTCCCTGCTGTGGGTCCTGCGGGACACCCTGGGCGTCACCGGCCCGAAGTACGGGTGCGGGGTCGGGGTGTGCCGTGCCTGCACCAGCCACCTCGACGGTGCCGCCTTCCAACCCTGCACCACGCCGGTCGCCGACTGCGCCGGGCGCACCGTCACCACCATCGAGGGCCTCGCCGACGGCGACGCCCTCCACCCGGTGCAGCAGGCCTGGATCGACGAGGACGTCGCCCAGTGCGGCTACTGCCAGCCGGGGCAGATCATGGCCGCCGTCGCCCTGCTCGCCGAGAACCCCGACCCCACCGACGCCGACATCGACGCCCTCGACAACGTGTGTCGCTGCGGCACCTACGTGCGCATCCGCCGGGCCATCCACCGCGCCGCCGCCTCGTGACGCGCCCGGTCGGACGGCCACGACCCGACGGCGCCGGGGCGGCGTGCCCCGGGGTCGGGGGCGCGTGTCCCGGCGGTCAGTGCCGGCGGACCCCGGCGGCCGACCGCCGGAGCCAGTCGTCCAGGCGGGTGTCGGCCAGGCGGGCGCCGTCGGAGGGGACGAGGGTCTGCTCCCCGAGCTCCGCGCCGAAGTAGCGCGCGTGGGTGTCCGCGACCACCTCGCGGGGGTCGTGCCGGCCGGCCAGCGTGCGCTGCGCCAGCTCGTCGAGCCGGAACCGCTCGGGCCCGGCGATCTCGACGACGCCCCCGGCGGGCGGGCCGACGGCGACGTCGGCCAGGGCGTGGGCCACGTCGTCGGCGGCGATCGGCTGGACGAACACGGGTGCGAGCCGCACCGTCGTCCCGTCGGTGGCCTCGTCGACGATGCGGTCGAGGAACTCGAAGAACTGGGTCGAGTGCACGATCGTGAAGGGGATCGGGGACGCCGCGATCAGCTGCTCCTGCGCGGTCTTGGCCCGGAAGTAGCCGCTGGCGGACAGGCGTTCGGTCCCCACGACCGACAGCGCCACGTGGTGGGCGACCCCCGCGGCCACGCCCGCCGCCAGGAGGTTCCGGGTCGAGGTCTGGAAGAAGTCGAGCACGGCGGCGTCCTCGAACGAGGGCGAGTTGGCCACGTCGACGACGACCGCCGCCCCGTCGAGGGCGTCGTCCACCCCGCGGCCGGTGAGCGTGTCCACGCCGGAGGCCGGCGATGCCGCCACCGCCTCGTGGCCCCGGGTCCCGAGCTCGGCGACGAGCTTCGACCCGATGAGGCCGCTTCCTCCGATGATGACGATCTTCACGTCGAGGTCTCCTTGCCGGCGTCGCGGAGGTCGATCTGGTGGTGGAGGTCCCGGATCACGGCGCGCACGTCGTCGCCGTCGCCGTTGTGCCACTCGACGAGGCCGGAGATGTACTCCGCCGCCGAGTGCGTGATGTCCATCCGGGTCTGCGTGTCGAGGCCCACGGTCGTCGCCCGTCCTCGCCGGTCGAGGGAGGCGGCAGGCCGGTCGCCGGGTTGCCCGGCGCGGTGGACCTCGATGAACTCGCCGGGCTCGCACCCGGTCGGGCTGAGGTCGGGGTTCGGCAGGTACATCGTCATGTGCGGACCACTCCCGCGGCCGGCCGGTCGGCCACCACGGCGAGCACCACGTGCCCGTCGTAGGGGATGAGGCCGACCACCCCCCAGTAGCCGGCCGAGAGCTCGATGGGCCCGATGTCGATGACGGCGTCGGGCCACGGCGGGGTGGTGTCGGAGGCGATGGTCACGGTCCCTCCTCGAGGTCGTCGACGACAGCGTCGCGCTTCCCCGGCCGGTTCGCCTCCGTCGAACTCCCCAGCCCGCCCGCGCCGGTCCCTCACGACGGGCGAGTCCGCCCTCCTGGACGACGTGGATGCCCGGGCGTCCGGGTGCCGGCTGCGGCGGGCGGCAGGGTCGAACCGGCCGACAGGTTCTCTCGGCCTGGCCCTGTCGGGCCTGCTCTCGGAGGCGCGACATGGCTGCGCCGAAGGCCGTCCTCCTCGAGCCGGTGGTCGTGCACCGAGCCCGGCTCGGGATGCGGGCCGGCGTCACGGTCCGGCGAACTTCCTCGTCAGGGGCGGCCCGCCGCACGAACATGGGGGCGTGACCTCCCTCCACGACCTCCTCGCCGATGCCGCCCGCCGGGCGGCCGACCACCGGGCCGGAGCGGCAGAGCGCCCCGTGGCCCCCGCGGACGTCGACCTCGATGCCCTTCGCGCCCGCCTCGGGGCCCTGCCCGACGGCCCGGTCCCGGCCGACGTCGTCGTCCGGGAGCTGGCCGAGGCCGTCGAGCCTGCGCTGGTCGCCACCACGGGGCCGCGCTACTTCGGGTTCGTGGTCGGCGGGGCCCTCGACGCCGCCACCGCCGCGGACGTGCTGGCCGTCGGGTGGGACCAGCCGGCGTTCAACCCCGTCACCTCCCCGGGCGCCGCCATGGTCGAGGACGTCGCGGGCGGATGGCTGACGGACCTGCTCGGCCTCCCGTCCGGCGCGTCGTTCGGGTTCGTGACCGGCGGACAGGCGGCGAACACCGTGGCCCTCGCCGCCGCCCGGCACCACGTGCTCGAGAGCGCGGGGTGGGACGTGGAGCAGCGCGGGCTGGTCGGCGCCCCGCCGGTGCGCGTGGTGGCGAGCGTCGAGCGCCACGCCACGATCGACCGGTCGCTGCGGCTCCTGGGCCTCGGCACCGCGGTGATCGAGCCGGTGGACGCGGACGGGCAGGGTGCCGTCGACGTCGACGCGCTGGGGCAGGCGCTGGCCGCCGGCCCGACCGGGCCCGGCGCGCCGACCATCGTGTGCCTCCAGGCCGGCAACGTGAACAGCGGGGCGTTCGACGACCTCGAGCGCGCCACGGCCGTCGCGCACGAGCACGGCGCCTGGGTGCACGTCGACGGGGCGTTCGGCCTGTGGGCGGCCGCCAGCCCGGCGACCCGCCACCTGACCGCCGGCATCGCCACCGCCGACTCGTGGGCGGCCGACGGCCACAAGTGGCTCAACGTCCCCTACGACAGCGGGTACGCGTTCTGCGCCCACCCCGACGCGCACGCCGCCGCGATGTCGTTCACTGCGGCCTACCTGACCGGCCACGGCGAGGCCGGACTGCGCGCCCCGTCCGACTTCGTGCCCGAGTCGTCGCGCCGGGCCCGTGGCTTCGCCACCTACGCCGCCCTGCGGGAGCTCGGGCGCACGGGCGTCGCCGAGCTGGTCGACCGGTCGTGTTCGCTGGCCCGCCGCTTCGCGACGGGGCTCGACGGGGTCGACGGCATCGAGGTCGCCAACGACGTGGTGCTCAACCAGGTGCTGGTGGGCTTCGGGGCCGACGACCACACCGACGACGTCGTGACCCGGACGCAGCGCTCGGGCACCTGCTGGATGGGCGCCACCACCTGGCACGGCCGCCGGCTCATGCGCATCTCGGTGTCGAGCTGGCGCACGACCGCGGACGACGTGGACAGGTCGCTCGATGCGATCCTCGCCGCCCATCGGGGCCGGGGCTGAACGACCGCGCCCAGCCGGGTCGGTGGGGGCGACGCTCGTCGGGTCTCGCCTCCTCCGCCGCCTCCGGGACGGGGCGACCGTCGTCGAGGGTCACCCGGGCGCGCAACGAGCCGCCGGCTGTGCCGGCGGCCCGTCTCACGCGGCGTTCGTCGGGTCAGACGACGCGGACGTTCTGCGCCTCTTCGCCCTTCCGGCCGGGGGCGACGTCGAACTCGACGCGCTGGCCCTCGTCGAGGGACTTGTAGCCCTCACCCTGGATGTTGGAGAAGTGGACGAACACGTCGTCGCCCTGCTCACGAGAGATGAAGCCGAAGCCCTTCTCAGCGTTGAAGAACTTCACGGTACCTGTGGTCACTTTGATCTGCTTCTCATCTGTACGGCACCGACCACTGTGATCGGTCGCGAGCACCCTATCGGTGCCGGCGCCGGACTCCCCCATCGCCGGCGCGCGGTCGTGCCCCGACCGCGGCCGGATCCGTGGCCGCCGACGGCGCCGGAGGCCGCGCCGTCCGCCGTCGGGCAGGGTCAGCGGGTGACGAGGCCGCCGTCGGCGTGCAGCACCGAGCCGGTCACGAAGCTCGACGCGTCCGACGCCAGGAACAGCGCCGGGCCGACCATCTCGTCGGGGTCGGCGGCCCGCCCCATGAGCGAGGCCCGGGCCATCCAGGCGGCGGCCTCGGGCCCGGCGGCCCGCACCATGTCGGTGTCGACCGCGCCGGGGGCGAGGGCGTTGACGCGGATGCCGTCGCCGGCGAGGGCGGCGGCCGTCGACTTGGTGAACGAGACCATCGCCGCCTTGGCCGCGGCGTAGATCGCCACGTCGGCCGAGAACAGCCAGGCGCCCGCCGAGACGACGTTGACGACCGACGCGTGCCCGGACGCCCGGAGGTGCGGCAGCGCCTCCTGCACCAGGAAGACGGGCCCGCGGACGTTGACGTCCACGGACTTGCCGAAGCCCGCCTCGGTGAAGGCGCCGACCGGCTCGGCGAGGGCGTTGGCGGCGTTGTTCACGACGACGTCGATGCCGCCGAAGCGGTCGACGGTGGCCGCGACCAGGGCGCGCACGTCGTCGAGCGATCCCATGTGGCACGGCACGCCGAGGGCCTCGTGGCCGGCGGCGACGAGCTCGTGCTCGACCTCTTCGCAGGCCTCGGGCTTGCGGCTCGCCACGACCACCCGGGCCCCGGCCGCCGCGAACCCCGCGGCCACGGCGCGCCCGATGCCGCGCGTGCCGCCCGTGACGACGGCGACGCGGCCGTCGAGGCGGAACAGGGTGTCGACGTCGACGCTCATGGCGGCAGCCTGCCCCAGCCGGGGCGACCGTGCCGCACCCGCCGGCGGCGACCCTGGTCAGGCCGGCTGTTCGGGCGCGGGGGGTCGGGGGTCGCCGCCGGCGTCCTCGGGCGGGGCCGGGGGATCGTCGCCGGGCGCACGGGCCGGCGGCGGTGCGGCGGCGGCGGGCTCGTCCGCCGTCCGCGGCTCGTCGGCTGTCGGCGTCGTGGGCGCTGCCGGCGCTGCGGGGGGCTCGCCCAGGGCCGCACGCATGCGGTCGACCCACAGGGGGTCGACGTTGGCGTAGACCAGGTTGGCGCCCGCGAAGCGTTCGAGCTCGGTGACCAGGGCGGCCGTGTCGAGGTGCTCCACGAGCAGCGCCAGCGTCGTCGTGCCGGGCGCCACCGCGTCGCGGAACCACGCCACCCACTCGTCGGACACGCCGTGGTCGATGATCTTGGCCGCCACCGCACCCGTGCCGGCGCCGACGCCGGCGCCGACGGCCCAGCCGACGGGACCCCCGAGGATCAGGCCGAACAGCCCCGCCCACAGCGCCCCCGACAGGGCGCTCCGGCCGGGTCCCGGGTCGGAGGTCTCGCGGACCACGGTGCGGCCGTTCTCGTCCGCGGTGACGAACACGGCGTCCACCAGCTTGAGCCGCTCCTGCGACGCCAGCCGCACGGTGGCGGTCAGGAACTCCTGCGCCCGGTAGGTGTCGCCGAACGAGATGCCCACCAGCGTGCGGGGGGTGCCCTCGGCGGGCGACCCCGTCGTCGTGTCGGTCATCGCCGCAGCTTGGCACCCGTGCGGGGCCGCCACCAGGCGTGACGGGCCCACGACGATGTTGCGCTTTCATGACAGACGGGGACCGCGTCGCCTAGCCTCCCCCGTGACCGGAGATCGCGAGCTGGGGAGCACCGTGCGAGCCAACCGAGTCGGACCTGCCGTGGCGCGGGCGATCCTGGCCGCGGTGGTCGGCGGGGCGATGCTCGCTCCCGAGCCCGGCGCCGCGCAGGAGCCCTCCCCCGAGGAGCAGCGCGCCGCCGTGCGCGACCAGGGCATCGCCGTGGCGGCGGAGATCGACGTCCTCACCGCCCAGGACGCCGAGATCCAGGCGGCGCTGAGCGCCATCCAGACCCAGGTGGCCGGCCAGCAGGTGGTCGTCACCCAGACGGCCGACGCCCAGGCCAGCGCCGATGCCGCGGTGGCGGCCTCGGCCGCCGAGATCACCGCGCTCCAGGGCGAGATCGCCGCCCTCGACGCCCGCGTCGACCAGATCATCATCGAGGCCTACGTCGATCCGCCGCTCGACCACGCCCTCGACATCTTCGATGCCGACACGCTCGCCGACGCGACGGTCAAGAACGGGCTCGTCGACATCTCGGCCGACGAGGACACGGCGGCCATCGCCCGGCTCGACGAGGCGCAGGTCGACCTCGAGGCCGAGAAGGCGGCGCAGGAGGCGCTCGCCGCGGAGGCGGCGACGAAGAAGGCCGAGGCCGACGCGGCGATGGCCGAGCTGAACGTGGCCGTCGGAGTGCAGACCCAGCTGGCGGCGGAGGTCGACGCGCGCCTGGCGGCCAAGCAGTGGGAGGCCGACGTCCTCCGCCTCACCGACGCCACCCTGTCCGCCCAGATCGAGGCCCAGCAGGCCGCCCTGGCCGCGTCGCTGGCCGCCAGTCGGGCGCCGTCGTCGTCGATCGGACCGGCGCCCGGCGGCCTGGCCACGGTGTCGTGCCCCGCGGGCGGGTCGATCACCGTCGCCGGCTCGATCGCCGGCAACGTGCAGGCGCTGCTCGACGCGGCGTTCGCGGACGGCATCCGGCTGTGCGGCGGCGGGTACCGCGATCCGGAGGAGCAGATCGCCTTGCGGCGGGCGCACTGCGGCACCTCCGACTACGCCATCTACGAGATGCCGTCGTCCCAGTGCTCGCCCCCCACCGCCCGCCCGGGCTCGTCGATGCACGAGCAGGGGCTGGCGATCGACTTCACCTGCAACGGCGGGGGCACGGTCAGCTCGGGGTCGGCCTGCTTCCGCTGGCTGTCCGCCAACGCCGCCACGTACGGGCTCGCCAACCTGCCGAGCGAGCCGTGGCACTGGAGCACGAACGGCAACTGACCGCCGGCGGTGCGGGTCCTGCGACCCGGGCCCGCGCTCGTGCCGCGTCAGGCGCTAGTCGCTGAGCGCGTCGCTCGGGCTCACCACCCCGAACATGATGCCGACGATCGTGACGAGCACGCCGGCGGCCTTGCGCAGGCGCGCGCTCGATGACGGTGCGTTCCCCACGATTCCCCCTGGAACCTCACACGGGCGCCCCCCGGCGCCCGCCGCAGACAGTTTGCACATGGACGCTCTGCGTGACGCAAGGGGAACAGCCGCGCGCCTGCCCGTGGCGAAGGTCACGCCACCGGGCCCTTGAGGCACCGGGGGAATTGAGCATACGCTCAAAGCGTTCGCTCACGGCTCCTCCCCCCGGCCGTGACGCACGTGAGGAGATCCGATGGGCCCTGCTCCGTCCGCACCGTCCGATCGAGTGAGCGCTCTCCCCCGCGCGGCCGACGACCGTCCTCCCGAGCTCGACGCCGCCCGCATGGCCCAGGTGTTCGGTCTGCCCGACCTGCCCGACCGCCTGGCCGCCGTCGACGACCGCATCACCGCCGTCCTCGGCCACGACGGCGCCCTGCTCGGACCTGCGTCGGTCCGCGTGGCGTCGTCGGGCGGCAAGCGGCTCCGCCCGCTCTTCACCATCGTGTGCGCCGCCACCGGCGGGGTGTTCGACGACCGCGTCGTCAACGCCGCCGCGGCCGTCGAGCTGGTGCAGGTCGGTTCGCTCGTGCACGACGACATCCTCGACGACGCTTCCACCCGCCGGGGCCGCCCCACGATCAACGCGGTCGAGGGCGTGAACCACGCGGTGATGGCGGGCGACTACATCCTCGCCCGGGCCGCCGAGCTGGCCGCCCGGGTCAGCCGGGAGGCGGCCGCCCTGGTCGCCGGCGCCCTCGGCGACCTGTGCGAGGGGCAGGTGCTCGAGATGCGCGACGCGCACGACCCCGGCCGCACCGTCGACGCCCACCTGGCGTCGGTGCGGGGGAAGACGGCCGCGCTGTTCGAGTGCGCCTGCCGCCTCGGTGCGCACTGCGCCGGCCTCGGTCCCGAGAACGCCGAGGCGCTGGCCCGGTTCGGCCACGCCTTCGGCATGGGCTTCCAGGTCCTCGACGACGTGCTCGACCTCATCGGCGACGAGGCGCGGCTGGGCAAGCCCACCGGCAACGACATCGCCAGCGGCGTCTACACCCTGCCGGTCATCTCGGCGCTGCAGGGGCCCGAGGGCGATCGGCTCCGGGGCACCCTGGGGCCCGGCGGCGCGGCCGACCGGCGCGCCGTCGACGTGGCGACCGCCATCGAGCTGGTCCGCCGCTCCGGAGCCATCGCCGAGGCCCTGACCGCGGCCGACCGCTACGCAGACGAGGCCCGGCGGGCCGTCGCCCACCTCAACCAGACGACCGTCGGCGAGGGCCTCGGCCTCTTCCCCCGCCTCTACGCCACCTGGGCGCTCGACACGCTGATGGACCAGCGGTACCACGAGGTGCCGTTGACCGCGCTGGGGTGAGGCGGGGGTCACGATGTCCGACACGACCACCGACCGCCCGGGCAGCACCACCGCCGCGCCCCGGCCCCGCGCCGGCGGCGAGGCGACCCGGGCCCGCATCGTCGAGGCCGCCCTCCAGGCGCTGCGCGACGAGGGCATCGCGGGCATCAGCGCCCGGGGCATCGCCCGCCACGGCGGGTTCAACCAGGCGCTGATCTTCTACCACTTCGGTTCGGTCGACGGGCTGCTGGTCGCCGTGGCCCAGAGCGAGAGCGAGCGCCGCTCGGCGCTGTACGCGCCCGCGCTGGCCGCGGTCACGTCGCTTTCCGAGCTGGTGGCCGTGGCCCGTCGCCTGCACGACGAGGAGTTCCAGGAGGGCACGGTCGCGGCGCTCACGCAGATGCTGGCCGGCGCGGTCGGCTCGCCCGACCTGTCGCGCGGCATCGCCGACTCGCTGCGGCCCTGGACCGACCTGGTCGGTGAGACCATCGACCGCCTGCTCGAGGGCACGCCGTTCGGCGCCGTGCTCCCCCGCGACGACCTCACCTCGGGCATCGCCGCCCTCTTCCTCGGCATCGAGCTGCTGACCGGGCTCGATCCCTCGGTGGCCGACGGGTCGCTGTTCACCACGATGGAGTCGGTCGCCACCCTCATCGACACGCTCCTCCGGGCGGGCGTGCCGGGCACGCCCCCCGCGGCCGGCGGCTGACGCACCCGCCCGGGGTGCGGCGGGTCAGGTGACCGCGTCGACGGGGCCGGCGTCGACCGGGCCGTCGGGCGGCGGGGCGTCGGTGGGCGTGGTGGTCGCGGCTGCCGTCGTCGCGGCTGCCGCCGTCGCCGGTCCCGGCCTGGTCCTGCGGCGCACGGCGACGGCACCGACCACGGCCACGAGGACCGCGGTGTGCAGCGCCCACAGCGCCATGAAGGGCCGGGCCCAGCCGACCTCGTCGTGATCACCCCGGGGGCCGACGCAGTACAGGGTGAACGTCATGCTCGTCTCGCCCGGCTGCACGCTGTAGGTGTCGCGCACCACGTACGGGTCGGACCGCGCGTCGTCGCAGAACAGCGGCGCGGTGAGCTTGGCCTCGCCGGGCCAGATGGCCATCGTCGTCAGGATCGTCACCATGCCCGAGGCGAACAGCAGCACCGCCAGCGCGAGCGCGACCGGCCAGAGGCGCACCGGTGAGCGCCTCACTGGCGCGCCGCCTCGACGAGCGTGCCGTCGGCCGCGAAGGTCGCCTGGCCCCGGGCCCGGTCCGACTCGACCGTCATCTGGAAGCGGACCTCGCCCCCCGAGCGCGACGCCGTGACCGACTCGACGTGCGGCCCGTCGAACCCCAGCTCGGCGAAGGCGGCGTCGGCCATCTCCTCGCCCAGCGCCAGCGCCGGGGTGTCGGCGACGCGGAACGACTGGGCGTCGAGATCGTCGGTGATCGAGACCTGCACCGGCTCGGGAGGGTCCAGCCCACCCCGCGTGCGGTAGACGAAGCGGTCGACGTTGCCGGGGGTGCCGGGATCGCGGACGGTCATGACCACGACCCCGTCGCCCGGGTTGACCGAGATCTGCAGCAGGTCGAGGTCGCCGGCGTCGGTGCCGTGCCGGTCGCCGACCGCCCCCAGCGCATCCGGCACGAGGTCGTCGCTGAGGCCCCCGCCGCGCTCGTCGACGAGGGCGTCGAAGTCCTCGCGATCCGTGACGCCGACGCAGCTGGTCAGCGCCAGGGCGACGGCGAGGGCCACCCCGGCGCGGCCCGTCCCGCCGCTTCCCCGTCCGCTCCGTTCCCGCACCGGGGCGACGCTACCGGCTGGCGGGCCCTGGGCCGCGACGCGTCGCCCCGACCGGTGGCGCGCGCGACAGGTCCACGTCAGACGCGACGCGTCGGGCGTCCGCCGCGCCAGACTTCCGCGATGGCGAGATTCACCCGAGGGTTCTCCGGACGGGCCCGGGCCGAGCGCGACCCCCGCCTTCCGCCCGGCCAGTACGACGCCCGCGACGACTGGCCCGTGCTCAACGCCGAGGTCACCCCCGACCTCGACACGGCCACCTGGACGTTCCAGGTCCACGGGCTCGTGCGCCAGCCCACGACGTGGAGCTGGGACGAGATCCACGCCCTGCCCCCGTCCACCTACGACGGCGACATCCACTGCGTGACGACCTGGTCGAAGCTCGGCATGACGTTCACCGGCGTCTCGGTCGACACGCTGCTGGCGGCGGCCGAGCCCCTGCCCGAGGCCACCCACGTGATGGCCGAGTCCCACACGGGCTACACGACCAACCTGCCGCTCGCCGACGTCACCGGCGGCCGGGCCTGGGTCGTGTGGGAGGTCGACGGCGGCCCGCTCCCCCGCGAGCACGGCGGCCCCGCCCGCATGATCGTGCCGCACCTGTACTTCTGGAAGAGCGCCAAGTGGGTGTCCGGGCTGCGCCTCATGGACCACGACGAGCGCGGCTTCTGGGAGCGCAACGGCTACCACGACCGCGGCGACCCGTGGCTCGAGCAGCGCTACCAGGGTGACTGACGTGGTGCCGCCGGCGGGGGGCCGCTGATGGGCGGCTGGCAGACCGCGACCGTGGTCGGCCTGCACGACGAGACGCCCCGGGCCCGCACGTACCGGCTGCGCCTGCGCGAGCCCGAGCGCCACCGCGCCGGCCAGCACTACGTGGTGCGGCTCACCGCACCCGACGGCTACTCGGCCCAGCGCTCGTACTCGGTGGCGTCGCCCCCCGACGACAGCGGCGAGATCGACCTCAGCGTCGAGAGGCTCGACGGCGGCGAGGTGTCGACGTTCCTGCACGACGAGGTCGAGGTCGGCGACGAGCTCGAGGTCCGAGGCCCGATCGGCGGCTGGTTCGTGTGGGACGACGGCCCGGCGCTGCTCGTCGGTGGCGGGTCGGGCGTCGTGCCGCTGATGGCGATGCTGCGCCACGCCCGGGCGACGGGCCGGTCCGACCTGGTGCGCCTGGTGCTGTCGGTGCGCTCGCCCGACGACCTCTACTACCGCGACGAGATGACCGGCCCCGAGGTCGTGGTCATCTACACCCGCGCCAACCCGCCCGAGGCCATCCGCCCCGTGGGCCGGCTGATGCTCGACGACCTCGGCGCCGTCCCCGACGACGTCACGGCCTACGTCTGCGGCTCGACCCGCTTCGCCGATCCGGCCAGCCACCTCGTGGTCGAGGCGGGCGTGCCGGTCGAGCGGGTGCGGGTCGAGCGCTTCGGCCCGACGGGCTGAGCGCTCCCGTAGGCTGACGCCTCATCCCTGACCGGATCTCCCCTGTGACATCGGTCGCCGGAGCGACCCATCTCGCAGGGAAACGCGACGAGGAGCACCGCAGCGATGGCAGCACCGATGGCCCCCAGCACCCCGAGCGGGATCGCGACCGACGAGCTGTCCGCCGAGGTCCGCCCGCAGGACGACCTGTTCCGGCACGTGAACGCCCGGTGGCTGGCCGCGACCGAGATCCCGTCCGACCGGGCCGCGCACGGCGCGTTCCACATGCTCCACGACCAGTCCGAGCTCGACGTGCGGGCCCTGGCCGAGGAGGCGGCGGCCGGCGACGCGCCCCCCGGCAGCGACGAGCGCAAGGTCGGCGACCTGTGGGCCGCGTTCATGGACGTCGACGAGGTCGAGCGCCGCGACGCGGCACCCCTCGCCGACGACCTGGCCGCCATCCGCGCCGTGGGCTCGGCGGGCGAGCTGGTGGCCCTGCTCGGGCGCCTGCAGCGCCACGGCACCCCCGGGCTGGTCGAGTGGTTCGTCGACAACGACGGCGACGACGCCACCCGCTACGTCGTCAACCTCGTGCAGGCGGGCCTCGGCCTGCCCGACGAGGCCTACTACCGCGAGGACGCCTACGCCGAGGTGCGGGCCGCCTACGTCGAGCACGTCGGCACCATGCTGCGCCTCGTCGACGAGCCCGACGCCGACGACGCCGCGGCCCGCGTGCTCGCCCTCGAGACCGCGCTGGCCGCCGGCCACTGGACGACGGTCGACAGCCGCGACGCCCTCAAGACCCACAACAAGCACACCCTCGCGGCGCTGGCCGCGCTGACGCCGGGGTTCGACTGGGCCACCTGGCTCGGCGCGATCGGCGCTCCCGACGGCGCCTTCGACGAGGTCGTCGTCCGTCAGCCGTCGGCGGTGGAGACGGCCGCCCGGCTGCTCGGCGAGGTGCCCCTCGCCGACTGGAGGGTGTGGCTGACGTTCCACCACGTCCGGGCATCGGCGCCGTACCTGTCGAGCCGGTTCGTCGACGCCAACTTCGCCTTCTACGGCACCCTGCTGTCGGGCATCCCGCAGCTGCGCGAGCGCTGGAAGCGCGGCGTGGGCGTGATCGAGGGCGCGCTGGGCGAGGCGGTCGGCCAGCTCTACGTGGCCCGCCACTTCCCGCCCGAGCACAAGGCCCACATGGACCGCCTGGTCGGCTGGCTGGTCGAGGCGTACCGCGTCGACATCGCCGAGCTCGAGTGGATGTCGCCCGAGACGCGGCAGCGGGCGCTCGACAAGCTCGAGAGGTTCACGCCCAAGGTCGGCTATCCCGACCGCTGGCGCGACTACTCGGCGCTCGAGATCGACCGCGACGACCTGCTGGGCAGCGCCCGGCGGGCGGCGGCCTTCGAGGTCGACCGCAACCTCGCCAAGATCGGCGCCCCGATCGACCGCGACGAGTGGCACATGACGCCCCAGACGGTGAACGCCTACTACAACCCCGGCATGAACGAGATCGTCTTCCCCGCGGCGATCCTGCGCTGGCCGTTCTTCGATCCCGAGGCCGACGACGCCGTGAACTTCGGCGGCATCGGCGCGGTGATCGGCCACGAGATCGGGCACGGGTTCGACGACCAGGGCAGCCGCTACGACGGCGACGGCAACCTCGCCGACTGGTGGACGGAGGCCGACCGGGCCGGCTTCGACGTGCTGACGAAGGCGCTCATCACCCAGTACGACGGGTTCACGCCCGAGGGCCTCGACGGGCACCACGTCAACGGCGCCCTGACGGTCGGCGAGAACATCGGCGACCTGGGCGGCATCACGATCGCCCACAAGGCCTACCTGCTCAGCCTCGACGGCGCCGAGCCGCCGGTCGTCGACGGGCTGACCGGCAGCCAGCGGGTGTTCCTCGGCTGGGGCCAGGTGTGGCGCATGGCGACCCGCGAGGCCGAGCAGATCCGCCGGCTCGCGATCGACCCCCACTCGCCGCCCGAGTTCCGGGCCAACGTCGTGCGGAACCTCGACGAGTTCCACGAGGCGTTCGGCGTCGCCGAGGGCGACGGCATGTGGCTGCCCGAGGACGAGCGCGTCCGCATCTGGTGAGGGGCGCCGGAGCGTGGGGCTGCTCGTGGGCGCCGGCGTCGTCCTGGTGGGCGCCGGCCTGCTGATCGTGGGCGCCGGCGCGGGCGGGATGCACCGCAGGATGCCGGTGCAGGTGCCGCCGCGCCGGTTGGCGACCGTGCCCCTCGTGGCCGGGGCCGCCCTGCTCGCGGTGGCCGGCGTGCTCGCGCTGCTGCCCTGAGGCGCCCTCAGCCCTCGGGACGGCGGAGAGGCCGGCTGTGGTCCCAGTCGGCGACCAGGGTGCGCAGGGCGGTGAGGAGGATGAGCGGCTGGTCGAGCATGGCGTGGTGGCCGGCCTCGGGGATCTCGATCACCGGGGCGACCCGGCCGAGCGCCTCGTACATGGCGGCGCCGATGTCTTCGGTCACCAGCCCGTTCTCGGACCGGAGCAGGGCCAACCGGCACCGGACCTGTGGCAGGTAGGGCAGCGCGCTCGCCCGGATGCTGCCCGCCTCGGCGAACGGCGTGAAGATCGCCCGGTCGAACTTCCACTGCCACCCGGCGGGCACCTGCTTCACCGACCACCGGGCCACGTGGTGCATCACGTAGTCGAGGTAGTGCTGCTGGGGCGGCACGGTGCGGAAGCGCGACAGGGCGTCGTCGAGCGAGGCGTAGGTGCGCGGGGCACCGAAGGCGCTGCCGACATGGGCGGCGTTGACCTCGGGGTCGGGCGCCGACACCGGCGAATCGCACACCACCGCCCCGGCGAGGGCGCCGTGGTGACGGGCCGCGGTGGCGATCGTCACGAACCCGCCCATGCTGTGGCCGACGATCACCGGCGGTCCGGAGATGCCGGCGTCGGCGGCGACGGCCACCACCTCCTCGGTCCACTGGTCGAGCGAGTACACCGGGCGGTGGTCGCTGTCGCCGTGTCCCGACAGGTCGAGGGCCACCACCCGGAAGTCGCGGGCGAACGGGGCCGCGACGTGCGTCCACCAGTGGGCGTGGGCGGCGCCGCCGTGGACGAAGACCATGCCCCGCCGGCCGCGGTCGCCCCAGGCGAGGTAGTGGATGCGGGCGCCGTCGACCTGGACCCACTCGTCGGTGAACGGCACCCCCAACGCCCGGCGGAACCAGGCGGGCGCGTCGACGGCGACGGGCTCCGGGTCGGTCGGGGACAGCTCGGCAGACACGCCACCACGGTAGGGCGGGGGCCCGGCGGGCTCCCACCGACCACGGTCGGCACGGTCCCGGGCCCGGGCCGGCGGGCCCGGGACGATGGGCCGAGCGGGTGGACGCCGCCGGGGCCAGGCATCGCCCGCCGTCGCCTCGGGGTGAGCGCCGGATCCCTGACAGGCGGTGTCAGGGACGCCGGGTACGGTCGGCGCGTGCGCTCCGCCCGCCTGCTCGCCCTGCTGCTCCGGCTGCAACGCACCGGCCCGGCCACGGCGGCGACGCTCGCGGCCGAGCTCGAGGTGTCCGAGCGCACGATCTACCGGGACGTCTCGCTGCTGCAGCAGGCGGGGATCCCGCTGTGGACCGAGCCCGGCACCGGGGGCGGGATCCGCCTCGTCGAGGGCTGGCGATCGCCGGTCGACGGCTTCACCGCGTCCGAGACGGTCGCGCTGACCCTCGGCCGCGCCGGTGCCGCCGACCTCGGCCTCGGCGCCGTCCTCACCGCGGCCCGGTCGAAGCTGCGCTCGGCGCTGCCCGAGCCCGCCCGGGGCGAGCTCGAGCGGGTCACCGACCGGTTCCTCCTCGACGCTCCGGGGTGGTTCCACGACGCCGACCCGTCCGACCAGCTCGCCACGATCGCCCGCGCCGTGTGGGACGGGGCGCGCCTCGACGTCCGCTACGGCTCCCGCCGCCCGGCGTCCCGCCGCCTCGACCCCCTCGGCCTCGTGCTCAAGGCGGGCACGTGGTACCTGGTCGCGGCCCACCGTCGGCAGCCCCGCACGTACCGCGTGTCTCGCATCGGGACCGCCACCCGGCGTCCGGAGGCGTCGTGGCGGCCGCCCGGCTTCGACCTGGCCGCGTGGTGGGAGGCGTCGGCCGCCGAGTTCGACGCCTCGATCCGCCCGCTGCGGGCGCGGCTGCGGGTCGACACCGGCTCGGTGCGCCAGCTGGTGCGGGTCGTGCCCGGGCCCGTGACGCGCGCCGCCGTGGCCGAGGCCCGTCCGGTGGCCGACGGCCGCGTCGAGGTCGACCTGCCCCTCGAGCCCCTCGACGTGGCGGTGACCCAGCTGTCGGGCGTGCCCGGCGTCGAGGTGCTCGACCCTCCCGACCTCCGGGCCGCGCTGGCGGCGCGCGGGCGTGACCTGGTCGAGCGCAACGGCGGACGCCACGACGTCCCGGCCGGCCCACCGGCGGGCGTCGCCGGGAGCGTCGGCCACCCCGGGGAGGCGGGACGGCCAGGGGATACGGTGACGCCATGACCACGACCGAGAGCCCCAACGAGACCACCGCGTCCCCGGCCCTCCGTCCCGACCGGGCCGAGACCGACCGGCTGGCCGCCCGCGTCGCGGTCCCGTCCGAGGGACGCGAGACGATGGAGGTCACGTCCCCGCTCACGGGCGCGGTCGTGGGCGTCGTGCCGGTCGGCACGGCCGACGACGTCGAGGCGGCGGTGGCCCGCGCCCGCGAGGCGCAGGTCGGCTGGGCGGCCACGCCCGTCCGCGACCGGGCCGCGGTGCTGCTGCGCTACCACGACCTCGTCCTCGACCGGCAGGACGAGCTGCTCGACCTCATCCAGGCCGAGAACGGCAAGGCCCGGGTGTGGGCGTTCGAGGAGATCATGGACCAGGCGGTCACCGCCCGGTACTACGCCCGGCTGGCCCCGCGGGCCCTCAAGCCGCACCGCCGGCTCAGCGCGCTGCCCGGCCTCGTGTCCACGAAGGAGCACCACGTCCCCAAGGGCGTGGTCGGCATCATCTCGCCCTGGAACTACCCGCTCGTCCTGGCCGTGTCCGACGCCCTCGCCGCCCTGGTGGCCGGCAACGGCATCGTGATCAAGCCCGACTCCCAGACCCCCTTCACCGCGCTCCGAGCCTTCGAGCTGCTCGAGGAGGCCGGACTGCCGGCGGGCCTCGTGCAGATCGTGACCGGGCCGGGCCGGTCGGTCGGCACCGCGATCATCGACACCGCCGACTACGTGATGTTCACCGGCTCGACGGCCACCGGCCGGGCCGTGGCCCGCCAGGCCGGCGAGCGCCTCATCGGCGTGTCGGCCGAGCTGGGCGGCAAGAACGCCATGGTCGTCACCGACGCCGTCGACCTCGACCGCGCCGTCGAGGGAGCGGTCGTCGGGTCGTTCGCCAACACCGGTCAGCTCTGCATCTCGATCGAGCGCCTCTACGTCGACGCCAAGGTCGCCGACGAGTTCACCCGCGCGTTCGGCGAGCGCACCGCGGCCCTGCGCCTCGGGGCCGACCAGGCCTACGGCCCCCAGGTCGGGGCGCTGGCGTCGCAGGACCAGCTCGACAAGGTCCGCGAGCACGTCGACGACGCGGTGGCCAAGGGCGCCCGGGTGGTGGCGGGCGGGAAGCACCGGCCCGACATCGGCGAGCTCTTCTACGAGCCGACGGTCCTGGCGGACGTGACCCCCGAGATGGCCCTCTACCGCGAGGAGACGTTCGGGCCCGTCGTGGCCGTGTACCCGGTCGCGTCCGACGACGAGGCGGTCGACCAGGTCAACGACACCGAGTACGGGCTCAACGCCAGCGTGTACTGCGACGACACCGGCCGCGCCCGCACGATCGCCGAGCGCATCCGGGCCGGCACCGTGAACGTGAACGACGGCTACTCGTCGGCCTGGGCGAGCCTCGACGCCCCGATGGGCGGCATGAAGGCCTCGGGCCTCGGCCGGCGCCACGGGCGGGAGGGCCTGCTCAAGTACACCGAGTCGCAGACCATCGCGGTCCGGTCGCCGCTGGCGGCGAAGCTGCAGGACGCGGGTGGCGACGGTGCGGGCTACGCCCGCCGGTTCACGGCCATCCTGCGCAAGGCCAAGCACCTTCCGCGCTGAGGCGCCGGCCGCGCCTACACTCCGTCCCGGGCGGAGGTGAGCGACGAGCCGGGGGGCTCACAGTGTCCGAGCCAGTCAGAGGCGCCGAGCCCGCGTGGGCGCGCCCGCCCGAACGCCACGCCGACGCCGACACCGAGCCGGTCAGCGGCGCCGTGCGGCGGCCCGGCACAGTCGGTGCCGTCGGCCTGCTCGCCGACGATCCCGCCGAGCTCTCGCCGCCCGCCGCCACCATCGCGGGTCTGCCTCGGCGGGCGGTGCTCGCCGGCGCGGCCGCGGCCGGCGTCGGCGTCGCCGCCGTCGTCGCCTCGCGCACGATCGGCGGCGGCACGTCCGAGCCCACCCGGGCGGCGGCGAGCAAGCCGGCCGCCGCCGGCGGCTTCGGCACGCGCGACGAGAGCTACGCGAACGCCGGGCGCATCTCGGCGACCGTCGAGCCCGGCCCCACGCTCCTCTACCCGACGGCCGGCGAGGCCGCGGCGGCCACCCAGGTGGTGGTGCCCACGATCCTCGACACGTCTCGGCCGGCGCTCCACCTGCTGCGCCGGGCGACGTTCGGGCCGACCCCCGAGGAGCTGGCCGAGGTCGAGGCCGGCGGTGTCGACGCCTGGATCGCCCGCCAGCTCGACCCCGCCAGCATCCCCGACGACGAGGCCGACCGCGTGTGGGGCGCGTTCCCGCTGGCCAGCGCCGACCCGGCGACGATCCGCGCGTCGATCGAGCGCGACAAGTGGGACGCGGCGCTCGACTTCGGCAAGGCGACCCTGGGCCGCCAGATCTGGTCGCGGCGCCAGCTGTTCGAGGTCATGGTCGACTTCTGGGCCAACCACCTCAACGTCGCCACCCCCGGCCCCGGCAGCTGGGACGTGGGAGCGTCCTATCACCGCGACGTCATCCGTCGGCACGCCCTGGGATCGTTCACCGACATGCTGCTGGCCTCGGCCCGGCACCCGGCGATGCTGCGCTTCCTCACGGCCGAGCAGTCGACGAAGGACTCGGTCAACGAGAACTACGGGCGCGAGCTGCTCGAGCTGCACACCGTGGGCGTGGCCGCGGGCTACACCGAGGACGACGTGCGCACGAGCGCGTACCTGCTCACCGGACGCACGGTCGTCGGCGAGCGGGGACCCGGGGAAGAAGGCACGTTCCGGTACGACCCCGGCAAGCACTGGGTGGGCCCGGTCTCGATCCTCGGCTTCTCCGATCCCAACGCCTCGGCCGACGCCGGGCTCGACGTCGGCGACGCCTACCTGCGTCACCTCGCCGGCCACCCGGCGACGGCGGCCACGATCGCCCGCAAGCTGGCCGTGCGCTTCGTGGCCGACATCCCGCCGCCCACGCTGGTCGACCGCCTCACCACCGCCTACGTCGAGGGAGGCACCGCCATCCAGCCGATGCTCGACGTGCTGTTCCGATCCGCCGAGTTCTGGGCAGCTGTCGGACAGAAGACGCGCCGGCCGCTCGAGAACCTCACCGCCAGCACCCGCATCCTCGGCGTCCGGCCGGCCGGCGACGTCCGCCAGAGCATGCAGTCGCTCTACAACGTGACCGGCAAAGCCGGGCACGCACCGATCGCGTGGCCGGCACCGAACGGGTACCCCGACGTGGGTGCCGCGTGGCGATCCGCAGGGGGCATCCTCGAGAGCTGGAACTCGCACCGCATGCTGGTCGGCGACTGGCAGGACCAGCTGACGACGCCCGATCCCCGCGAGCTGGCCTCGGGCGCCACCACCGCCGGGGGCTTCGTCGACAACCTGTGCGCCCGCCTCACGTTCCAGGGCTTCCAGCCGCCGCACCGCGACGCGCTCGTCGCGTTCCTCGGCAGCGAGAGCGCACGCGTCGACCGGGACGACCTCGCCGGGGGCGCCGTGGCGCTCGTGCTCGACTCGCCGTACTTCGCGCTGCGATGAGGAGCCACGACATGGACGATCGCCGCCCCACCAGCCTGCACCCCGAGTGCCCCGACGTCGCCCGCCTCGGGCCCACGCCGGCGGACGGCGCGGTCCGGGCCCTGGCGGAGCGGGTGGCCGCCGACGCCGAGACCCGCACCGACGTGTGGCGTCACGGCTTCTCCCGTCGCCGCTTCCTCGCGGGCCTGGGCGCGACCGGCGTCGCCGCCCTGGGCAGCCAGCTCGTGACCGCCCGCGCCTCCTACGGTCAACCGGGGGCCACCGGCACCCTGGTGGTGGTGTTCCTCCGGGGCGGGCTCGACGGCCTGTCCGCGATCGTCCCCGCCGGCGACCCCCACCTCGCCGCGGCGCGGCCCCGCATCGCCGTGCCGGCCGGTGCGCTCCTGCCACTCGACCGCGGTTTCGGCCTCCACCCCGCACTGGCGCCGCTCCACCAGCTGTGGGCCCGTGGGCAGTTCACCGCGGTCCCCGCCGTGTCGACGCCCGACCTGTCCCGCAGCCACTTCCAGGCCCAGGACTGCCTCGAGCGGGGCGGCTCGTCCACCGGAGCCACCGAGGGCTGGCTCGACCGCGTGCTCGATCACCTGGGCCCGGGTACGACGTTCCGCAGCCTCGCGGTGGGCAACACGACCCCCCGGTCGCTGGTCGGCGATCAGGCAGCGCTGGCCTTCCGGGGCGTCGAGGGGTTCAAGCTGGGCGTCGGCGAGGGCGAGTTCGCGATCCGCACCGCCCAGGCGCTGGCCTCGCTGTACACCGGCCTCGACCATCCGATGGCGGTGGACGCGGCGATGACGCTCGACGGCCTCGCGATCACCGCGCGGGTGGCGGCGACCGACGCACCGCCCGGCGTCGCCTATCCCGACGGCCAGCTCGGCGACCGGCTCGGCGAGCTCGCGCGCCTGATCAAGTCCGACGTCGGCGTGCGCGTCGCCTGCGTCGACGTCGGCGGCTGGGACATGCACACCAACCTCGGCACGCTCGACGGCGGGGCGATGAAGCAGCAGCTCACGTCGTTGGGGTCGACCCTCGGGGCCTTCGCCCAAGACCTCGGCCCGCGCCTCGACCAGGTCACCGTGGTCGTGATGACCGAGTTCGGGCGGCGGGTCGAGCAGAACGCCAACGCCGGCACCGACCACGGGCACGGCGCCGCGGTGATGCTGCTCGGCGGCGGCCTGGCGGGTGGCACGATCCACGGCAACTGGCAGGACCTCGCGCCGGACGCTCTCGACCACGGCGACGTGCCCGGATGGAACGACTACCGCGACGTGCTGTCCGAGGTGGTGGCGGGCCGGCTCGGGCTGGGCGCCGACGCCCTGGCTGCGGTGTTCCCCGACCACCGGGCCCAGCCGGTGGGCGTCATGGCCTGATCGTCCGCCGACGCTGTCGGGGCATCGGAGACCACGGAATGCGTGGCCCGTCCCCGGCGTTACGTACGATGGTGCAGCGGTCCGCGCCCCGGCGCGCACCGCTCTCCCAGCCGAGGAACGAGGAGATACCGCTTGGCGAAGACAAAGGACGACGCATTCATCCTCGAGGGGCGCACCGAAGAGGCGCTCAAGGGTGGTCACTTCCGCATCGCGCTCGACAACGGGCACACGGTGCTGGGCCACCTCAGCGGCAAGATGCGCAAGAACCGCATCCGCATCCTGCCGGGCGACCGGGTGCAGGTCGAGGTGTCCGCCTACGACCTCAGCCGCGGGCGCATCACGTACCGATACAAGTAGCCCGGCCTCCGCCGCAGGTACAGTGTCGGGCAGACCGGTCGCGCGGATCGGTTCGCGACGGAGAAGAGAGATCATTGGCTACAGGTACCGTGAAGTTCTTCAACGCGGAGAAGGGCTTCGGCTTCATCTCCCGTGAAGATGGCGACGACGTGTTCGTGCACTTCTCGAACATCCAGGCCGAGGGCTACAAGACCCTCAACGAGGGCCAGACGGTCGAGTTCGACATCGGCCCCGGCCGGAAGGGTGACGAGGCCCAGAACGTCCGCGTGATCTGACGCACCACAGCCCACGTCACGTCGTCGAACCGCCGGCTCGCGCCGGCGGTTCGTCAGTTTTCGGGCCGGTCCGTCCTGGTGCGCAACATGTTTCGCACGCGGAGGCGACAACGCCACGGAGAGTGGCTAGCGTGTCGGCGGGCAGATGATGCACGACACCGAGATCTCGGACGTCGTCCTCGCGGCGGGACAGGGTGAGCACTGGGCGCTCACCGAGCTCTTCCGCGCCTACCAGCCCCGCCTGCTGCGGTACCTGCGCAGCCAGTGCCCGGAGGCAGCCGAGGACATCGCCAGCGAGGTGTGGATCGGCGTCGCCCGCACGATCGGCAACTTCCACGGCGACGAGGCGGGCTTCCGGGGGTGGCTGTTCACGATCGCCCGGAGACGCCTGATCGAGCATCGGCGGCGGATGGCGCGCCAACGCACGCAGGCCCTGCCCCGAGACCTGTTCGAGACCCCCTCGCCCCTGGCCGACGGCGGTGACCCGGCGGGTGCCCTGCTCGACCGGGTGGGGGCGCAGGGCGCGGTGGACGAGCTGGTCGCCGAGCTGTCGCCCGAACAGGCCGAGGCGGTTCTGTTGCGGGTGGTGGCCGGCCTTCCGGTCGACCAGGTCGCCGAGATCATGGGCCGCTCTCCGGGCTCGGTGCGGGTGCTGTGCCATCGGGCCCTGCGCCGACTGGCCATCCAGCTCGGCGGCGAGGTGCGCACCGCATGACGGTCGACCGCGACGCCCTCTGGGCCGACATGGTGCAGTTCGACCCGCCGACCGCGGACCGGGTGTGGGACGGCGACGTGTCCGATCCCGACGCGCCGGGGTGGTACGGCCAGCTCGGCGACCTCATCCACCGGGCGCGGGGCCCGGCCGAGACCGACGAGCTGGTCGACGAGCCGGTCCTCGTGGACACGATGCGTCGCGCCAGCCTGGGTGCCGCGCTGGTGGCCCTGCCCCGTCGCCCGCAGGTCCGCACGGTCGGGCGAGTCGTGGCGATGAAGGCCACGGCCGCCGTGACCGCGGTCAGCATGGTCGGCGTCGCCGCCGCCGCGACCACCGGCATCGTTGCTTCGGTGGTGGTGCCGGCGTTCAACGAGAAGGTCCTCCCGGCCATCCAGGCGCACGTGCTCCCCGCGGAGGAGACGCTCGATCCGCCCCGGGACGCGGGCGGGCCGCCGTCGGCGACGTCCCTGCACCCGGACGATCCGGGCTGCACCACAGACGGGGTCGTCTGCACGGCGCCGGGCGCGCCCGTCGTGGTCGGGCCGGCGCCCGCCTCCGCGCTCACCACGGCGATCGCCGCCGAGCCGACCAGCGACGCACCGTCGACGTCCACCACCGCGTCGACCACGGCGTCGACGGCGACGACCGAGGCGGTGTCCGCCGTTCCGGCGCCGGTCGTGGCCGCCGACCCCGCGCCGGTCGACGCGGCGCCCGTCGATCCGGGCCCGGTCGACGCCACCCCGTTCGTCGAGCCCGCGCCCGATCCGGCGCCGGCCGATCCCCCACCGGCCGATCCCCCACCCGCCGACCCCGCGCCGGTCGATCCCGCGCCGGTCGATCCTCCGCGGTCCGACCCCGCACCCGTCGTCCCCGCGCCGGTCGATCCCCCAGCCGCCGACCCCGGCGCAGCCGCCCCGGCCCCGGTCGATCCCGGACCGCCCAGCACCCCACCCGGTTCCCCCGACCCTGGTGCAGCGGCGGCCGTCGCCACCCCCGGTCCCCCCGTCCAGGCCGCGGCCCGCGCTCCCGCACCGACACCGGCCGCCGACGCCGCGGCCAGCGTCCCCGACCCGACACCCGCCGCCGACGCCGCGGTCGACGCCGACCCGACACCGGGTCCCCCCGACCACGCCGCCGCCCACGCCCCCGCCCCGGCACCGGGACCCCCCCACGACGCCGCCCACGCCCCCAACGCCGCCACCCCGACGCCCGGACCCCCCGACCACGGCGCCGCCAACGCCGCCACCCCGACGCCCGGACCCCCCGACCACGGCGCCGCCAACGCCCCCACCCCCACACCCGGACCCCCCGACCACGCCGCCGTGCCTGGTCAGCCGGGCTGACGCAGCACCCTGCGCGTCGGCCGCGCTTCCCACCGTGCCAGCAGCGGCCGCGACCCCCGTTCCCGGCGGCTGATCTCCCGCTCGCAGGCAGTTCGCGCGGCACGACAGGCCTCCGGTCGGGCATGATCTCGGCGCGGCGCACGCCGTGGGCTTTTGGCGGAGCCAAGGGGGGAGGACCGATGGGCTCTGGGGACGAGGGGGGTCGCGCGTCGCGATGGACGACCGCTCGCGCCGAGTCCGGCGCGCCCTCGGCCGCTGACGACCCCGGCGTCGACGACGTCGAGGCACGCACGTCGGCGGCGGCGCGGGCCTTCGCCGCGCTCGGGTTGTCCGGCGGTTCCGCCGACGGGTCCGTCGCCGACCCCGGGGTCGCGGCCGACGTCGGCGGCGGCGAGTCGGCACCACTGCGCCCCGACGCCGTCCTGCGGGGCCGGCGCTTCGCCGTGCCGCCCGCCGACCCCCGGGACCTGTCCGACGAGGCCCAGCGCCTGGCGGACGATCGGCGCCGAGCCGAACGCCGGCGCCTCGCCGAGGAGCGGCGCCAGTCCGAGCGCGAGGCCGTGGCAACCCCGCCGCCCCCGGCCGACGCCCCCGCGGAGCGCGCCGCGGCGCCGACCCGGGCGGCCCCGCCCCCGGCCCGCCGCCGCGACCGCGCCCTGCTGCACCTGACCGCGCTGGCCGCGGCGAGCGGCGCGCTCGTCGCCCCGGTCACGTGGTCGCTCGCGGTCGCACTGGGTGCGCTGGCGGGGGTCACGATCCGGTCGGTCGTCGACCATGGCCCCGACCTCGGTGGCCTGATCGGCCGCGGCGCACGGCGGGCGGCCGGCTGGCTCCGCCCCCGGTCGCTGGTCTGGCTGCCGGTGCTCGCGGCACGGACGGTGATCATCGCCGTCGTCGTTCCCGCCACCGTCTGGGCGATCGGCTGGGTCGTCGCCGAGGGGACCGACGGGGCGCTCGTCGCCGCCCGGGCCGGCATGTGGGCCGACGGCTTCCGCACAGCGGCAGCGATCGTGTGCTTCATGCTCGTGGCGGGCATCGGCGACGCCCGCCACCGGCGTGCGGCCCTGCTGCGGCGGGCGGTGGGCGACCCGACGACGGCGGCCGTCGTCGCCGGCGTCGCCGGCGCCGTCGTGCTCGTCGCGGTCCTGGTCGTGCCGCGGGCCGGGGCCGGGCCGATCTCGGGGCTGGACGGCCTGGCCTGGGTGCCCGGCCCGCTCCGCGGGACGGTCGACCGCGCCCGCGACAGCGTGGTGCGGGCCGAGCTGCAGGAGGTGACCGACTGCCTGTCGAGTCGCCAGGACCTGAGCTGGCGGGCCATCTACACGTCCGCCAACCCCGTCGCGTCCGACGACGTGGCCCGGCTGGCCACGCGGACGGGCGACCCGTCCGCCGCCGAGGTGGCGACCGCGGCGGCAGCGCTGCACGACATGCTGGCGCCCTGGGTCGACACGATCGTGATCGAGGCCGGCGACGTCACGCTGGCCGAGATCGACCGCGGCGAGATCCGGGCCGACCGGCCGCTCGCCGACGGCTCGGGGCTGCCCTCCGCGGCCGTCTCCGGCCGCGACCTCGTGGACCAGGGCGCAGGCGATCTCGACCGCGCCACGGCCCGGGCGTGCGCGTCGGCCATCACCCCCTGACCCGCTCGGGGCGCCTCCTGTCCGGCACCCCTCACCCCCGGGGGGTGATCCCGGTGCGGGTCGCCGCCCGCACGATGCGTCGTGTCCGGCGCCGACCGGGCTCCGGTGAGGGAGGCACGACCAAGATGGCGACCACACAGAGGCGCAGCGGCTGGGTGACGTTCACCGGCCTGCTCGCCGGCATCGTGGCGATCTACAACATCCTGAGCGGCATCGCCGCCATCGCCGAGGACGACCTGACCGAGAGGGCGGGCGAGGTGCTCTACGGCGTCGACATCTCGGCGTGGGGCTGGTTCTGGCTGCTGCTCGGCATCGTCCAGCTCGTGACGGCCGGGCTGATCCTGGCCCGCAACCCGATCGGCCAGATGCTCGGGCTCGTCTGGGCGTTCATCGGGGCGTCCCTGTCGGTGTTCGTGATCTTCGTCTTCCCGCTGTGGGCGCTGGCCGTGCTCGGCGTGAACCTCGGCGTCATCTGGGCGCTGACGGCCCACACGGACGAGTTCGACGCCACCTACGACTGACCCCCCGACGCTCCCGGGGTCGGCGCGGCGGCACCGGCCCCGAGGTCGTCGAGCAGCGCACGCACCGCGGCGGCCGAGTGGTGGCGCCAGAGGGCGACCGCGTCGCCCTCTGGCGGCCGGTCGGACAGCGCGTCCAGCGCCGCCGCGAACCGCACCCGCTGGGCGTCCACCAGGGGGCGGACATCGACGCCCAGCCGCCCGGCGACGACGAGCTTGAGCATCAGGGCGCTGCGCACGTCGCGCAGGTGCGGGACCGGCTCGCGCAACCACGTGAGCAGGCGCTCGCGCCCGTCGGCGGTCGGCGCCACGACCTGGCGGGGCGGCCCGCCCTCACCGGGCTGGGGACCCTGCGCCTCGGCGAGGCCGAGGGCGACGAGGCGGTCGAGCGCCCGGTAGACGAGCTGGCGGGGCACCCGCCACACCGACCCGAGCTCGGACCCCGGGTCGAGCTCACCGGCGATGTCGTACCCGTGCCGGGGCCGCTCGACGAGGCAGGCGAGCACGGCCCACTCGTTGAGCGACAGCGAGGCCCGGCGCGCCATGCGCCACCCTGCCACGCCCGGGGTCGTGACGGCGGGCTCGTCCGGGCGCTCCGGTCGACGGGGCCGTGGCGGGAGGGGCGGCCCCGCCGGACTAGTGTCACTGCAACTAGTGCGGCCGCCGGCCATGGCCCCCGGCGGCCGGAGCGCACGGGAGCCGTCGATGACCACCACCCTCACCCGCCGCCTGCTCGCATCGTGGCTGTGCCTGGGGCTCGTCGGGGCGGCCGCCTGCGGCGACGACGGTGGCGACGATGCGTCGACGAGGACCACAGGGGCGACCGCGTCCGACCTCGACGGTTCGATCACGGTCTTCGCCGCGGCCTCGCTCACCGACGCCTTCGGCGAGGCCGGCGACGCCTTCACCGAGGCCCACCCCGGCGTCACCGTCGAGCTCAACCTCGCGGGGTCGCAGGCCCTGCGCGAGCAGATCCTGGCCGGGGCCCCCGCCGACGTCTTCGCCGCCGCGAACACCTCGAACATGGACCAGGTGGTCGACGCCGGAGCGGCCGACGAGCCCGAGGTCTTCGCCCGCAACTCCCTCGAGATCGCGGTCCCGGCCGGCAACCCCGCCGACGTCGGGGGCCTCGACGCCTTCGGCGACGCCGACCTGCTCATCGGGCTGTGCGCGGCCGAGGTGCCGTGCGGCGACTTCGGCCGTGAGGTCCTCGCCGCCGCGGGGGTCACCCCCGCCCCCGACACCGAGGAGCCCGACGTGCGCAGCCTGCTCACCAAGGTCGCGGCGGGCGAGCTCGACGCCGGCATCGTCTACCGCAGCGACGTCCTGGCCGCGGGCGTCGAGGTCGAGGGCATCGAGATCCCCGCCGACGTCAACGTCGTGGCCGACTATCCCGTCGCCACGCTCACCGGGTCCGGCGAGCCCGAGGTCGCGGCGGCGTTCGTCGAGTTCCTGCTCAGCGACGACGGGCAGGCCATCCTCGAGTCGTGGGGGTTCGACCCGGCGTGACCGACCGACGGCGGCGTGGCGGCTCGCGCCCGCCCTGGGCGCTCGTCCCCCTCGCCGCGGTCACGCTCGTGTTCCTGGTGGTGCCGTTCGTGGCGCTGCTGCAGCGGGCCCCGTGGTCCTCCCTCGGCGACCGGCTGACCGATCCCGTCGTCACCGAGGCCCTGCGGCTGTCGCTCGTCAGCGCGTTCGCGGCCACCGGCCTGTCGCTCGTCGGCGGGGTGCCGCTGGCGTGGATGCTGGCCCGCACCGACTTCCCCGGCCGGTCGCTCGTGCGGGCGGTCGTCATCCTGCCGATGGTGCTGCCCCCGGTGGTGGGGGGCGCGGCGCTGCTCTTCGCCTTCGGGCGTCGCGGCCTGCTGGGCGGGCCCGTCTACGACGGCACCGGGTTCCTGCTGCCGTTCTCGATCTGGGGCGTGATCGCCGCCAACACCTTCGTCGCGCTCCCGTTCCTGGTGGTGACCGTCGAGGCCGGCCTGCGCGGCGCGGACCGCCGCTACGAGGACGCGGCCGCCACGCTGGGGGCGAGCCGCTGGACCGTGTTCCGGCGGGTCACGTTGCCCATGGCCACGCCGTCGATCGTGGCCGGCGCCGTGCTGTGCTGGGCGCGGGCTCTCGGCGAGTTCGGCGCCACGGTCACGTTCGCGGGGAACCTCCAGGGCCGCACGCAGACCATGCCGCTCGCCGTCTTCCTGGCGCTCGAATCCGATCGGGAGGCCGCGATCGCGCTGTCGCTGGTGCTGGTGGCGGTGTCGCTGGCGGTGCTCGTGCCCCTGCGCGACCGCTGGCTGGCGGGCTGACGCCGTGCTCCGGGCAGACGTGCAGGTGCGGCTCGGGACCCTCGACCTCGACGCCGAGGTCGACGTCGACGACGGCGAGGTCGTCGCCGTCGTCGGGCCCAACGGCTCGGGCAAGACCACCCTGCTGCGGGCGGTCGCCGGGCTCCAGCCGCTCGACGCGGGGCGCATCGCCGTCGGCGCGAGGGTGCTCGACGATCCCGCCGCCGGCGTGTTCGTGCCCACGTCGGACCGGCCGATCGGACTCGTCTTCCAGGACCACCTGCTGTTCCCGCGCCTGACGGCGCTCGACAACGTGGCGTTCGGCCTCCGGGCGCAGGGACTGCGGCGGGCCGAGGCGCGGGACCGGGCGGCCGGACTGCTCGACCGCGTCGGCCTGGCCGACCAGGCCCGCGCCCGCCCGTCGGCGCTGTCCGGCGGCCAGGCGCAGCGCGTCGCCCTCGCCCGGGCGCTCGCCACCGAGCCGCAGGTCCTGCTGCTGGACGAGCCCCTGGCCTCGCTCGACGCCCGCACCCGGCTGCGCACCCGGGCCGAGCTGCGGCGTCACCTCGCGACGTTCCCGGGGGCCCGCCTGCTCGTGACCCACGATCCGGTCGACGCGCTCGTGCTCGCCGACCGCCTCGTGGTCCTCGAGGACGGCCGGGTCACCCAGTCCGGCACCACCGCCGAGGTCGCCCGGCGCCCACGCTCGGCGTACGCCGCCCACCTGGTGGGCGTGAACCTGCTCCGGGGCCGAGCCTCGGGCGACCGGACCGTCCGCCTCGACGGCGGCGTCGACCTGGTCGTCGCCGAACCGGTGCCTGCCGGCGAGGTGGCCGTGGCCGTCCGCCCCCAGGCCGTGGCGCTGCACCGGGCCCGGCCCGAGGGCAGCGCCCGCAACGCCTGGTCGGCCCGGGTCGTCGGGCTCGAGGCCGACCACGACCGGGTGCGGGTCGAGGTCACGGCCGGATCCGCCGCCACGGTCGTCGCCGAGGTCACCGCGGCCGCGGTGGCCGACCTCGACCTGGTCGAGGGCACCGAGCTGTGGGCCTCGGCGAAGGCCGTCGACGTGGCCGTCTACGCCCTCTGAGCGCTCCGCCCGCCCCGGACGTGACACACGGCACGTACCGAGTGCGACACGCGACGCACCAGGTCAGCGGCCTGCAAGCGGGCCGCAACCGGCGTGCAAGTCCCCGGTCGCACCCTGCGGTCCATGGAGACGATCCCCCGTGCTCTCCGACGCCGTGACCTGATCGACCTCGCCGACGACGACGCGGTCGACGGCTCGCTCGTCGGAGCCAAAGCCGCCAACCTCGCCCGTGCCCGGCGCGCCGGCCTCCCCGTCCTCCCGGGCGTGGTGCTGTCGACCGCCTGGGACCACCGGGGCTGGTCCCACCCGTCCCGCTCCGAGAGCGGGCCCGCCCGTGCCGCCTGGGACGCCCTCGGCGACGCCGGCGGGCGCCGCCTCGTCGTGCGGTCGTCGTCGACCAACGAGGACGGCGGGTCGTCGTCGATGGCCGGCGTGTTCGAGTCCGTCCTCGACGTCACGACCTGGACGAGCTTCGTCGAGGCCGTCGACACCGTCCTCGCCTCGGGCGCCCGGGCCGACGTCGTCGGCGCCCACATGGCCGTGCTCGTGCAGCCCCAGCTGGCCCCCCGGTGGGGCGGCGTGCTGTTCGCCGCGGACCCCGTGTCCGGGCGCACCGACCGCGTGCTGCTCGCCGCGGTCGAGGGCGGCCCCGACCGGCTGGTCAGCGGGCTCGACGACGGCTGGACGGCCGTCCTGTCCCCCCGTGGGCGCATCCTCGAGCACCGCGGCGGGGCCGAGCTGCCGCTCGGCCGCCCCGCCCTGCGGGCGCTCGCCAAGCTGGCGGCCACCGCCAGCGCCGCGTTCGGCGGCCCGCAGGACATCGAGTGGGCGATCGACCACGACGGCACCGTCTGGCTGCTGCAGAGCCGGCCGATCACGACCCCGACCGGCAAGCCGGGCGGCCCGGTGCTCGGCACCGGCCCGCTGGCCGAGACGTTCCCCGAGCCGCTGAGCCCGCTGGAGTCCGACCTGTGGCTGGCGCCGATGGGCGAGGGCCTCGACCACGCCCTACGGCTGACGGGTACCGCCGCCCCCCGGGCGCTGAAGCGCTCGGCGGTCGTGCGGGAGATCGACGGCTGGGCCGTCGCCGACCTCGACCACCTGGGCGAGGCGCCCGTGCGGCACAAGGTGCTGCGCAAGCTCGACCCGCGTCCGCCGGCCCGCCGCCTGCGCGCCGCCTGGCGCACCGGCCGGCTGGCCCGCGCCCTCCCCGCACTCGCCCGCGACGTGGTCGAGCAGGTCGACGACGACCTGGCCGACGTGGGACGCGTCGAGGACCTGTCCAACGGCGCCCTCCTCGCCGTCCTCGACAACGGCCGTCTCGCCCTCCGGGCGCTGCACGGCTACGAGGCGCTGGCGGGCATGCTCGTGCCCGACACCGGCGAGGGCGCCACCGCGGCGGCGCTCGCCCTGGCGGCGCTGGCCGAGGCCCATGCCGAGGGCGTCGACCTCGACGACCTCGTCGAGACCGACCCGGTCGTGCTGGCCCTGTCGCCGCCGCAGGTGGGCGGTCGCCCCGCCTTCGCGGCACCGGCGACCACGCCCGCCGAAGACGGCCGCCCGCCCGCTCCCGCCGGGCCCGTCGCCTCCAGCGACGAGTCGGTGGTCCGCGAGGCGCTGCGCCTGCGGGCCCGGTGGGTCCAGGAGCTCATGGCCCGCGCCGCCTGGGAGCTCGGGCACCGCCTCGAGAGCGTGGGCGTCCTCCCCGACCAGGCCTCGGTGCGGCTGCTGGACGGCGACGAGCTGCGCACCGCCACCCGCACCCGGTACATCCCGGCCGACCTCGACGACCGTGTCGACCCGGCGATCGACCGGCCCCGGCCCCTCCCGGCCCGGTTCCGGCTGACGGCCGACAACACCCCGGTGGCACTGACCTCGGGCTCGGCCGACGGCGGCGTGGGCGCCGGCGGCGGCACGGCCTCGGGGCCGGTGCACGTCGGCGACGACCCGCCCGTCGGCTCGGTGCTGGTCGTGACCCACCTCGACCCCCGGCTGGCGCCCGTGGTGGGCCGCCTGGCCGGTCTCGTGGCCGAGACGGGCAGCCCGCTCAGCCACCTGGCGATCCTCGCCCGCGAGCACGGCGTGGCCACCGTCGTCGGCCATGCCGGCGCGACCGAGCGCTACTCGCCCGGGCAGGTCCTGGAGGTCGACGGCGGCGCCGGCGGGGTCCGCGTGCTCGACCACGTGGTGCCGGCCGCCGCTCCCCCGGCCGCCGGTCCGGTGCCCGCGGGTGCCGATCCGGTGCCCGCGGCCGACCGACACACCGTCATCGACCTGACCACCCGGGCGCCGGCCCCGTCGGCCCCGGCGTCCCCGGGCGACGACCAGCACTCCTCCACCGTGATCCCGATCGGAGCCCGGCGATGACCACCCGACTGATCCGCACCGTCCTCGGCGGCCTGACCCTGGCCGCCTCGGGCGCCTACACGTTCGTCTACCTCTACCGGTGGGAGTGGAACCGGGCCCTGATGTCGGCCGCCATCTTCATCGCCGCCGAGGTGGCGGTCATGGGGTCGCTGCTGTCACAGCGCCTGAAGGTCGTGTCCGAGCGACTGGACGCCGCCGACACCCGGCCGACCGCCCGGGTCGTGCGCCTCGAGCGCATCCGCACCTCGGCGCCGCCGCCCCGGAAGTCGTTCGCATGGCTGGCCAAGCCCGAGCAGATGAACGTCTTCGTCCCCGTCCTCATGGGGGCGGGCGTGCTGATGTCCGGCCTGGCCTGGGTGGTCGAGCGCATCGCCCGCGCCACGGTCACCCCGGTCGCCGAGCGGGGCCTCGCCGCCCAGCTCGACGGTCTGGCGCTGCCGGTCCACGGGTTCACCGCCGCCGAGCGGGAGCCGATCGACCTGCTGCGGGGACCCGTCGGGAGGCGGCCGTGAAGGCGATCGCGGGCCTCGTCGCCGCCGTGCTCCTCGTCGTCGGCGTCATGGCGCTCGCCGACCTGACCCAGAACCGTCCCGACCCGGTGGTCGAGGGCAGCACGACGACCATCGACTTCGACGTGGCGACCCGGCGCTACGACGGCACCGAGCTCACCGCGGCGCAGAGCCTGTGGGCGGTGTGCCAGGCGACGGTGTCCGGTGACAAGTCCCCGGTCACCGAGGCGAACGACCACTTCACCGTGACCGTGAGCCCGGCGTTCGGCGAGAACGGCGAGAAGCGCCTCGCCGGGTGCATCGAGGACGCGACGGTCGACCGGGTCGTCGGCCACGTCGTGCAGCTGCCCTCGGCCTGACACGGGATCGGTCGGGCCGAGCGGGGCGGGTCGCCACGGCGGCCCGCCCCGCCGCGTCGACAACCCGTTCTGGCGTCTGTCACCGCGCTGGGCCGCGGTGAGAGACGCCAGAAGCGGTTGTCAGGGGGCGAGTCGCTGGCCCCGCCGGCGGATCCGGTACCACCGGTAGCCGTAGCCCTCGAGGGTCAGCACCAGGCGGGCGTCCTCGAGGCCGATCTCGCCCGTCCCGTCCAGCAGGTCGTCGGCGCCCGCGACGTCGTCGACGCCGTCGAGGGCGACCTCGACGCGGCAGGGCTCGGCGGCGAAGTTGTGCAGCGCCACCACGGTCGAACCGTCCCAGTCGCAGCGGTGGACCAGCACCGACGCCGGCTCGCTGGGCACGACGCTCCAGGTCCCCAGCCCCAGCTCGGGCGTCTCGCGCCGGCGCCGCATCAGCCGCTCGAACCAGTTGAGCAGCGACCCGGGGTCGCGCCGCTGCTGCGCCACGTTGACGGCCAGCGGGCCGAACTCACCCTCGGTCACGGGGTTGGGGAACGCCGCCGCGTCCGCGGTCGAGAAGCCGGCGCCCGGCTCGTCGCTCCACTGCATGGGGGTGCGCACCGCCTGCCGGTCGGGCGCCGCCAGGTTCTCGCCCATCCCGATCTCCTCGCCGTAGAACAGCACCGGCGTCCCGGGGAGCGAGAACAACAGGCTGTAGGCCATGCGCAACCGGGCCGGGTCGCCGCCGAGCATCGGCGGGAGGCGGCGGCGCAGCCCGCGGCCGAACAGCTGCATGTCCTCGTCGGGGCCGAAGGCCTCGAACACCTCCTCGCGCTCGGCCTTCGACAGCTGGTCGAGGGTGAGCTCGTCGTGGTTGCGCAGGAACGTCGCCCACTGCGAGTCGAACCGGACCGGCGGCAGGTCGCCCAGGGCCTCCTCGACCGGCGAGGCGTCGCCGCGGGCGAGGGCCAGGTAGATGCGCTGCATCACCGAGAAGTTGAACAGCAGGTGCAGCTCGTCGCCGTCCTCGTCGCCGAAGAACTCGCGCTGCTGGGCCGGGGGCAGGTTCACCTCGCCCAGCAGGATCGCCTCGCCGTGCCGGCGCTGGAGGAACGACCGCAGGTCCTTCAGGTAGCGGTGGGGGTCGACGTCGGGCGCGCTCTCGATGCCGTCGAGCTCGATGAGGAACGGCACCGCGTCGACCCGGAACCCGCTCACACCCAGCTGGAGCCAGAAGCCCATGATGCGGGCGATCTCCTCGCGCACCGCCGGGTGGACGATGTTCAGGTCGGGCTGGTGACGGAAGAAGCGGTGCAGGTAGTACTGCCGGGCCTTCCGGTCGTAGGACCACACGCCCCCCTGCTGGCCGGGGAACACCTCCTCGAGCGTCTCGTCCTCGGGACGCTCGTCGGCCCACACGTACCAGTCGCGGTAGGGCGAGCCCGGGTCGGACCGCGCCGCCTGGAACCACGGGTGCTGGTCGGACGTGTGGTTCACGACCAGGTCGATGATCACCCGCAGGCCCCGGTCGCGGGCCGTGCGCACGACCTCGACGAACTGGCCGAGGGTGCCGAGCCGGGGATCGACCCCGTAGAAGTCGGTCACGTCGTAGCCGTCGTCGCGGTCGGGAGTCGGGTGGAACGGCATCAGCCACAGCGTCGACACGCCGATGCCGGCCAGGTAGTCGATGCGGTCGACCAGCCCGGTGAGGTCGCCCACCCCGTCGCCGTCGCCGTCGAGGAACGTCTCGACGTCGAGGCAGTACACGACGCCGTTCTTCCACCACTGGTCGCTGGTGAACTGGAGGCCCATCAGACCCGCCCGCCGATCTCGGGCAGCACCTCGGCCCCGAACACCTCGAGGAAGCGCTCCTGGGGACGGGGGACCTGGTGGAGGAAGACCTGGTCGACGCCCAGGTCCAGCACCTCGTGGATCCACGCCGCGTGCTGCTTCGGGTCGGACGACACCAGCACGCTGCCGCGCACGTCGTCCGGGCGCACGTGGGTGGCGGCCAGCTCGAACTGCTCGACGGTCTCGAGATCGGCCATCAGGGCCGAGTCGAACACGTTGGTCCTCCACTGGTCGTGGGCGCCCGCCAGCGCCTCGTCGTCGGTCGGGGCCCACGCCACCTTGACCTGCACCGAGATCGGCTTGCCCTCGCCCCCGCCCTCGCGGAACGCGTCCAGCACCGGTCGCAGGCGCTCGGGCGGCATGTGCACGGTGATGAGCCCGTCGGCCCACGACCCGCACCAGCGGGCCGTCTCCTCGCTCAGCGCAGCGCCGATCAGGGGCACGGGCACGGTGGGGCGGGTCCACAGCCGGGCGCGATCGACGCGCACGTGATCGTCGCGGCTCACCTCCTCGCCCGCCAGCAGGTCGCGGATCACCTCGACGCAGGCGAGCAGCCGGGCGTTGCGATCGGCCTTCGCCGGCCACCGGTCGCCCGTCACGTGCTCGTTCGACGCCTCACCGGACCCGAGGGCCACCGACAGCCGCCCCGGGTACATCTCGCCGAGCGTGGCGATCGCCTGGGCGATGATCGCCGGGTGGTACCGCTGGCCGGGAGCGTTGACCACGCCGAAGGGCACGGACGTCGCCTGCATGGCGGCGCCGAGCCACGCCCAGGCGAACCCCGACTGGCCCTGAGCTCGGCTCCAGGGCGTGAGGTGGTCGGACGACGACACGGCCCCGAACCCCGCCGCCACCGCCCGCTCCGCCAGTCCGAGCAGGGCGCTCGGCGGGTGCTGCTCGTGCGAGGCGTGGTACCCGATGACGGTCATCTGTCAAGGCTTCCCCCTCGCCGGCCGGCCGATACGGGAGTCCCGAAAGCTTCTGGCGTCTCTCACCGCGCGATGCCGCGGTGAGAGACGCCAGAAGGTGTGCGGTTGGTGACCCACGTCGACTTTCCGTGGCGGTTCCGTACGCTCAGGTGATGCGCATCCTGGTGACCGGCGCGACCGGGTTCATCGGCGGGCACCTCGCCCACCGGTTGGAGGACGAGGGCCACGACGTCGCGGCGATGACCCGGCACCCCGAGTCGTACGTGGGCGGCGGGGCCGCGGTCGCGGGCGACGTGGCCGACGAGGAGAGCCTTCGCGCCGCCCTCGACGGCGTGGACGTGGCCTACTACCTCGTCCACTCGCTCGCGGAGGGCGACTTCGTGCGCCGCGACCGGGAGGGGGCCCGCAACTTCGCCGCCGCCGCGTCGCGAGCGGGGGTCGACCAGGTCGTGTACCTCGGCGGGCTGGGCGACGAGTCCGACGACCTCTCCGCCCACCTGCGCAGCCGCCGCGAGGTCGAGCGCATCCTGCTCGAGGGCGCCCCCACGACCGCGCTGCGGGCCGGCATCGTCATCGGCGACGGCAGCATCAGCTGGGAGATCCTCCGCCAGCTCGTCGACCGGTTGCCCGCGATGGTCACCCCTCGGTGGGTGCAGACGCGCACCCAGCCGATCGCCCTCGACGACGCCCTCGTGTACCTCTCCGGGGTCGCCGGCCGGCCCGAGGCCGTCGGTCGCGTCTACGAGATCGGCGGGCCCGAGGCACTGACGTACCGCGACATGCTGCTCACGGTCGCCCGGATGACCGGGCGCCGCCGGGCCATCGTGCCCGTGCCCGTGCTCTCGCCCGGCCTGTCCTCGTGGTGGCTGCGCCTGGTCACCGACGTCGACCTGGCCACGGCGCGCTCGCTGGTCGACTCGATGACCAACGAGGTCGTGGTCACCGACCGGTCGATCGAGGACCTGGTCGACCACCGTCCCATGGGCTTCCGCACCGCGGCGGAGAAGGCTCTCGACGCCCGGGCCGACCGGCTCGAGGCGGCCGAGGCGAGCCCCGACGCCGGTCCACGCACCTGACATCCCCCTCGGCCTCGATGGACCTCGTCCGGCTGCTGACCCCCTCGTCCGAGGCACCCCACGCCGAGCCGACGCCGGTCGTGCGCCGGCGCCGCACGGTCGTCGCCGTCACGCTGGTGGTCGGCACGGGCCTGCTGGCCGCCACCCTGGCCGTCCCCGCCGGGTCCGACCTGTTCACGCTGCTGGGACTGCTCGTCGCCGCCACCTGGATCGGGGGCAGCCTGCTGTCGGGTCCGCTCCACCTCGGGCGGCGGGGAGGGGCGCTGACGGGACGTCGGGAGGTGGTCGGCCCCATCGTGCTCGGCGTCGTGGCCTACCTGGGGTTCCTCGTCGTCTCGCTCGTCGCCCGCGAGGTGCCCGGGCTGGGCGGCGCGCTCGACTCGATCCTCGGCAAGGCCGACGCCGGGCCCCTCGCCCTCGTGCTGGTCGTGGCCCTCGTGAACGCGGTCGCCGAAGAGGTGTTCTTCCGCGGTGCGCTCCACTCGGCGTTCGGCGGCCGCGACGCGGCCCGCAACGCCACGGTCGTCTACGTCCTCGTCACGGTGGCGACGCTGAACGTGGCCCTGGTCGCGGCCGCGGCGGTGATGGGCACGGTGTTCGCTCTCGAACGGATGTCGACGCGGGGCATCCTGGCGCCGATCCTGACCCACGTGACCTGGTCGACGCTCATGCTGCTCGCGCTCCCCCGCTGACCCCCGCGCCCGGCCTCACCCCCGCCGGCCGTGCAGGCCGTCCGTCCGGCGGTCGAACCGGCTGACCACCTCGACGTGGGGCGTCTGGGGGAAGGCGTCGACCACGGTCGCATCGACCAGGTCGTAGCCCGCCCCGGCCAGCAGCCGGGCGTCGCGGGCCAGCGCACCGGCGTCGCAGCTCACGAGCACCAGGCGCGGGGCGCGGGCGGCCCGCACGGCGCGCACCCCGCGCCGGCCCAGCCCGGTGCGCGGCGGGTCCGCGACCACGACGTCGACGTGGCGGGCGCGCCAGCGACCGACGTCGCTGCGCACGACCCGGGCCGCGCTGCCGGCCAGGTTGACCCGGGCGTCGGCCGCCGCCGAGGGCGAGGCCTCGACGAGCTCGACCCGGGCCCCCCGGCCGACCGTCGCCGCGAACAGGCCGACCCCGCCGTAGAGGTCGGCGACGCGCGCCTGCGGCGCGAGCTCGCCGGCCGCGTCGGCCACCGCCTCGACGAGCGACTCCGCCGCCTCGGGCCCCGACTGGAAGAACGAGCGGGCGGAGACCCGCAGGCGCACGCCCGCCACCTCCTCGTGCAACCAGGCCCGCTTCCCCGCCGCGAGCTGGTCACCGGTGACGACGCGCACACCCTCGGGCACCCGGACGCGGTCGACGTCCACGGGCCCACCCGCGCCGGGCGTGGTCGGGCCCGCGTCGTGTGCCGCGACGGCGGGCGAACCGGCCGAGCCGGGTGCCTCGGGCGCCTCGGGCGAGCCCGGCGCCTCGGACGCCTCGGTCGACGCCTCGGGCGCCACGTCCTCGGACGGTGCCAGGTCGGGCCGGAGGGGCGCCCGGCCGGGGTCGGTCGGGGCGCCGTCGACCACCACCATGCGCTCCCCGGTGCGGGCGCCGGCGCGCACGGTGACCTCGGCGCCGGGCGGGAAGCGGCCGTCGGCCAGCACCTCGGCCACCAGCGGGTGGGCCACCCGGCACCCCGGCACGGCCACCAGGTCGTGGCTGTGGTGGCGGCGGAGCGCGAGCCGGCCGTCGTCGTCGGCCACCGCCCGCACCGTCGTGCGGTACCCGTGCGGCGGAGCGCCGCCGCCCTCGCGCACGCTCGGCCGGTCGACGCCCCCGAGGTGCTCGAGCGCGTCGACCACCATCGCCACCTTCAGCCGGCGCTGGGCGGCGACGTCGACGTGCTGCCAGCCGCACCCCCCGCACCCGGCGGCCACGAAGGGGCAGGGCGGCGCCACCCGGTCGGCCGACGCGTCGAGGACGTCGATCGTGACCGCCCGGGCGTGATCGCGCCGCTCGGCCACGACCTCGGCCCGCACCCGCTCGCCCGGCAGGGCCCCCGCCACGAGCACCACCCGGCCCGACGCCTCGCGGGCGACGCCGTCCCCACCGACGGCGACGGCGGTCACGTGCAGATCCTCGACGGGTGACGACACCCCGTCACCCTAAGGAACCGGCGGGGCGAACCCGTGCGGGCCACTGGCCGGCGCGCCGTGCACGGCACCGGCCGGCAGGTTCGTAGGATGGGGTCGTGGACCTCCCCCGCTCCCCCGCCGAGCGGCCGATCGAGATCGCCCCCTCGGTGCTGCCCGCCGACTTCTCGCGGCTCGGCGACGAGGTCGTCGCCCTCGAGAAGGCCGGTGTCGACCGCATCCAGTGGGACGTGATGGACGGTCGCTTCGTGCCCAACCTCACGTTCGGGCCCGACGTGATCGCCGCCTGCCGGCCGCACGTCACCGTGCCGTTCGAGGCGCACCTCATGGTCGAGGAGCCCGACGCCCTGCTGCCCCGCTACGTCGACGCAGGGTGCGAGCTGCTCATCGTCCACGCCGAGTCGACCAGGCACCTGCACCGGTCGCTCGGCCGGGTCCGCGAGCTGGGCGCACGCGCCGCCGTCGCCCTGAACCCGGCGACCCCGGCCGCGGCCGTCGAGGACGTGCTCGACCTGTGCGCGATGGTGCTGGTGATGACCGTCAACCCGGGCTTCGGCGGGCAGGACTACATCGCCACGATGGAGCCCAAGATCCGCCGCATCCGGCAGATGGTCGTCGACGGCGGCCACGACGTCGACGTCGAGGTCGACGGCGGCATCGGGCCGGGCACCGTGCAGGGCGCCACCACCGCCGGGGCCAACGTGCTCGTCGCCGGCTCGGCCCTCTACCGCGACCCCGAGGGCCTCGAGCACGCGGTCACCGAGCTGCGCGAGCTCGCCGCCGCCGCCCGCCCGTCCTCCGACCGAGAGGTGTGATCACGGTGTCCGACTTCCTCGACAAGGCGAAGGACCTCGCCAAGGACCTGACCGACAAGGCCAGGGACGCGGTGACCGACAACTCCGACAAGATCGACGACGGCATCGACAAGGCGGCGGAGTTCGTCGACGACAAGACCAAGCGCAAGTACACCGACAAGATCGACTCGGTGCAGGCCAAGGCCCACGACGTGGTCGGCCGGATCGCCGCCGACAAGGGCGACCGGCCCGGCCCGGCCGGCGACGGGGGCTCGACCCCACCCGCCGATCCGCCGGGCGCCTGACCGGACCGCGATGAGAGCCCGGGCCGGGTGGGCACGCCCCCCGACCGCGGGCGGCTCACGCCCGGACGAACGCCAGCAGGTCGGGATTGATGACGTCGGCGTGGGTGGTGCACATGCCGTGCGGGTAGCCCGGGTACACCTTGAGCGACCCGTTCCTGAGCAGCTTGATCGACCGCTCGGCCCCGACCGCGATCGGCACGACCTGATCGTCGTCGCCGTGCATCACCAGGGTGGGCACCTCGATGGCCTCGAGGTCCGCGGTGAAGTCGGTCTCGGAGAACGCCTTGATGCCGTCGTAGTGGGCCTTGACGCCGCCCGCCATCCCCTGCCGCCACCAGTTGCGGATGATGCCCTCGGACGGGGTCGCACCCGGCCGGTTGAACCCGTAGAACGGACCCGAGGCGAAGTCGAGGAAGAACTGCGCCCGGTTGAAGCCGGTGCCCTCCCGGATGCCGTCGAACACCTCGATCGGGACGCCACCAGGGTTGGCCTCGGTCTTGAGCATGAGCGGCGGCACCGCGCTGATGAGCACGGCCTTGGCCACCCGGCCGGCGCCGTGCGCCGCGACGTAGCGGGCGACCTCACCGCCTCCGGTCGAGTGGCCGATGTGCACCGCGTCGCGCAGGTCGAGGTGGTCGGCCACCGCGGCGGCGTCGGCGGCGTAGGTGTCCATGTCGTGGCCGTCTGACGTCTGGGTCGAGCGGCCGTGCCCGCGCCGGTCGTGGGCGACGGCTCGGTAGCCGTTCAGCACGAAGAACATCATCTGGCTGTCCCAGTCGTCGGAGCTGAGAGGCCAGCCGTGGTGGAACACGATCGGCTGACCGGACCCCCAGTCCTTGTAGAAGATCTCGGTGCCGTCCTGGGTGGTCACGAAAGGCATGGCGTCCGCTCCTCGGGGAGTAGGTTCGGCGCGGCCCGACGTCCGCCGCTGCGGGCCGCCACGCACCGTAGACGGCCGGGCGCCGGTGTGGCGCCTGCCTCGCCAAGGGTGATCACCGGCGCGCACGCCGGCGGGACTCAGGAGCCGTTGCCGTTGGTGCTGACCTCGCCGCGGCGCACGATCACGTCGTCGATGATGCCGTACTCCTTGGCCTGCTCGGCGGTGAACCACCGGTCGCGCTCGGAGTCCTCGGAGATCTGGTCGACGCTCTGCCCGGTGTGGAAGGCGATGCGCTCGGCCATGAGCTGCTTCACGTACAGGAGCTGCTCGGCCTGGATGGCGATGTCGGCCGCCTGGCCCCGGAAGCCGCCCGAGGGCTGGTGCATCATGATGCGGGCGTGGGGCAGCGCGTAGCGCTTGCCGGTGGCGCCGGCGCACAGCAGGAACTGCCCCATGGACGCGCCGAGACCCATGCAGACCGTGGCGACGTCGGGCTCGATGAACTGCATGGTGTCGTAGATGGCCATGCCGGCGGTCACCGACCCCCCGGGGCTGTTGATGTACAGCCACACGTCCCGGTCGGCGTCGTCACCGGCCAGGTGCAGCAGCTGGGCGCAGATGACGTTGGCGATGTCGTCGTCGACCTCGGTGCCGAGGAAGATGATGCGCTCGCGGAGGAGCCGGTTGAAGATCTCGTGCGTCGGGCTGACGAGGGTGCCGTTCTGGGCGGTCGGGGTGATCAAGCTCACGGCCGCAGAGGGTAGCGGCGTCGCGCCCCGCTCCGGCACCGGCGCGAGGTCGGGTCCGCGTCCGACCTGCCCTCCGGCGACGTCCACCGGGAGACGGCGGCCGCGATCCGGGCCGCGGCCGACCCGCAGCGGCCCGCGCCCGCCGGGCCCGGGACGCCGCCGCCTGCGGGCGACCCCCGCCTCGACGCGGACTGCCGATCATGACCGGCGGAGAGGCGGGACCCGCAGGCCCGGGCGCGGCGGCGACGGGTGCAGCCGGTCCCTATCCTCTGACCGTCGCCGGCGTAGCCCAACGGCAGAGGCACGAGCTTTAGGTGCTCGTCAGTGTGGGTTCGAATCCCACCGCCGGCACCGAACCGATCAGCCCCCGCCCGGCGCCAGCAGGTCGGTCGTCGTCGTGCTGTCGGGCGTCAGCGTGGTCGTGGTCGACGCGGACGTGGTGGTGGTGCCGTCGGCCAGCGTCGACGACGGTGCGGCGGGACCGGGCTCGGCCGTGGTCGAGGTCGTCGACGCCGAGGTGGCGGTCGTCGGGGCTCCGGTGGCCGGCGGGGCCGGCGGCGGCGTGCTCGGTGGAGCCGGCGTCGAGGTCGACGTCTGCGGCGGCGCCGGTGCCGCCGTCGCCGGCGGGGCCGGGTCGGTGGGCGCCACCGACGGGGTCGTCGTGGGCGCCCAGGTGGGCGGCACCGACGACGGCGGCAGGGTCACCGTGCCGCCCGGGCCGGTGGGGCCGGGCCGGAACGCCGACGGCAGGATGGCCGAGAAGGCCAGCGCCCGCGAGGCGGACGTGCGCTCGCAGTTCACGCCGGGCGGGGCCTCGCCGCCGGAGTAGTAGCGCAGGGCGGCCAGGAAGTCGCCGCAGCGCAGCATGTCGCGCGTGGTGCTCGGAGCGAAGCCGATGGCGATGTTGACCGCCGCCATGTCGAGGGCGTCGGCCGACACGTTGATGTTGCGGGCGACCGTCCAGTACCACGCCGCGATCGCCGGGCTGGCCAGCCCGTTGATGGCGAGGTCGGGGTTGCCGGCGAGGTCGAGGCCGAGGAAGGCGCCGGCCGCCCGGTAGTTGCCGGCGCCGGTGATCTGGATGAAGCCCCGACCGCGGTAGCGGCTGTCGTTGCCCGCCTCGACGGCGTCGTAGCGGAAGGCGCTCTCGCTGCGCAGCGTGGCGAGGAACGCGGCCTTGCGGGCGGGAGTGCTGATGCCGGCGTGCAGCATCGCCGCGTTCAGCGCGGGGAGGCCCTCGACGACCTTGGGGTCGTCGGCCACCGGACCGAAGATCTGTCGCAGCTCGTCCTGGGTGACCAGGTCGCGACCGTTCCAGTCGCCGGCGACCGGCAGCACGTCGGCACCGCCCTCGACCGGGACGGTCCGCACGGCCGCGGGGTCGAGGAGGTCGGGGGTCGGCAGGTCGGCGACCGAGGCGTCGCGGCGCAGGACGCCGACGTCGTCGCGCCCGTCGCCGTCCCAGTCGCCGGCGAGCGGGAACGCGGCGGGACCGCTGGCGACGGCCGTGGTGGGGGCCAGCGGCGCTCCGTCGTCGTCGATCTGCGTAACGACGCCGTCGGCCTGCTGGTACACGCCGAGGCTGTCGCGGCCGTCGCCGTCCCAGTCGCCGACGATCGGCAGCACGTCGGGGCGGCCCGCAGGGCCGAGGGCCACGGGCGCGGACTCGACGCCCACGTCGACGAGCACGACGAACGCACCCTCGGCCTGGCGGTACAGGCCCACGGTGTCGCGGCCGTCGCCGTCGAAGTCGCCGGCGATCGGCCAGACGTCGGGGCGCCCGGCCTCGCCGAACGACAGCACCGGCAGCGGTGCCCCCTCGTCGTCCTGCAGGGAGAACGTGGCGTCGGTGCGCGAGTAGAGGCCGACCGAGTCGCGCCCGTCGCCGTCCCAGTCGCCGGCCACGGGGGCGGCGTCGACACCCGCGGCGCCGAACCCGACGGCCGACAGCGGCGAGCCCGACTCGTTGCGTCGCCCGAACGCGGCGGTGGACGGCTGGTACCACCCGATGCCGTCGACGCCGCCGTCGACCAGGCCCTGGGCCCACGTCTGGAGGTGCGGGTAGGGGTCGACGGTGCACGGCTCGGTGCTGTTCGTCTCGCCGCACAGGTTGACCTGGAAGTGCACGTGAGCAGCCGTGGACCGAGCGTTCCCGGTGCGCCCGACCCGGGCGATCATCTGCCCGCGGGCCACCCGCTGCCCGACGGCGACCAGGTTCTCGGCGTTGTGGGCGTAGTAGTACGCGACCCCCGAGTCGCCCCTCAGCCACAGCGTGATGCCGCCGAGTCCGCGGTCGACGTCGCTCGAGCGGACGATGACGCCGGCCTCGACCGCGACGAGCGGTGCCCCCTCGTCGGCCATGAGGTCGTTGCCCCGGTGGGGGCGGGAGCAGCCGTCGCGGCAGGCGTGCCAGCTGTCGGAGTAGGTCACGGGGTACGGCGTCGGGACCGGGAACACGTTGTCGGCCGGGGGCTGGGCGGCGGCCGGCGGTGCCGGCTGGGCGTCGGCCCCGGCGGCGACGCCGCCGAACGCGAGCGCGGCGGCCACCACGGCTGCGGTGGCCCGCCACCGGGCGGTGCGGCGTGCGGGCCGTCGTGTCACCGGGTCGTCGCCTGCTGGCACTCGATGTCCCTCCACGGCCGTCGGGGTCGGCTCGCGGCACCCCTCGGTGCCCCCCCGGGTCTCGACGTCGAAGACCGTAGCCACGGCCGCGACGATCCCTACCCCAGTCGACGCGACGACCCGATGCAAGCCATCCCGCACATCTGTTCGCCGGCGCGCCACCGCCCGACCCCTGGGCCGCCACCTGCTCGACGGGCTCGCGTCGACGTGGTGGCGTCCTCGCCGTCGAGACCACGGGTCGTGCATCGAACGGCACTGTAGGTGAAGCCAGAGGACGAAAGGGCCGGGCCGGCGGCACCGCTGGCGGTACGTTCTCGGCCGTGCGCCTCGCAGACCTGCCGACCCCGGCCGTCGTGGTCGACCTGGCCGCCTTCGACCGCAACGTCGCCACGATGGCCGCAGCCCGGCCGGGGCGCCGGCTGCGGCCGCACGTCAAGGCGTTCAAGTCGACGGCGCTCGCCCACCGGCTGGCCGCCGCCGGGCACACCGCGTTCTGCTGCGCGACCTCCCGGGAGGTCGAGGGCATGGCGGCGGCGGGCCTCGGCGCCGACCTGCTGCTCGCCAACGAGGTGCTCGACGCCTCCCGCCTCGGGGCGGTCGCGGCCGCCGGTGCCCGCGTCACGCTGGCGGTCGACTCCGACGAGACCGTGCTCGCCGCGGCCCGGGGCGGCGTGCGCGAGGTGCTCGTCGACGTCGACGTCGGCCTCCCGCGGTGCGGGTGCCCGCCCGAGGACGCCGGGCGGCTCGCCGACCTGGCCCGGTCCCACGGCCTCGTGGTCCGGGGCGTGATGGGCTACGAGGGTCACCTCATGCGCGAGCCGGCGGCGACGAAGGGGGCACAGGTCGAGCAGGCGATGGCCGTGCTGCTGGCCGCCCACGCCGCCACCGGGGGCGACGTCGTGTCGGCCGCGGGGACCGGCACCTGGGACTGCAACCGGTGGGCCACCGAGGTCCAGGCCGGGTCGTACTGCCTGATGGACACCGAGTACCAGCTCCACGCCCCGGCGTTCGAGCATGCCCTGTACCTCTGGGGCACGGTGGTCTCCGTACGCCCGCGGTGGGCGGTCGCCGACGTCGGCCTCAAGGCGCAGGGGATGGACCACGGCAACCCGACGGTGGTGGGCGGCGACTGCCTGTTCGTGTCCGACGAGCACGTCTCGTTCGCGCCGCGGCCCGGACGCACCGTCGCCGTCGGCGGCCGGGTCACGCTCCTGCCCGCCCACGTCGACCCCACCGTGGCCATGCACGAGCGGATGTGGGTGGTCGAGGCCACCGACGGCCCCTCGGCCGGGCTCGACCCCGACACCGCGGTGGTCGACGAGTGGCCGGTCGACCTGCGGGGCTGGTGACGAGGGCTCCCGCGGGCGGCAGCCGGGTGGCCGGGCGCGTCCGCCAGCGACGGCGAACCCGGCCGTCGGGATCGGCGGAGCGGGCTACCGTCCGCGGTGATGGCACCGAAGCAGGACGTCGAGGTGGTCGAAGCGGCGGGCCGCGAGGTGCGCGTCACCAGCCCCGGCAAGGTCTTCTTCCCCAAGCTGGGAGCGACCAAGCTCGACCTCGTCCGCTACTACCTGGCGGTCGAGGAGCCCATCATGCGGGCGATGGGCGACCGGCCGACGCTCATGCAGCGGTTCCCGTCCGGCGCCGGGGGCCAGTCGTTCTTCCAGAAGCGGGTGCCCGACAACGCGCCCGACTGGCTCGAGACCACGATCGTCAGCACCGTCAACGGCACGACGTCGCGGGCCCTCGTGGCCAAGGACGTCGCCCACCTGATCTGGGCGGTCAACCTGGGCTGCCTGGGCTTCCACGTCTGGCCCTACCGCTCCGACCCCGCCGACGACCTCGCCGTGGGCGAGGTCGACGAGCACGGCTTCCGCCGCGATCCCACGGCGGAGATGCCCGCCGACAGCAGGGTCGACGAGCTGCGCCTCGACCTCGACCCCCAGCCGGGCACGGGCTTCGCCGACGCCGTGGTCGCCGCCGGCGAGCTGCGGGCGCTGCTGGCCGAGCACGGCATCGCGGCCCATCCGAAGACCACCGCCAGTCGCGGCGTCCACGTCTACGTCCGCCTCGAGCCGGTCTGGACGTCGTACCAGGTGCGCGCCGCCGCCGTGGCGGTCGCCCGCGAGCTCGAACGCCGCCGCCCCGACATCCTCACCGCCGCCTGGTGGAAGGAGGAGCGGGGCGAGCGCATCTTCGTCGACTACAACCAGAACGCCCCGCACAAGACCGTGTTCGGCGCCTGGTCGGCACGGTCGCGCGTGGGCGGTCAGGTGTCGACGCCGGTGTCGTGGGACGACCTCGCCGACGTGCACCCCGACGACCTGACCATCGCCACGGTGCCCGGGCGGGTGGCCGGCGGCGGCGATCCCTGGGCGAGCATGGACGACCACCCCCAGCGGCTCGAGCCGCTGCTCGAGATGTCCGAGCGCGACATGGCGAACGGTCTGATGGACGCCCCCTGGCCCCCCGTGTACCCCAAGATGCCGAACGAACCGCCGCGGGTCGCCCCCAGCCGGGCCCGCGACCCCGGGGCCGGCTGACGCCGCCGCCCGCGTAGGCTGCGCGGTCGTGTTCATCACCAACCACGCCCTCGCGGGCGCCCTCGTCGGGCGCGTCGTGCGCCGGCCCGGTCTCGCCTTCGGCCTGGGCGTCGCCTCGCACCTCGGCATGGACATGGTGCTGCACTACGGCCGCGAGGGCATCGAGTGGGACGACTTCGTCGAGATCGCCCGCGTCGACGGGCTGATCGGCCTGGGGGTGTGCGCGGTCGTGCTCGCCACGACGCCGCGGCGCCTGCGCCCGGCCGTGGCCGCCGGGATCGCCGGGGCCTGCCTCGTCGACATGGACAAGCCGGGGCGCCACTTCGTCGGTCGATCACCCTTCCCGGCCGCGGTCGACCGCTTCCACGGGCGCATCCAGAACCAGCGCGAGATCGGGGGCCTGGTCGAGGCCGGGGTGGCCGCGGCGCTGGCCGCCGCGCTCGTCCCGGGCCGCCGGCGGGCCGACCCGGCCTGACGCGTCGACGGGCGGTGCGCGGCTCCGCCCCGGCGGGCGTCCCGAGGGCTGCGGCCGGTGGCGCCGCTCGGGAGGGTCGGTCGCCGCGAGTGGGTACGGTGCCCCGGGTCGAGTCCCGGAGGTGCACCCATGGTCGCGATCGACGCCCGAGACACGCTCGAAGCCGGCGGCGACCGGTACGAGATCCACCGCCTGACGGCCCTCGGCGACGACCTCGACGTCGCCCGCCTGCCGTACTCGATGAAGGTGCTGCTCGAGAACCTGCTGCGGCACAACGACGGCGTGCGGGTCACCGACGACGACGTGGCCGCGGTGGCCCGGTGGGACGGCCGTCCGGCCGAGGGCGGCGAGCGCGAGATCAGCTTCCTGCCCGCGCGGGTGCTGATGCAGGACTTCACGGGGGTCCCCGCAGTGGTCGACCTGGCGGCCATGCGGCACGCGGTGGCCGAGCACGGCGCCGACCCTGCGCGGCTCGACCCGCTCATCCCCGCCGACCTCGTGATCGACCACTCGGTGCAGGTCGACGTGTTCGGCCGGCCCGACGCGCTCCAGCGCAACGCCGAGCTCGAGTACGAGCGCAACCTCGAGCGGTACCAGTTCCTGCGCTGGGGACAGCAGGCGTTCGGCCAGTTCTCGGTGGTCCCGCCGGCGACGGGCATCTGCCACCAGGTCAACCTCGAGTACCTGGCCACGGTGGTCGCCGACCGCGACGGCGTGGCCTTTCCCGACACGCTCGTGGGCACCGACTCGCACACGCCGATGGTCAACGGCCTCGGGGTCGTCGGCTGGGGGGTCGGCGGCATCGAGGCCGAGGCCGCACTGCTCGGGCAGCCCATCTCGATGCTGATCCCGCAGGTCGTGGGGTTCAGGCTCTCGGGCGAGCTGCCCGAGGGCACCACGGCCACCGACCTGGTCCTGACCGTGACCAACATGCTGCGGTCGCACGGGGTGGTCGGCCGCTTCGTCGAGTTCTACGGGCCCGGCGTGGCCAACGTCCCGCTCGAGAACCGGGCGACGATCGGCAACATGTCACCGGAGTACGGGTCGACGATCACCGTGTTCCCCATCGACGGCGAGACGCTGCGCTACCTGCGCTTCACCGGGCGCGACGACGCCCGGGTCGCGCTCGTCGAGGCCTACGCCAAGGAGCAGGGCCTGTGGCACGACCCCGCGGTCGAACCGTTGTTCACCGAGACGCTCGAGCTCGACCTGGCGACCGTCGAGCCCGCCATCGCCGGGCCGTCGCGGCCGCAGGACAAGGTGCTGCTCCGCGAGGCCCGGCAGCGGTTCGCGGTCTCGCTGCTCGACTCGCTGCCCGAGGGCGCCGGGGCCCGGGCGCCGGGTCCGGGCGCCGGCACGCGGGTGTCGATCGGCGACGGCTACGACAGCGCCGACGCGCAGTCGTTCCCCGCCAGCGACCCGCCGTCCGCCATCAGCGACGGTCCCCACCCGACGCCGCCCCCCGCCGCGACCCCCGACCTGTCCGACGACGTGTCGGGCCGTCCCCGCGAGAGCGTCGCCGTGCGCCTCGACGCCAGCTCGGGGCTCGACGAGGAGGTCGAGGTCACGCTCGACCACGGCCACGTCGCCATCGCCGCCATCACCAGCTGCACCAACACCTCGAACCCCCAGGTCATGGTGGCGGCGGGCCTCGTCGCCCGCCGGGCGGTGGCCCGCGGCCTGACCCGCAAGCCGTGGGTGAAGACGTCGCTGGCCCCGGGGTCCAAGGTCGTCGTCGACTACCTCGACCGCGCCGGGCTGCTGCCCGACCTGGCGAAGATCGGCTTCGACGTCGTCGGGTTCGGGTGCACGACCTGCATCGGCAACTCGGGCCCGCTCCCCCCGCCGGTCGCCGACGCAGCCGATCGGAACGGCCTCGCCCTCGTGTCGGTCCTGTCCGGCAACCGCAACTTCGAGGGGCGCATCAACCCCGACGTGCGCATGAACTACCTGGCCTCGCCACCGCTGGTCGTCGCCTACGCCCTCGCCGGCACGATGGACGTCGACCTGACCACCGAGCCCCTCGCCACCGACGCCGACGGCGACGACGTGTACCTGCGAGACCTGTGGCCGTCGTCGTCCGAGGTCAACGAGATCGTCGAGTCCGCCCTCGCCTCCGACATGTTCGTGGCCGCGTACGGCGAGGTGTTCGACGGCGACGATCTGTGGCGAAGCCTGCCGGTCGCGGAGGGTGGTGCCTACGAGTGGTCGGACACGTCGACCTACGTGCGGCGGCCCCCCTACTTCGACGGCATGCCCGACGAGCCCGCCCCGCTCACCGACATCGAGGGGGCCCGGGCGCTCGCCCTGCTGGGCGACAGCGTCACCACCGACCACATCTCGCCGGCGGGCGCCATCCGTCCCGACAGCCCGGCCGGCCTGTGGCTCATCGGCCAGGGCGTCGACCGGGCCGACTTCAACTCGTACGGCTCACGCCGCGGCAACCACGAGGTGATGATCCGGGGCACGTTCGCCAACGTGCGCATCCGCAACCGCCTCGCACCCGGCACCGAGGGCGGGGTGACCGTGCACCAGCCGTCCGGTGAGCAGACCTCGATCTTCGACGCGGCCGAGCGCTACCGCCACGAGGGGGTGCCCCTGGTCGTGCTCGCCGGCAAGGAGTACGGCTCGGGCTCGTCGCGCGACTGGGCGGCCAAGGGCACCGCCCTGCTCGGCGTGCGGGCCGTGATCGCCGAGAGCTTCGAGCGCATCCACCGCTCGAACCTCATCGGCATGGGCGTGCTGCCCCTGCAGATCCGCGACGGCGCCACGCTCGACGACCTCGGCGTCGACGGCGGGTCGGCCGGCGCTGCGACATTCACGATCCGGGGCATCGCCGAGGTCGACCCGGCGTCGCTGCTCGGCGCGGCGCTCGACGTCGAGGTGTCGGGCCTCGGGGGCGACGGCGCGCTCACGATCCCGGTCACGGTGCGCATCGACACCCCGACCGAGGCCGCGTACTACGAGCACGGCGGCATCCTGCCGTACGTGCTGCGCCAGCACCTGGCGAACACGGGCTGAGACGGCCGGGCCGTCGGCCTGGGGCGGCCGGTCGTCAGCGCAGCAGCGGGAGCAGGGCCCGGAAGGCGCGGCCGCGGTGGCTGAGCGCGTGCTTCTCGTCGTCGGTCATCTCGGCGAACGTGCGGCCGTCGCCCTCGGTCGGCTGCATGACCGGGTCGTAGCCGAACCCGCCGGTCCCCCGCGGGTCGGGTGGGACGACGCCCTCGACCACGCCCCGCACCACGACCTCGTCGCGGCCCTGCGGCCCGGCGCCGGGCGGCCAGGCGGCGGCCGCCGCGCACACGTAGCGGCACCCCCGGCCCCCGGCCGGCACGCCGTCGAGCTCGCGCAGGACCCGGGGGATCCAATCGCCCTCGTCGGTCCACCGGGCCGACCGCACGCCCGGCGCCCCGCCGAGCGCGTCGATCTCGATGCCCGAGTCGTCGGCGATCGCCAGCTCGCCGGTGGCCGCGGCCAGCGCCCGCGCCTTGAGCAGGGCGTTGTCCTCGAAGGTGGCGCCCGTCTCCTCGACGTCGGGGTCGCGGGCCTCGACCCGCCAGCCGTCGCCCAGGATCTGTTGGATCTCGGCCACCTTGTGGGCGTTCCCGGTGGCGAGCAGCACCCGGATCACGCGGGCGGCGCGGCCGCCCGGGCGGGCGGCGGGTCGGCCACGGTCGCCCGCTGCAGCTCGACGATCTCGGCGATGCCCTTCTCGGCCAGCCCCAGCAGGCTGTCGAGCTCGCCCCGGGTGAACGACGCCTGCCCCTCGGCCGTGCCCTGCACCTCGACGAACCTCGCCTCCGAGGTCATCACGACGTTCATGTCGACCTCGGCGGTCGAGTCCTCGACGTAGGGCAGGTCGAGCACGGGCACCCCGGCCACCACCCCCACCGAGATGGCGGCGCAGAAGGCGGTCAGCGGGTGCCTCCGGATCGCACCCTGCCCGACCAGGCGCGCCAGCGCATCGTGCAGGGCCACGTACCCACCGCAGATCGACGCCGTGCGCGTGCCCCCGTCGGCCTGGATCACGTCGCAGTCGACGATGACCTGGCGCTCGCCCAGCGCGGTCATGTCGCACACCGAGCGCAGCGCCCGGCCGATCAGCCGCTGGATCTCCTGGCTGCGCCCCGACGGCCGGCCGTCCTTGACCTCGCGGCGCACCCGCTCGGGCGACGAGCCCGGCAGCATCGAGTACTCGGCCGTGACCCAGCCGGACCCCCGGCCCCGCATCCACCGGGGGACGTCCTCGTCGATCGAGGCGGTGCACAGCACCCGGGTGCGGCCGAAGCTCACGAGGCACGACCCGGCGGCCATCTCGGTGAAGTCGCGCTCGAAGCTGATCGGGCGCAACGCGTCGGGGGCTCGGCCGTCGGGTCTCATCGCCCGCACCGTAACCGAGGGCGCCGGCCCGCCCGCCGCCGGTCCGGGCCTCGTCAGACCGCGATCGTGTCGCCCACGGCGACGACGCCGACGTCGCCGGCGTACGCCGCCGCGGCCCGGGCGCGCTGCCCGCCCCGGTCGACGCCGGGAGGCACGTGGGTGAGGAGCAGGCGTCCGGCGTCCATGCCGGCGGCGTAGGCGCCCGCCTGGCGCGCCGACAGGTGCTGGAAGCTGTCCTCGTCGTCGGGGGCGAACGACGCCT